>Ga0114933_10003586_pt1 | contig 15036 bp, 11 predicted proteins | sample 4SBtaG_FD_89691 | JGI IMG/M metagenome (GOLD analysis project Ga0114933, IMG submission 89691) | Deep subsurface microbial communities from Kolumbo volcano to uncover new lineages of life (NeLLi) - 4SBTROV12_W25 metaG | ecosystem: Environmental > Aquatic > Marine > Volcanic | place: Kolumbo... | reverse complement strand
GCCACAACCGTAATGGTCATACCAAAGAGCAGCGTCGTCAGCTGAACGGTCGCGACCAGCAGGACGCGACGGGTGGTCATGTATTGGAGCATTGCGCCCGATTGGAACATGAATTCGCGTCGGTGAATATGGCTGCCTTTACACCGCATCCACCATCCTTCGATAATACACACTGAGCTAAACCAACGAAGGCCGAACATGTACGACACAATTCTGCGCGGCGGCCGCGTCATAGACCCGTCGCAAGACATCGATATGACAACGGATGTCGCCTTCAAGGACGGCACGGTGGCAGCCTTTGGGAACGAAATTTCTGACGAAGCTGTGACCGTCATCGACGTCACCGGAAAAATCGTCGCGCCAGGCCTGATAGACACCCACGCCCACGTCAATTGGGGCGCAACCTATCTCAGCGTCGAGGCTGAAACCGTAGCGAAGAAAAGCGGTACGACTACCTTCATTGACGCTGGTTCAGCCGGTGCGGGCACTTTCCATGGCTTCCGGCGCCATGTAATCGAGCCGTCACCGCTACGGATCATCGCTTTCCTGAATATCTCTCATGCGGGTATCTACGGCTATGGCCCGGGCTTTATGGTTGGCGAGTCAGCGGATCTGCGTCTATTGCATCCCAGCGCCTGCATCGATGTAGCGCGACAGCACAGCGATCTGATCTGCGGCATAAAGGTGCGGCTCGGCGGCAACGTATCGGGCACACTTGGCACCCAACCGCTCGATATCGCCATCGATGCGGCAGAAGAGCTAGACCTGCCGGTCATGGTGCATATCGGCCCACCCCCACCGCGCCGCCAGGATATTCTGGAGCGTCTCCGCCCAGGCGACATTCTGACCCATTGCTGCCGCATGTTCCCCAACGCGTTGATAGACCGCGAACGCAACATTCGCGCTGAGGTTGAAGATGCCCACCAACGCGGCGTCATCTTTGATGTCGGTCATGGGCGTGGCTCCTTCGATTTTAAGGTCGCCCGCGCGATGGTCGAGAACGGTTTCACACCCGACATCATCAGTAGCGACGTCCATATCGTGAGCGTCGACGGCCCCGCCTTTGACGTGCTCGTAACCATGTCAAAGTTTCTCTGCCTCGGCTTAACCCTGCCAGAGGTACTACGCACCGTGACAGTAAATGCCGCCCGAGCGATTAACCGACCGGAGCTAGGATCGCTTAAACCCGGATCACCAGGCGACGCGACAGTGTTACGGATAAACGAAGGCGAGTTCGAATATTATGACAGCCTTGGTCATATCATGATTGGTAAACAAAAACTTGAGGTTGCACATATCCTTATCGCAGGTAAACGCTGGCCCTAGATCAGATATTCGCGTTTTTTATCTAGGACGCCTTTTCAGGCTGTCGGGTCAACGCATCGTAGACCCAGAGCACAATCAGCACGAAAATGCCCTCTATTGACATGATCAGTAGCGCCGTGTGCAAGCTGAAGGTTTCCGCCATCCAGCCGACGTTGAGAAACCCGATCGGCCCTGTGCCGATACACAATGCCAACACCCCGAATACGCGGCTCCGGAATTCTAGTGGCGCGTTGACGTAGGTCAGTGTGCTCTGCATGGTCGCAAAACCCGCACCAAACAGGCCGGCCATGGTCAATGTTATCGAGGTGGCGATGAACGAGTGGTATGGCCCTCCGGCGACGTAGGCGAGAATGCCGAGATAAAACACTACTCCAAGATAACCTGCGCAACCCCAAATAAAAATACGGGCAAAATCTTTCTGTTGCGCGAACACAGCAACTACCATGGCTCCCACAAAGGCACCAAACCCTTCCAGACTTGACAGTAGTCCTACCAGAAATGGTGCAAGATCAAGATCTTCCTTACCGAGAATTGGGATCATTGCGGTGAACGGGAAGCCAAACATGTTAAATACGATGGTGATGAGAAAGACCCGCCGCAGTTCCCAATCACTCAGGACGAAACGCATTCCCTCTATCAGGTCACGGATCAAGGCCGGGGAGACTGAACGTTTGACGGTTGTCGGCAATTGCGCCAAGAGGACAAGAGCGAGACCGATCGCGTAGACGGCTGTGCTGAGCGCGAAGACGCCGGTTATACCAACCCACTGCAACATCACTCCGCCGAACAGTGGTCCGACCATTCGGGTCGCACTGTTTGTCGCTGCGTCGAGGCTCATTGCTGCTGACACAGATTCTCCTGCAAGATCGCCGACGAGACGTCTCCGAACGGGCATATCCGTCGCCCAGAACAAACCGCTTAGAACCGATGCAATCGCGATATAGGAAAAGGTCAAGAGCCCCTTATAGGCCAGTACGACCATGACCACCGAGACGGCTAGGACCATGGCAAGCGAGGAACTCAACAGAAACTTGCGGTTTAGTCGGTCAGCAAACCCGCCAATAATCGGGCCGCAGAAGGTGAGCGGTAGCCCCCATAAAACCGGAACCAGCGCAACCAGGAACGGCGATCCAGTGATTTCGAATGTATAGATACCAAGCGCCAATAGCTGGAACCAGCGAATGAACCCAGTCAAAGTTCCCAGCAGCCAGATCGATACATAGTTCGGGTTCTGAACCAGTCCGCGGAGGCCTGTCTCCTTTGGGCTATGATCGACTGTCGCATCCAAGCGCCTGTTCCCTATCGCACAAACACCGCGCTTCGCGCGGCGTCATGTTGATCCGTTATCATATTGCTGATAGCGTAACCTGATTGAATTTATTTCATAATTCATGACAGCAACAAAGTCGAACTGCCGCTTGCAAATCTCGTGGGGCAGTGACGACGCGATCCCTTGGTGTAGTGAGCATTCCGTCTTGAACCTGAAAGGTAAAGTCAAAATTCTGCTTGTCGCCTGCGTGATCAGCATGCTGGGCTTGCTCGCCTACGAGGTGTTTTTCTGGTTCACTCACGTGTATGAAAGCAACGCCAAGGTCCAGACCGAATTCACGAATATTTCAGCACAGATTGACGGAAAGATCGAACAAGTCCACGTGGCGGAAGGCAGCCACGTTAAAGCGGGCCAGTTACTGATCACCCTCGTTCACGAGGATATCAGGTTAAACATTGCGTCCCTGCAAACTGATCTGCTGCTGGAACAGGCCAATCGGACAAGCCTGGTATCCGAAAAATCTGCTTTTGAAACCGAGCTAAACTCTAAACTTGAAACCCAGCACGAAAAAATTCGCACACTTGAAGTCGCCTACAAGGCCCTGCAGGCACGGCGCAGCCTGGCGGAGAAAAACCTGTCGCGCACTCGGATCCTATTCAAGAAGAAGCTCACTCCGGAAACCAAGCTGACAGAGGAGCAGGACAAAGTCCTCGTCCTGAAAGCACAGGCGACGAGCTATACCGGTAGGATCGCAATCGCTAAAAAAGAGCTGAAGCAACTATCGGCAGAACTACACAAAGTCGACGTCCTTAAGAACAAGATAAAAATTTCGGACATCAAACAGAACAGGATCCAGGACTCTATCCGCAAACAGCGGCTGATCCTCGGCTATCGGCTGATCACCAGCCCCATCGATGGCGTCGTCGGACACATCCACAAGTTCAAGGGGGAGTATGTCGAAGACGGGGTCAACATTCTAATTTTACACGACCCGGATCGATATTGGGTCGAGGCCTATGTTGATGAAAGTCAAATTCGCCATGTAAAGATTGACCAAGACGTTCGGATCAACTTTGACGCCTATCCATTCGAGGATTATTTTGGCTCGGTTCGTCAAATCGGAAACATTACCACAGCCAGCATTGCGAACGGTGGCAATGGGGCAGAGGGCAAGAAGCTGGGCGGTTCTGTGGAACGTGTACCAATCCGCATTTCACTGGACGCGCCACCCCCTTACATAACACCGGGTATGGCCGCGGACATTAATGTTCGAATTTACGAGAATATCCGCCTCTGGTAGCCGCGAAGGCTGACTTTCCTCAACGCCTATCCATTAACGTTTTTCACCACTCTAAAAACATACCGTCAGTAAACTGGAGCAAACACACTCAGACAAACAATCTGCTCCAGGTTAAGCTGGATCATGTTGCGCGCTATTTAATTTGCATCGAAAATCTGTTGCGAACGAAATTCTTCAATCAATTTTCATAAGCTCTTAGAACCCGAATATGCACATTTTCTCGATCTCGACACCTCCTCAAATTCTGCAATTCGCAAAACGCTCAGCATAGTCATTACCAGCGGTATTATTGGGATCGCGTCATTCGTCTTAGTGGCATATACCGCTTCATGCCATTGAACGAACTGGACCACCGGCTACGCGATCAGCAGATTTTTTGGAAATCGAACTTTGTTTCCGCCCCGGTCCAATACGGCCAGACGAAACGCCTGTCAGTCAACATTAAGCCAATGCAAGTCGGCACTTTTACCCAGGGATGCGTATCCGTGCCGCCTGCTTCGACAACCAAGACGGTGTTCTATCCATTCTGGTCAATCGGTTAACCAGGACACAGCCCGCCGACCCGGCACCAATTACAATAAAGTCTATTGTTTCCAGTATTCTAGGTCGAGATTTCCGGCAGCCCTTCGTCACTTCGCACTTCGTTGATGATCTGCAATACCCGTTCCGGGTATGGCCTGTATTGCAAACCAAATTCGTTAACCAGCCGACTATTATCCATCAGAAACACGCTTGAATCTTCGTAACCACCGGTCTCATTCTCGAAGGTTATGTCGGCATCCGGTAGCAAATCACGCACAATCTCAGCGATGTCACCCATCGAGACACTGGTACCACCGGAATTGTAGACTGCGTGCTGTGGGTCGTCGGCCATCAACACTCGCTTGAAAACCTCGGTGATATCGTCGACATGGATTGGCAGTCGCATAAAATCAGCGTAAGGAAATGACACTGGATTGCCGCGTGCCGGCTGGGTGATGCAGTTTACATGGTCAATGGAACCTCGCACCTTGTCCGGTCCAGTCACATTGGTCGGTCGCACGCCGGTGATCGACATGTCGTATTTGTCCATATAGTCCTCGGCCTGCCATTCGTTGAAAATTTTGTGCATCGCATACTGGTCATGGCCATGTGAGTAATCTTCCTCCGTCACTGGCCGCTCACCGTAATGGTGCTGCTTGCCGTAGACCGCAAGCGAACTCGCATAGACCACACGCTTTACACCGAGGATACGAGATGCCTCAAAGCAATTATCCATGCCAATCACGTTAAGCTTCGTCGCGACATGCGGAGGGTGAAAATTTCCAAGGAAATAGGATAGGTTGATAACGCGCTCCGTTTCTGCTTCCGCCATCATCGACAGCACATCGTCAAACTGGGTCATATCGCCACGCACGACCGAAACTCGATCCTCAAGATCGCTGAAATCGGCGGTATGCGGATTGATATCCATGCAGACGATCGTCTCACCCTGCTTTGCGAGGGCGCGGGTCAGCCGCGAGCCGATAAACCCGGTACCACCAATGACAAAAATAGACATACGTTTTCTCCTTCGCTTCCATTCCTGATAGGGAACTTTACAATCACCGCACTTCTTTATCCGAATCGGCTTCACGGAGACGGACAAAAATGCAGACCCGACAACTCGGCAAACTGTGGCCGGTCAGCGCGCTCGCACTAGGCGGCGGCGGCATCGGCCAGCTCTGGGGGGAAACGACCAGGGAAGAATGTATTGCCACCGTGCACGCCGCGATCGATGCTGGGATCACCTTGCTTGACTTGGCGCCATCCTACGGGATGGGCGAAGCGGAGACCGTCATTGGCGCTGCCTTCGAGGGCAAACTGCCAGACGGCATCAAGGTCACAACGAAATGTAGGCTGGCCACAACCAACCCAGCCGAAGTGGAAAAAACACTCACGGATAGCCTTGCGGCGAGCCTGGAACGCATGTGCTTGGAGAGAGTGGACCTGTTTTTCCTCCACTCCCACATCGTTTCAGACAACTACGACACCAGCGCATCTGGAGAACGCCCAACGACACGGCGCTGGATTTTTCACGAGCATGTGCGTCCGGCCTTCGAGAAGCTGGTCGCGCAGGGCCGCGTCGGTGCCTGGGGCATCACTGGCATTGGTATACCACCGCAGATTTTAGAGGCGTTGGAATCAGAGCCTATGCCTGCCGCTGTACAATGTCTTGCCAACCCAATCGACTCGGCGGGAGAGCTCAATTTCTACGGGGGCCCGACCCGCGCCCGCGAGGTTATATCCACGGCAAATACACACGGCATTGGTGTCATGGGTATCCGTGCTGTGCAAGGTGGCGCTTTCACAGATGCACTCGATCGCGAACTACCGGAAGAACATGGCGTGCGTACTGACTTCAAAAAGGCCAAATTATTTAGGGCCCTCGCTGCTCAACTTGGCGAGACTGCCGCAGCTTTAGCGCATCGCTACGCGCTCAGCATGTCGGGTATCGACACAGTCGTTCTGGGTGTCAAGAACCGAACCGAACTAGAAAATTGCCTGCAAGCAGAAGCGGCGGGATCGCTCAGTACTGAAGAGATGGCGCAGGTGCAAGCAGCCTTTGAATAATACGGAGGGAATGGGTTATGGAGATGTACGACTATGTCATCATCGGTGCCGGTTCGGCCGGCTGCGTATTGGCCAACCGACTAACCGAAGATGCGAACATTTCGGTTCTTCTGCTGGAAGCCGGACCGAAGGACACCTATCCCTTCATACATATCCCAGCTGGCTTTTTCAAAACCCTTTACAATGAGAAAGTCAATTGGTGCTTCGCAACAGAGAAGGAGGAAGGCTGGGGCAACCGGTCGATCCACTGGCCACGCGGCAAAGTGCTTGGTGGTTCCTCCTCAATTAATGGCCATCTGATAGTCCGTGGCCAGCGCGAGGATTATGACGGCTGGGCACAACTCGGCAATCGCGGTTGGTCCTTCGACGACGTAGTCGGTTACTTCCAGAAATTCGAGAACACGGAGGTCGGCGACCCAGAGATCCGTGGTCGTGGCGGCCCAATCAATGTTCGTGAGCCGATCGAGCAACATCCACTTACCGCAACGTTCATGGAAGCCTGCGCAGAGGCCGGCATCCCCCGGAATAGCGACTATAACGGCGCCACACAGGAGGGTGTCGGATACTTTCAGCAGGCCCTCAAAAACGGGCGGCGCCAAAGCACGGCGCAGACCTACCTGAAGGCAGCTCGATCGAGGCCCAATTTAAGGATCGAGACGGAGGCGCTTACCCGCCGGATTATAGTCGAAAACAAACGTGCTACCGGTGTCGTCTATAGTCAGAGTGGCACCGAGAAGGAAGTACACGTCGGCCAAGAGGTGCTTCTTAGTGCTGGGTCCATCGGTTCGCCGCAGATCCTGGAATTGTCCGGCATCGGCCAAGGCGAGCGGCTCAAATCGCTTGGCCTAGAGGTCGTACATCAACTGCCGGGCGTCGGCGAAAACCTTCAGGACCATTATCTTGCTCGGCTGTGTTTCAAGGCAAAGGATATAGGAACCTTCAACGAGCGCTCGCGTGGCTGGCGGTTGGGCGTCGAACTGCTGCGCTACGCGACAACGCGCACTGGACTGCTGACGGCCGCTCCTGGCAACGTAAGCGCTTCGATTAGGGTGATGCCCGGGGTCGAGACACCAGATATCCAGATATCCTTCGCACCAGCCAGCTATGTGGACGGTCAGATTGGCGTGTTGGACGATTTCCCAGGGATGACGACGGGCTTTTGGCAGCACAGGCCCGCGAGCACCGGTTCGTTGCACTGCAAATCCAGCGACCCGATGGCACACCCCTCGATCCGGCCAAACTATCTAGGTGATACGATCGACCAGGATACGATGGTGGCTGGCGCCAAGGCCGCGCGGCGCATTTTCGAACAGCCGGCCATTGCAAAATTTGTCGATGTTGAAGCGATTCCGGGTCCGAAGGTGCAAAACGATGACGAAATCCTTGATTATCTGCGCGGCAACGGTGGCACCGTCTACCACCCGATCGGTACCTGCAAGATGGGTACCGACCCACTAGCCGTTGTCGACCCAAGCCTAAAAATGCACGGCCTGGATGGCCTACGCATCATCGACGCCTCGATCATGCCTCGCATGGTCTCAGCAAATACCAATGCGGCGGTGTTGATGATCGCAGAGAAAGCGGCGGATATGATCAAGGCGGACCGAGGGTGACGGCTCAGACAAATTTAGAGGAACACCTTCGTACCCATTATCTGTCATATCTACAAAACAACAAGCAGCTCCACTTTCTGCGCTGCGAGGTAGACCGGGGTGCAACAGTCAAACACCAATGGGAATGTGCCGGTCCCTTCATACAGGATGCCGATAGTCTATAGGCCAAGGCGAGACGTCAGCGATTTTTTACCGGGTCAAAGAGTTCTGCCAGTGCCGGAACATTCTATTAGGCATGCAATCCGTCAACCAGTTTGATTGTGGCCGGATTGAATACGGCTGTGCCCCACAAAAACGGTAATCCGCCTATCTCTATATATGTTATGCTTCAACGATCCCGGCGCGTAATGCAATGTTCCAATAAGTCTCGCCAATACGCGTCACGTCTGCGATGCGGGCATTAACCCCACAATGTGTCAAAGCGCGATGATAGAGTGCGGATAGTTTGTCGTCGCCAACCACCAAAACCGGATCCGATTGATCAGCTAAGCTAACCGCTGCAATTTCAGCACCGATCAGCAGCCCCGATAAATAGTCAGAAACGTTTTCTGCCGCAAGTTCATCGAACAAAACCCGGCTTCGTGCGCCAAAGAGAACATGGGTCAACTCACTATGATGCAAGCGGCCGACATCAAGTCCACGGTCGAATGAAACTGTATTTAATTCGGAACGCTTTACGGACAGTGTGGATATAACCGTGTGGTTCAACACAGCCGCATGCAGATCACCGGTCATGAATGTTTTGAATTTGACAATCCGGTAGCCCTCTATTCGCACCCATTTGCTATGGGTTCCCGGCAGGACAATAAGGCTATGCCCGCCTTCTGCGGCCGCAATTGCCTGAAGCTCCTCGCCGCGCATCACATCCGGCATTTCGTTCTGTCTGCCTACCGCAACACCGGGTACAATCCAGACTGGTGTGTCGTGGCTCACCGGTTCCAGATTGGCCGCTAAGTCGTCCATATCAGCCGGCAGTCTGCAGTATGATGCTTCTTTCCAACCCGTCGAAGCGCCAACCATTCCCGAAAGTAGTGCAGGCAATACACCAAAGTTGCAGGTCCAAGACTTGATCATGGCGTCGAAGGCCGATCGGAAATTAAAGTCCTCAACATTCGCGAGGCCGAGACCATCTGCACGACTATCCAGAACGTCACCGTCTGAACCAATCAGGAAGCCGCGACGATTAGTCGTACCCCAATCTATCGCGATGAGCGAAGCGGTACCAACCGCAGACTGAACTATCACACGCTCCTGCTATTGAATTTCTGAATAGTTAAAGCACTAATTCATAGACTAATGGGGGGTAAAGGCTGGTGGCCGCGTATCAGATCTGCCGCGCGTTCCGCCATAGCAATGACGGGAGCATTGATATTGCCACCAGGCATGTCTGGTATGATCGATGCATCCACAACCCTCAAATTGTCTACGCCGAGAACGCGCAATGCCGGATCGACGACCGTATCTGGAACGTCAGCAGAGCCCATTTTGCAGGTACCAAGCGGATGATGCACGGTCCACGAAGTTTTTCGGATATAGGATTGGATACCCGCCCGTGACGCGCAATCTGGTCCTGGTGAAATTTCCTTTCCTCTAAAATCGTCAAGCGGCTTTTGCCGCACCACATCTCGCACCATTTCGACGCCACAGGTCAACGTTTCCCAATCCTTTTCGCTACTGAGAAAGTTTTGGTAAATCCTTACTCGGTCACGCGGATCAGCAGATCGCAGCTTCACATACCCACGGCTCTCAGGATGGAGCAGGACGGGCCTAAACATGAACGCGTCCTTCGGGCGCGATCGGTAGCCCGGAAACCACGGTTGTGTTTCCGGCGGCACGAAACGGCTCAACATTTGGATATCCGGCTGATCCAACGCGGGATCGCTTTTCAGGAATGCCATCACCGGCCCCGGCATTGCTGTCGCAAAGCCAGTACCAAAGACGTAGGCGCGGGCCATTTCTAAAAGAAGCCGGTCGCAGCGCAATGTGTTCACAAAGGGACCGTCACCCTTACGCTCATACTCTATGCCGACCGATATATGATCCTGCAGGTTCTTGCCGACGCCCGGCAACGCAACACGGCACTCGACCCCTTGTTCAGCTAGTTCGTCCGGGTCGCCAACTCCAGACAGCATCAAGATCTGTGGCGAATTGATTACGCCTCCACTCAACACAACCTCACTGTCGGCGCGAGCGGTGAACACCTGGCCTCGTCGCTCGAACCGGACACCGACGGCCCGCGTTCCCTCAAACAAAATCTCCAGCACCATGGAATTTATCGACAGGGTCAGGTTTGGACGCGACAGCGCAGGGCGTAGATAGGCCACCGACGCGCTGCAGCGAAGCCCTCGCCGGATGGTTGACTGCATGATGCAGAAACCTTCCATCTGAGCGCCGTTATAGTCTGCCGTCGCCGCATGTCCTGCCGCCGCCCCAGCGGCAAACAGCGCCCGTACAAGCGGATCGGGATATTTATTCTGAATTGTGGTCAGCGGCCCACCCTCACCGCGATAGTCGTCCTCGCCACCCTCCCAGTCTTCTTGCCGTTGGAAATAGGGTAGCAAATCCGCATAAGACCAGCCGGAGCAACCGTCACGCACCCAACGATTAAAATCCAGTGGGTGACAGCGTACATAAGCCATAGCGTTCACCGATGAGCAGCCGCCGATCACCTTACCGCGGGCACATTCTACTTCCCTATTGTCCAGTGCCGGCTCCGGCTCGGTGAAATAGCCCCAGTCATAAAGCTGTTTCTGCAAAATGCGCCCCCAGCCGATAGGCACACGGATGGTAGGACCTCGATCGGAACCACCAGCTTCCAGCAGCAAGACCTTCGCAGCCGAATCCTCGCTCAATCGGTTAGCGAGGGTGCAACCTGCCGATCCCGCGCCAATAATTATGTAGTCGTAGTGCTGATCCACCACGCCGTTTTGACCCCCACTGTATTAATTCGGTGCGGCGAACTCGTGCTTCGGATCACCGGCAAGCCGAGAGTGAAACATCACCCGCCGTTCTGCCATATCCCAAGGCCGCGCCTGGTGCATCAGACAGCGGTTGTCCCAAACGACGACATCACCCGGTTTCCAACTGTGATGATAGATACGCGGTGGCTGGCAGGCGAAGTCGACCAGCTCAGCCAGCAAAGCCTCCGAATTAGCATCCGAGAGGCCGGGAATGGCGTGAGCGTGTCGGCCGATCGTCAGTGTCTTGCGACCGGTTTCGGCATGTGTCTTGACCAGTGGGCGCAGCGGCGCGCCCTCTTGGTCCAGCCCATAGCCTGAGTATTCGCTATCCTTACTCTTGTGAGTGAAGCCCGACTTACTTTGGCTGTAGACCAGAGAATGATGTGCCGACAGACCGTCAATCCGATCGCGCATCGTATTGCCGAGGGCATCGTAGGCAGCACACATATCAGCCCAGCCTGTTTCCCCGCCGCGCGATGGGACGGTATCCGCTCGGAACACAGCGCCTTTGGCCTGAACCGGCATATAGGTACTGTCGTGATGCCATCCCATATTGCCTCTCAGGATTTTGATACGGTCATCGTCAGGCGCGGTACGCAAGGTACCGTCGTCCTTGACGTTACTTAGCTCCACGATATCTATCTCAAGTGCACCGAAACGCTTCGCAAAAGTGACCTGCTGATCATTGTCGAGATGCTGACCAGGAAACAACAGTAGTGAATACTGCAGCCAATATTCATAGAGTTCGGCGAAACCCACCTCATCCAATTCGGCGACCTCCACATCGGTGACCGTCGCGCCAAACGTCTCTTCGAGCGGTATCACGCGCATCGACATATTATTTACCTCGTCAGACCAACGCCGCAAATTCGTGTTTAGGATGACCGGAAAGACGGCTATGAAACATAATTCGCGGCTCAGTCATGTCCCAGGGGCAGGCCCGGTGCAGCAGGCATCGGTTGTCCCAGATCACGATGTCGCCAGCCGCCCATTCGTGGTGGTGTACCCGCGGCGGCTGGCACGCGAAGTCGACCAGCTCAGTCAGAAACGTTTCTGATTCGGCATCGGTCATGCCTTGAACACCGTAGGCATGGCGGCCGATGGTGAGTGACTTTCGCCCGGTCTCAGAATGGGTCTTGACCAACGGGCGCAGCGGCGCGCTCAGCTGATCCATGCCGTAACCCATATATTCGCTGTCCTCATCCTTCAGCCCAAAACCCACTTTTTTCTGGCTGTGCACCAACGAATGCTGGGCCGACAAAGTTTCCACATGGTGACGCATCGAGCAGTCAAGAGCGTCGTAGGCAGCGGCCATATCAGCCCAGCCGGTTTCTCCACCCCTCTCAGGCACGACCTCGGCGCGGAAAACTGCACCCTTAGCCTGAACTTCCATGTAGGTACTGTCCTGATGCCAATCCATATTACCCTTCAAGATCTTGATCATGTCATCGTTTGGACCGGTACGCACACTGCCATTCGCCGCAATATTGCTGAATTCATATAGCTCGAGTTTTGGTTCCAGCGGACCGAAACGCTGCGTGAAAGCGACTTGCTCTTCGTTGTCGAGATGTTGTTCTGGGAAAATCAGTAGCGAATAACGCAACCAGGTGTCATATAGCGTTTGAAACAGACCGTCATCTAGATCAGTCAGTACCAAGTCTGTCACCGTCGCGCCAAACGTCGCATCGAGTGGCGTCACGTTCATCATCGCACTCCTTCAAACTACCGAATATTCAGGCAATATCGGCAAATGCCGCCACGCCTGGAAACCGTCTCGGCCAGATTGCGTTTCAGCGGTTACGAACTCTCAACTTCGCCGATGCGCAAGCTATACAATGCAGACAACTGGCGTTAGCAAAAGCAATAACCAGATTGTGTATACCATACTAAAGAAGACCACCCTCTCTAATGTCTATCACATTTTTGTGCCTGCCCGGGTAGCGTTCACCAGCCACCCAGCGAAGAGAATGCAAAATTACACTCCGCCTCTGATTTTTGATGCCTAAAGCGGCATCACCGGCAGCATCACGTGCGATGGTCGACTAATATCGTGGAAAACCGTCTGATGGGCGACGGCCAAAACCGGATCGAAATAGTCCTCAGCGCCGGTATTGTGGTTCCGGTCAAAATTGGGGAAGTCGCTACTCTGAATATCGATGCGGATACGGTGCCCTTCCAGAAATCGGTTTCCCGTAGGATTTAATGTGATCGCGTACTCGTAAACATTACCCGGTATGATTAGTTCAGCCTTATCAGTCCCGTTCCGATAACGGGCGCGCACCAATCCATAACAAAGCTCCTGCGCGAAGCCATCTGGATGAATATCGATTAGTTTGGCAACGAAATCTGTATCCGGTGCAGATGACGATGCGAACAATGTCACTTCGACCGGTCCAACCACCTCGATTGGAACCTCCAAAGGGGCAGAGGTGTAGCTCAGAATGTCTTGCCGGCCATCCAAACGGCGCTGATCCATGGGTACTTGTTGGCCCTCCATCGTATAGATAGTCATCACCGGGTCACGCGGATCGTAATCATATTCGTCCGCCGGTTCATCGAGCGGTGGCACAGGTGAGAGGATGCCGTCCCCATCATTGCCGTTCGCATGTCCACCGCTGCGCAGGTACCATGGTGTCGGCACCATGCCGTCGGGCGGCCAGGTCTCCTCGTCGCGCCATTCGTTGCGTCCCATAACAAAAATTTTCGCCCGCGGCCAACTATCCACCCTCGTATCATCTCCCTTTAGCCATTTGCTGAACCAGGCGTCGGCAATATCGAAATAATCGCGCTGTGCTTCCGGGCCGAAATCCATTTCGCCGAGTTCTCGATCAAGCGCCAGTGTTGTATGCCCCCAAGGGCCAACGATCAGTCGCTGGTTATCACGGGCCTGTGCGGTCATAGCGTTTTCAGTCATGCCGGTGAAGTGCTTGATAGTACCAACCTGCTGGTCATACCAACCGGTCGCGCTCAAGACCGGAACCGCTACGTCCTTATGACGTTCCTCGTGACGGAAATGGTCCTTAACCGTGTCGCGCAACAGACGCTGCCAATATTCAACCATACCTGGCATGACGTACTCTGGAATTTCCGATATCGGGAGATACCAGAGCCATTTGCTGCGGTCACGAGCCTCCCACAGCGTATCTGCCTCTTCCGTTGTCTTTGGTGCACCCTTTGCCTGCATTCGATGCGCAAAATCCGGGCTAATATTGATAACTGTCCAAGTCAAGCGACGGCCAAGCCGGATCACGCCGCTCATATGCCGATCCAGATGATTGGCAACGACCCCTTGGGCGAACATACAGACTAGATGCGGCGGCCGGGTCGGCGCCATTTCCCACTGTGTCATACCACAATAAGAATTGCCGAAGGTTCCAACCTTACCTGTCGAGCCGGGTATTTGTGCACACCACTCCACCGTATCGTAACCATCTATAATACAGGGGTTTTCTGGATCAGAACCCATATGTAGCCGCGCCTGACCATCAGACTCGTAACGACCACGGATATCCTGAAAGACGGTTATGTAGCCACGCGCCGCCATTTCGTCGCCGATACGGACATGCATGTCGCGTCGCGTTTTCCCATAGGGCGTGCGGCACAATATCACCGGGAAGTCACCATCGGACCTTGGTCGGTAGATATCGGCACGCAGGATAACACCGTCGCGCATTGTAGCTTCGGCATTATACTCAACCGCTACTTCGTGGCGCATCGCGTTCCCCTTGTTGTGCAGGCCGAACCTGACAAAACCGCAACAACCGGTCAACTGAAGGCACACAACTTGTTAGCACATCAACGGATGCCTAAACTTTTCCTGCCTTTAGCAAGAAGTGAGGACGTCCATGGATTTCGCCATCGAAGATTCAGCGGAGCAGAGCGCGTTTCGCGAAGAGGTTCGGGCCTGGCTTAATACCAATATTCCCGATGGCATGGAGTTCCCGGTAGATCCCAGCAATCTAACCTTGGAGCAAT
>Ga0114933_10003585_pt1 | contig 15040 bp, 18 predicted proteins | sample 4SBtaG_FD_89691 | JGI IMG/M metagenome (GOLD analysis project Ga0114933, IMG submission 89691) | Deep subsurface microbial communities from Kolumbo volcano to uncover new lineages of life (NeLLi) - 4SBTROV12_W25 metaG | ecosystem: Environmental > Aquatic > Marine > Volcanic | place: Kolumbo... | reverse complement strand
CGCTAGTCCTCGTGTGAAGCGTCAGTTAAAGAAGAGGTCTGCGCGGATAATGCGTAGGAACATTCGCAGAGAGATGAAGGGGCACTCGAGCACTCCTCCGACATTGTCTCCGTCTCCTCCTCCGACACCGTCTCCTCCTCCGACACCGCCTACTCATCCTATGTTGAGACGGCAAAATGCAGTCTGTCAAGACTTTGATGAAGAGGGCATTGTTACATGGGCAAGGAACCTTCCGTTTCAGTCTGCTCTCAAGCACAACTGGGCTACCGACATACAGATGGCCTGGCGCAAGAAAATGTTGTCGAAGAGGATCAAGTCCAGAGCTAATTTGAACCATTTGAACCATCTTCGCAGGGACATCAACAGCATTCTCCAAACCATCTGCGAGTTGCGGGAGTTTACAAACAGCTCTTACGTTCACCTTATCGACTGTTCTCCGCTCACGACTACGTTAGAGTTCCTGTACGATCGTCTCTGCGAGATCTCCAAACTCCACTACACGGATATGCCGACTCCTGCTTCGCGAGGCGGCGAGTATGAGGAGTGGTATCATCTAAACGGTACCATCGACCGGGCTCACGTATTGCTCGAAAAAGTGACGGACCGCATCCTCAGTGTGATAAACACTCGATCTGGTAGCACGACTAAGACTCGCACTCTTCTGAAGGTAGTAAGGAGTGGGCGGTTTGGGCTGAGATTCGCTGACATATTGAGTATGCAACCGACGAGTAGCAGGGATTGTGAGGAGGAAGCGTGGAGCAATTTTATGAATTTATCGTAACTGGCTATATTTTTCCAAAATGATTAAAAAAATTGAAAATCGTAAAAATCAAACAACAAACAGTATGTCAGGAATTCCTTCTCTTAAGCGTTCTAGTGCTATGTCTTGTGATGAAACCGACAAGTTGATTCGCAAGACGATCAAGTATCTGACTCGTCTTCAATCTACTATGGATTCTTGGCACCCGGAAGAAGCCAAGAAGACTCGTATGCAGCTTCTCAAGATTCTCCGCCCACTTGACGAGGAGGAGGACGAGATGGATGATGGTATAGACACATCCAATATTGTCGTAGGAAAACGTCAGACTCGCAGTGTAGTGCGGTACGAAGACGAGCAATTTGCCGATCTTATGCTCGCAGATGTACCGGATGACGAGATTGACGCGGCCCTAGACGAGGATGTGTCGGATGATGACAAGGATGATGATGAGATGATTGACGAGGATGATGAGGATGATGAGGATTGGGTAGCCGAGGAGGATGAGGATTGGGTAGATGAAGACGAGGAGGTAGAAAATAACCTCGGGCGCAACCGCGGCCAATTCCTGGCGGAAACTAAGGAAGATGATGAGGAGTGAATAATAATTAATTAAAAAGGAATTGATAATTAAAAAAGGATTAATACATACAATGAGTAATAATAAGAAAAGAATTTCCTGGCCTGAGAGACATCGTGCAATCCGCACAAGGCCCTTGCGAAGGGACGAGGCGCCCTTGCGGTCGAGAGAGAGGCCTTTTGGGACAACAATTCGTAGAAACGTTGACGGAATAAATATTTTTATAAGTTGTCACGGGAATATTGCACCTCCGAATTCGCTCGTCTATTATGGTGAGAGTGACAGAAGAGAAGTCCCTGCTAATACTACGTTTCATTTTTATACAGAACCCGGACAAAATTTTTACGGTTGTGATGGTTGGGACACCCAACAAGTCGAACAATGCAACTACATTATGGAGCATGGTAATCACGCATCAGGGATACATTTTAGTGTATCAGCTGGTCATAGTATACCTAATTTTGTGATTTCAGCCGAACCAGACCAAAGAAAATTCATGAGTCGGGTAGTAGTGTGTGTAGAAGAACAAAATGGTAAAAAACAACTACTAAAATTATTGGACATTAATGAACACATTCAAAATTCTCGGATCGCTCAAAATCGTAATACCGCTTCAAAAAATGGGAGGCTACCACCGGTTCATCATGATGGGCTAACTTACCCTTTCTTGACACTTCAAGAGATTTTGTCTCTAATCAGAAGACGGGTTTCAGGTCTCCAAGAATTTGCTCGACAACATGGTTTTTCAGATCATGTTAATTACCATTGTATGTTTTGCCAAGCTGGCACTGTTCCCGAATTTTGGAAAAAAGAACGTCGGTCGGTAATAGCCGCTGATCGTGCACTACTTCGAACACAACGTGGTCTTTCCACCCCTCTTAAATATATTGGGCACCTGAGGAGACTTCAACATTATTTGGTAGATGGTGCAAGCGCAGTCCTTCTTGCTGATGCAGAAGCACGTAGGAGGGGGTGGACAAGAGACACTCCCACTCGTTTCTTCACCACTCCTCCTGGCAACCGCCTCGGACAAGGTGCTGTATCCCGTTTGACTCGAACTTTTAGTTCTCCCAACAGGTCGACACGTCGGTCACCCCAGTCATCACCAAATGTGAGGAATGCTGCGAGAAGAAGTTCGAGAGTTTCTCCCGGAAGAACTGCGAGAAGAAGTTCGAGAGTTTCTCCCGGAAGAACCGCCGAGGAGGAAGAAAATAACCTCGAGCGCAACCTCGGCCAATTCCTGGCGGAGGCGCCCGAGGTGCAGAGACAACCATTGACGGAAGATTTTTTTTCAAATGATCCAATGGATACAGACGAATAAATTATACTAAACTCTATCTATCATCATACGTTTTTTTCTACTAATTTTTGCAAGTTTTTCGAGCTCACCTATTTCGTCTTTATCAGCGTGTGTGAGCGTTTCCCCTTTACTTAGTTTGTCTACTATGCGTGCAAAGCTGTCTTGTGCTATAATTGTTCTTAAATTTCTGGCCAGCGATTCGACTGTATCCCCAAATCTATTTTCCTTGTAGTCTCTAAGTATCGCGTTGGGAACCAGATCTTTGCATTGCCTTGCTATTTCTATTATCTGATCCTCTATGCTTGTAAAGAATGCTTTAAAATCGCAAGGCGACATGACCGGGCCTTCACTTGTGCTTGCCATTGTTTGTAGTTGTACTGATTTGAAGAACAGTTTGGTTCTCAGATTTTCGTAGCTTTCAGAGGCCAGTCCGTGCTGTTCTGCCTTTGACCCGTACCTGTACGTTTCGCTTAGGGCTACGATAAGAGTAGACAAGCTGGCCATTATTCCAATGGACACATTAAATCCCGATTTGTATTCATCAAAATTGGACGACAGGAAAGAGGCCGCTGATGTCAGAGATGTAAGCGCGATGCTAGGCCAAAAAAAGACTGCGTTTAATTTATCAAAATGCCGCTGGCTGGCTGCATGAGTCGCGCGCCGTTCTTCTGCAAATTTAACTAATTTTTTGAGGACGAATGTGATTTCTGGATGATCTGGTATATTGTCATCTTGGTCAGATAACCCTCTCACTAACGCTAGAATATTATTCGTTTCACGATCTCTGCTCGTACTAGCTTGTTTTCTTTTTTTTTCAAATTCGTCATGGATGTGCTCACGTAGACTTGAAAAATGTTTCTTCGCGCGTTGAGTTGGAGTATTGGGCGGGACTGACTGCGCTTTTGTTTCGTCATCAGTTATTTTCATTTATTTTATAATAGTTTACTATAAAATGAGATATCATCCACTCAGACGAACATTATACGGCGGAGGCATTTTAAATTTAAATTTATATATTGTAGGATTCATTCTTCTTATTCAAACGATTGCTATTATTGTTCTATACGACAAGGTAAAAAACACGGCCGGTCCGAAGGGTGAAAAGGGCGAAAAAGGCGAAAAAGGCGTGCAGGGTATTCAGGGTCAGCAAGGACCACCTGGGGCTGCTGGAATTCAAGGACCACAAGGCGCCCCCGGCGCGGTTGGAAGCAAAGGAGCTGCCGGACGTCAGGGACCAGAAGGACCTGTGTGTACAGATTGCTTACGAAAAGGAGTAGACTTGTCAGACAATCAACTCAACGCACTCAAACAGTTTTCATTTTCCGGAAACACGGTTAAAGTCCCGCGACTTGAGTCTACAAGTCGGTTAACTTTCAAAGAATTGAAGGGAGCTTCAGACGCTCAAGTCGTCACCAGGATTCAAGATGAGGGTCCATGGATGGAGACTGATGATTAATTTTTATGACTTCTTACCAAAATCCCAATTCAACCTCTTGAGTGCGGCTGCTTTATCTATCTTTTCTTTGATCTCGATATAGTGGTTTAGATATTCCTTTTCCCAAGCTGCCCAGTCATCTTCCGTTTTTTCAAATAACCAAATAATATAGCTGTCGTCGGCATCTAGCAAGGCTTCAACAGGATAGCCTTTGTACCTACCCCAGGTAATTTTTTTTACCTCTCCGTTATAACAAAAGTCACATTCTTCATACCGTGGGTTACTTATTTTGCAATTATCATTCATCGTATATTAAGAAATAAGTAAACTTCAAAAACATCATTTTTGAATTCGAGGACGCGACCGGCTGCTTCGCGAAAGTATAAAAAAATTAAACCCTTTTGTCCTTTACACCTGTCCGAATGAGACCGTTTGCGTCTATGTGAAATTCCCTCTCAAAACGACTTGGAAGATTTTTGATTTTGAATGTGTCTTTGATAATCTTTGAAAAGGCTTCCTTCTTGAAATTTTCTGAGCAACCGGGAAAGTTGAGTTTCATTGTCATATCCTGAGACGGGACTTCGACTGCAATATCGTCGCCAATAATGGCAGGCACGTCAACCGTGAAATTGGCCAACTTTCCTTTTGGAATTTCCATGGTAATTCCATCTCCACATTTCTGAACAATCTGATTCAGCTGTTTCATGCTTGCATCGTCGATACCGGCCATCAACGTTCGAGCATCCTGTATTGCTCCTTCGGCGGTAGGGATAAGTTGAGCGTTTCGTACGTCAGCTACGACACTGTTCACATTATCAAGGGATGCGTCAACCCCAGATAAAATATTTTTATCCTCTATGCCCTTCATCACTGTGCCTAAATTGCCGATGTCTTGAAGGACCTTGTCGTCGTTGATTTCTTTGACCATCTTGCCTATTTCTCCTAGGGTAGAAGTTAGAGCAGGAGACTTTGTTACTTTATCTACGGATTCAGACGCAACCGTCGCCGCTTTGTTGAGCCCGTATATTCCTAGGACAATAACCGTTATCGTGATGGATGCTATTATTAATAAGTTTATTGAGTTTGATTGCATTTTATTCATATGGAAATAAAATGAATTTAATCCGCCTCAGATCCATTCTTTAAAACTTGACCAAGCGTTACTCGTGACATCCATACCAAGTATCCCAATTATCCCAACACCACTTAATATCCCTTGCGGCTTGTTCTGCGAAAGCTCCCGGAACGCTAAAAAATTGGTCCCAATCCCAATTTTCTCGGATGTTCGAGTTAGGTTGCCCGTGACAGCATCGCGAAACATTAGCGGCCTGTTCCAGGCCCATTCCGCCCAGGGGAACGCCTCCGCAATTGCAATGGGAAACAACGTCCATTAGTTGGTCGGTAGGCGTGATCACGAGACCGCCAGCCTGCGTCCACCCCTTTTTGTCAAAATCGCCGCGAGTATTGCTTCCTACTGTGCCGCCCCATCCTCCTACATTTCTCTTGACAAGGTTGTTATTTTCTGCGTAAGTTAGTTTATACATTTTATTTCTAAAAGAAAATAAAATATGGACCTAATCAATCTTATCATACGCACTATCGCGTTTATTTCGTCAGTTTGGATTCTGCTAGAATTTGTAGTCACCTGCAAGGTTAATACTTTGGGAGCATATTCATTAGTTGTAGCAATGACGGCCATAACTTTAGCAGTCTTTTTCATGACCCAGCAGAACCGGCTGAAAAAGTGCGACATGTGTGATAGCACTTACTTGCCTCCTATTGTAGGAGGAGAATGATCGCATAGCATTTTAGATATTAATATTCCTAATAAAAATCCTAACGTATTAGCAATTATATCCTGCGCATGTGCCCACACACTTCCTCCCCACCATTTATCTGAACTGTACGCCCCTATAAGATACTCGATTACTTCCCATATAACTCCGAGTGTGAAAAATAGCAGCAGTTTATCGGGGTAGATTATTCCCAAAATCATGTGGAGAAGAAGATGCGAGATTCGCCATCCGGTCAGGTGCACCATTGTTACAGCCAAGCCCTTTGCAACCTCAGTCTTCTTTGAGGCTGCGATAAGTACGGCTCCTATTGCGAAACACGTAAGTGCAACGGAGAAGATCTTAAGTGGCGATGCCTCTTGTATTTTTTTCAATTCAATCATACTTTATTTTACTTCTTTTATTTATCTTAAATCTAACTGGTCCTGGCAGTACATTATATAGCCTCCATTGTTGGGAAACGCTTTGTTTATGCCATTGATGGTCTTTCGATCGTTAATTGTAGGGACGAGTTTCGGCCCCAGAGAAATTAGCCTCTGTCGGAGAAGTTCAAGATCGGGATCCGAATCCCACGACTGGTCTTCACCCGTTTTCTGACCATCCCAAGGTGTGCCACATGGCTTGACATCGTACAGCTGAGGAGAAAAAATGTCTGCTCGTCCTTCTTCTACCGCACTCAGCCACGAATTCCTCAACTCCGCGACGTTTTCAAAACCCCACGTGTTCACTCCAAACCATGAACAACTTAACATCACGTACATCCCCGCATTCTTGCACATATTGAAAATAGGAGTAAACGTGTCAGGAGACAGCACATCCTTCTTGTTATCGTTCGCTACCGTTCGCCGCCCTTGCTCCAGGTCAAAACAAAATCCATTGTACCCCAAACGTTTGGTGTTTGCAATAATAGCCTTCCAAGCGGTAGGTTCCAAAGCCTCGATCGTCCAGTCGCCCGTTCCGGCGCAGACATCTTCACCCTTTTCGTTTTTTGTGCAATTACTTCCACCACCTACATTTAGCAGATTCAATGGATTCTTGACATTTGGGTTACAAATCAAAAGAGGTTCGTCGTTTGGAATTTCTGCAAATAACTGAGTCAGAGGTACCCTCTGCACAGCCTTGCCATTCGCCTGGTACTGGGTCACTGGAAGAGCGGATGTTCCCCATCCACTGAATGAAATTGCCATGTTGTAGGTCTTAGGCAGAACAACTTGTTGAGGTTTGCCATCTACGTGCGGAGCTTTCCAAGTCCACAAGTAGTACCCTTTTATTTTATCGCTTCGCGATCCGGTAAGGTTGAATGTCTCCTTATCCGGGCTAAAAATTAAAATTAGTATGAATAATAAACCAATAAATAATATAGTTCGCATTTTATTATAAATATGTTTTTTCAAACTTAGTAAAGTATGAAAAATATCAAAATTAGTCCTTACTTTTCTTCTTGCATTTGACCGCGATAATAATCAATGAAATCAGCGCTACAAGTATAAGAATCGAAAGAACCATATTTACAGTGCTGGAAAAAGCTTTTCCTTGGTTGGGGGCAGCATCCTCGGGAGGAGAATCGCCTGAACCTGCTATCTTCAATCTACCCGGTACAATTTTTTTGAGAAATTCTTTAATTCTTTCCCAAATACTGGCACCTCCACCTCCTCCACCTCCACCACCGCCTCCTCCACCGCCTCCACCACCGCCTCCACCAGATTCACCGATGTATTTATTGTCCTTAAGGGCGTTGATAACTTCATCGTCTATAACAGCGTCGAAACTAACCGATCCGCCGGGAAACTCTTTGTTAGTTCCATTCAAACCTACTCCAATGTCATTATCAAAACTTACAAGGCAGTGCCAGTCTCCGTCATGCGTAGGTCCCCACGAGTTGCGAATAATCCAGGCATCTTTTGTGTATCCAATAATAACTACAGCGTGTCCAGATGGCGGAGATGAGAATTTTCCATTGTACACTTCTTTCTTTTTGGCTGTCTGCCACCATTCTATAAAATCAGGGGGCACTGCGAATGAAGTCGCAACTGGTCCGTTGTTAACAATTTCTCTTTTTAGGACGTCTATTCCGTTGGTTCTGGGCCACGTCGCGACCGATCCCGGCTTGACAGAGAATTTAATGCTTGCTTCAGCGCATTCCTTACCTTTCTGACATCCTGTTACGTTATTCATACAACCCAAGTCACCATTTCCGGTGTTGTTCTGCTCCCACGAAATAGTTGTAGTAGCTGGGTTAGCATTGGCCATAGCTTTCTGTGGGTACGGGAAGCATGCGTTGGTACTGATTTTTAGTTTAGATTGTAAGTAATTTGCAGCCATTTGGACGTTTCCACCAAGGCATATTTGATTACTTCCAAGTCCGAATCTGCCCTCGCACGAGCAGGACAACAACTCAATGGCAGATCCGGTGATCCCCTTCTTCAGAGGAAACCCTCGTTTGTTGAGAGCAATGGCGTATCTGTCTCCAAGGGCGGTGCCGACTGCGACTGCCCAGCACGACCCGCACCCTCCTTGATTTATTTTGTTAACCAGGAACTGGTTTTTCAGACCTTTTTGCTCTCTCCAGTCAAAAGTTTCAGGAGGAGCAGGTTGCTGGGCGTTCAGCGCGGCGTTTTGCGATGCAGACATAGGAATGGGAACGCGAGTAAGACTAGACCCGGCGACGAAATATTTCGTTTCCTTAGGAGCGTCTTGTGCGGCCTGAGGCATATTTGCCGGACATTTTGCAGGCCGACTTTCTAAGTTTTTTACTGTTCTTGCGCACGACATTTAGTTACTTGAAGAAAAATGATTTAGAAATATGAGTTTTTTTATAAACAAAAAATGACTGTCCTCCAATCTCCAACTAACTATAATATCGACGATATGGTTTTCTCCGAACCGCAGACTATCAATATCCCTGACAGCGATATGTCTTTCAAGCGTGTTAATATTCAAACCAAGAACAAAGATGGCTCTCAAGGAGACCTGGTCTTCTCAACGTCTCGCCTGTTTAGCTTTGGCGTGCAAGAACAAACTTCTCGGGAGACTCAAGCGGTGTCAGGATACAAGATGCCTCTCTGTTGCTGGAACATAGACGGTCCCACTAAGGATGAGAAGAAGTTTACCAAGCTCCTGGAGCAAATTGCCGAAAAGTGCAAGGACCACCTCCTTGACAACAAGGAAGAGATCGAGAAGTACGAGCTCGAACGCTCAGATTTGAAGAAGATCTTTTCGGCACTCTACTGGAAGATGGAAAAGGGAAAGCGTGTAGAAGGACACGGTCCTACTCTGTATGCCAAGCTCGTTCACTACCGCAAGGACAACAAGTTTGGAACAACCTTTTTCAACCCAGTCAGCGGGGTTGAAATCAACCCACTTGATCTTATTGGAAAGCGCTGCGATGTCAAGGCTGCCATCAAGATTGACAACATCTACATCGGCGGTCAGTTTATCCGCATCCAGGTCAACGTGCTCGAGGCTGCAGTCGAAGAACGCAGCACCGGGGGGGAGCAGCTTCTGGCCCGCCCATCAGTATCTAAACTTCTAGCAGCTACGACCGACGAAACTAGCGCGGGTCTGATGGGTATTCCAGAGGACAACAGCGACGCCGGGAGCCTGGCAGCTTCATCGGATGAAGAAGAGGAAGAACCCAAGCCCAAACCCAAGACGAAGCCTAAAAAGAAGGTCAAGAAAATTGTGAAGCGGAGAATTGCGAAGCGATAAAAATAAACATAAAATTAATAATTAATATTTTTCAAACGTTTAATTTTTCTATTCAAAAAAAATAGAAAAAATAATTACCTACACAATCTTTGACATCCTTGTAAAGTACCATATTTTCCACAGTCCTCCCAATCGCCATCCTGTCTATAACATGGAGTTGCTGGCTTACAGCCCCCCGTGCCCCAACAATCAAAACTGGGGCATCTGCTAATATTGCATCCGGTTGGTTTTGTGCCGCCATCCCGACTACCACACTTTGTGTTACCTGGACAAGTGCTACCAATTTTACAACTTTGACATGTTCCTTTAAAGGCACCGACAGTGCAAAAATCTTCGTCAGGACACATATCCGTAGAGTTATTTTTACACCAGTTAGCCACCGGTAGTCCATGACAGATTGGATAGGCATTATCTATTATGTACGGGAGTTCAGCCACACAACCTGCGTATGTCAGCTTATCCCCGATGTAGTTCCGTAAAAGGCGGTCGCAAGCCTCGGCAGGACTTTCTTCTGGATTATTACAATACCAATCAAACATACCGGATGTGCATCCGGCGGCATCCATTTGCTTTTGGTGCGTGCCAGCACAAACAAAACAATTACCCACGCTTGATCTCTTGGCGCCAGCACAAGATTTTTTCAGTTGCAAATAACAATTTACACCACAATTTTTATCTATTCTTGCTTTCATAAGGGATGGGGGGTTGGCTCCAGGTGGGTTTACACTGTTGCAAGAACCCTTCATCATTTCTTCCAAATTGTCTGCGTAGCAATTGCCGCACGCCCAAGGGTCATCAGCCTTTTGTTCTGCTGTACACGTTGTATCAATTTTGTCTTCACATTTAGCAGTTAATGACATGGTTTACTTTATAATTAGGTTATTTTAATTCGTTTAAGGACACTCACTTCCGCCTCCTCCGCCTCCTCCGACTCCACCTGTAGGGAGAACTTCTCATCGCCGCCCGGTCTATAATTTCATTTCTGTTTCTGGGTACAAACGCGTGTGAAAGGGCGCTCGTCTGTGGTTGAATATTTTGTGGTAATGGTAGTCTCACAATATTTTGTGGTAATGGTAGTCTCTCATCTCCGCTGCTATCGTCATCATCAACATTCATTTGAATGGCGTAGGGGAACTGCCGTGCAGTACTTGGTGATACTTGTGGCCTCCTCTCATCTCCGCTATCATCTTCTCTATCGTCATCATCAACATTCATTTGATTGGAGTTTTGGATTTCTATTTGCCTCAAGTACTCTCTTTGTTCACGTTGTCTTCTTTGTTCGCTCTGCGTTTGTCGTCGTCGTTCCTGTTCTGTATACTGAAATGGGTTTGTTGATTGAGGAGTTATGGCCATGTTAGTAGTCCGAGATAGCTCTCGGTGTGGAGTAATATTATTGTCGCCTACAGTCAGGCTACCAAACTGATCACCTGCATCGTCTTCAGGCCTTGTCTGTAAATTTCCAAATATATTAACGTGCCGTGCTGTTAGGTGTGGGGGTCTGGTTGGCGACCTAAACGCTTGCAACGCGTTATGTATGCGAGCTTGATTTGGGGCTTGCCTATCGGCCGCCATCGCGTTATTGCGTACTCTAATAAACCAATCCGGAACTGGCCATGTTATTTGGCTCTCCAAAACTCCGTGTTTTTTTTCGTCTGGAGTCCCGATGCTTGTTAGAGTACCAGGCTCTACCAAGATCCACCTTTGTTTTTGAGGAGAGGGATCTCCAGGCAGTGGATCTAAGTTTATATATGTTGTTGCATTGAGTCCTCTGTATATGACCGGCACGCCCCAGTATTTAAAAACATTTTGACAGAACGTGCAATGAATATGGATCAGAGCGGAGTTCCCGTATATGCTATTTCTTAAATTTTTTATTTTGTGCGTTAGGTTATTAGGGTCTCCGAAAGGTAAAAGACTATACAAATTGGTTGAATACCTAATATTCTGGAGTGGTCGCAGTTCTCCTATCGTGTTGCCCTGCTCCTTGATTAGTGATGAAGAAGAGAGGTTGACGTTACCGCGGGGGATACACGCAGATACCTTGGACATAAATTCACGGTTATCGTATTCTGGTGTTATACGATAATTAGGCACCTGACTGCCGGGGCCTACACTGAAACATATGTCATTTGCCCTATGATTATTTGTTAAGATGTTGTAGCATATAATAGCTTCCGCCGCATCAGCCACGCGTCGGGCGATATTGGCGACAGCTACACCCGGTTCTGAATGGAAATGAAATACAACTCCAGCTGGAACTGTATACGCTAATGGGTACTGCAGCGGCTGCATCCTCTCCCTCAAGAATGGAGCTGCATCGCGTACTGAAGATTCAGTACGCGAATCAATACTCCCGTGAGAACTTATAAATATATTTAGACCACTTACATCTCTAACAATACTTCTCTGAAATTGTGTTCTTGACATTTTATTTTGATTACTTTTTTTAAATTTTAGATAATAAATGCAAGTGAAAACTAAAATGTCTAGATCTTACAAACGTTTTGGGGACTTTGGTTGTATTACAACCTGTCCTGACGAAGTCGACCCATCTTGTCCACCGGTTTGTCCTAATTTGGATAAAAAGTGTCCAACTGCCGCCGACCTTAGTAGACCCGCTCCTCGTCCGGCCCCTCGTCCGGCTCCTCGCCCGGCCCCTCGCCCAGCCCCTCGTCCAGCTCCTCGTCCAGCTCCTCGTCCAGCTCCTCGTCCGGCTCCTCGCCCGGCCCCTCGCCCGTCCGTTCTTATAGATCTTCCAGAAAATCCTCTCAATCTTCCAGTTCCAGATCTTCCAGATCCTCTTCCTCTTCCTTCAGATGTTTCTGAAAACTACAAGGGGTGTAGTTCTTGCGGGTCAATATAAATTAATTCATTTTATTATACCATTGGTAATAAAATAACAATGATAAGCGATAATCCAGCACCTAGACCGGCCCCTCGCCCGGCTCCTCGCCCGGCAGTCGATAATTCAGAGATGGATAATGTAGATGTAGAGAAAGCAATCTGGACGGCAGTTGATAATTCCGACGATCTGACTTTTAATTTGACAAACTTGGCTGATTCGTCCCTTGCTTCTCAGATAGCGAAGTATCAGGATTTCAGTAAGCCAGGGCTGGCTACAGCAAATTTAGTAAGGTACTCCCTTACAGATGATGACCATTTCCCATACACCCGCAGATTTCGAGGAGCACCGACGTTGTGCGATCCTCGCATACTAGACAGGGCAGCGGGGTTCAGACCCAGGCATGATGCGTGTTACGCATCTGCGAATTTAGTGTCAGGAATCGCTAATCTGGTTGGCGGTTCTGGACTAGTTTGCGGAGCACCTGGACACAAGAGTGGAATAAGTGTGGGCGGGTATTCAGATGCGGAGACTGCAGGTACTGTGGACCGTAGCAGTCTGTTCTCGATTTATAACAATAATAATGACGACATTCAAGAGAATTTTAAAGGATCTGTAAATTCTGCCAGGTATACTGCCTCGTCTCTGCCTCCTCTGTCGCGAGATCCATCAGCACTTGGGTCTACGTATCCTCGTTACACGGCAGTCGGAGGAGGTACTTACGATACCGTACCTCATGGATCCGTGGGGGCAAAGACCGCGTATGCGGCTACTTGTATGCAAACTTCGTGCAACACGGTTTTCCCTTGCCATGCCCGTAGAGAGAGTTCGGACTTCAATATTAACATTCTGCGTATTTAAAAAATAGAATTCAGAAAGAAAAATGCAAAAACCAGAGATTGATTCTACCGTAAGTGCCCTTTGTGCCTATACTAGGGTTTCCAGCCAGGCCCGCCGCCTATTAAAAAGAGAGCTGTGCACTAACCCTTGCATAGACAAGGTTATTTCCGATTTGTTCACTACCGATGAGAAACGGCAAGAATACGACACCATGTTCTCGGTAATTTCTCCACGTGATGTGAGTACGGTCATTACGGATTCAAAAAATCTTAGGGGACTAAAGGACTCCGTAGAATACTACATCCACGGGGTAGACATTCTCAAAGCCGTGCGAGACTCTCAGGTAGACTACATTTCCAGAATGTTCTACAAGCTGTGTGAAATAATTCACCCATTCTACATAAGCCCTGCTCCAATGGTAAGGTCTCCGCCACGAAGATAAGTAACTGGCTTTATTTTTCAAAAATGGTTGCTTTTGAAAAAAATTACAATAAGTAATAAGTAATATAAGTATGAATCTTTTTTTGCTCAACACAAACGCAATTTTGTGCGCCCTTGACCACTGCGACAAGCACTGCGTCAAGATGATCCTTGAGACCTGCCAGCTTCTGTACTCGGCTTGGCACATCAACCGCCCCGGCGTGCTCGATATATCGCACAAAATCTCCGGTGATCCGTGTGTGCATAAGCCGTACAAGTGCACGCACAAAAATCACCCGTCTTCTAAGTGGGTCCGGGCCGACCGCGCCCACTACGATTGGGCTGTCAAGCTGGGCTTTGAGCTCTGCTACGAGTACACGCGACGCTATGGCAAGATTCACAAGTGCCAGTCGCATCTCGACCGCCTTCGTATGCTCGGGTTTCCTGCTGCGCGAGGCGGCGAAGCCGCTCCCTCCAAGAAGCGGGCCATCGTCGGCATTCCGGATGGGTGCAAGTACTTTGACTGCGCCATCAACGACGAGGTCTTCGGGAAGTGCGCCGTGTACGACGACCAGGGCAGGCTCAACGGGGTTGAGACCTACCGCAAGTACTACGGCACAAAGAACACCGAGAAATGGACGCTCAAGTGGAACAAGGGTCGAGACGATAAACCAAAGTGGTATACGATTTTAAAATAAATAAATAATTAAATGACAGAATCATGTAATAGTACTAATTGTTCTCTTAAGAGTATGGAGCAACTACAGGATGAAATAAATACGCATTGTGAACCGGTTTGGAAGGATGATGGCACACTCCAGGAGGTGCGTGCTTGCAATAATAGTAATTGTGCGATAAGTCTTCAACACTGGATGGATCATTGCATGTGTATTCCAGAATATTGCGGTTGGAAAGGTGCGGATCCTAGCGGCTTCGCCGCCTCGCGAAGCAGCCGCAAAGCCGCCTCGCGAAGCAGGCTTCCACCGGGCGTAGTACAAAGACTCGACGACAGAATTCAGCAAGTCGATGACTGGTGCGGCGATTCCGATTTCAGGCAGAAGAGGCTCAAATGTCCACCAGTAGATAGCCCAGCATACCTATCGGACATAGACTACGATTGCCGTTTCACGGGAACCCCCCAATACAGTATATGGGCTGCTCAATTTGTAAACGACGGTGAGTCCGCGCCTGAAGGTGGATGGAGGACGAGTTCGTTTCCACCGGGTTCTTATCCTAAACCAGGTCTGGGGCCTGGTTGCAGATGGGATAATAATTGTAATCAAGTATGCGGGCACGCTAATCTCTTAGAGAATTTTGAGCCACTGCTTAAAAAGGGTGAATGTTGCGACTCTAACCGCCAGTGTT
>Ga0114933_10003584_pt1 | contig 15041 bp, 16 predicted proteins | sample 4SBtaG_FD_89691 | JGI IMG/M metagenome (GOLD analysis project Ga0114933, IMG submission 89691) | Deep subsurface microbial communities from Kolumbo volcano to uncover new lineages of life (NeLLi) - 4SBTROV12_W25 metaG | ecosystem: Environmental > Aquatic > Marine > Volcanic | place: Kolumbo... | reverse complement strand
TCGAAACATATTTATGGGTCACCTTATGGATAATACTCTGCTATCTCATAGGTGTCGCTCAATTGGGCGATATGATCAGCAAAATGAGTGGGCTCAACATTAGGGACATTGGTACTGGAAACCCCGGGGCTTCCAATATATTTTATGAAATAAGCCCAATAGCAGGAATTACCGTATTTTTCCTAGATCTTTGTAAAGGACTCGCAGTAACACTGCCATTAACTTTAACTGACCAACCTTCGTGGATTTCCTCTCTATCCATTCTCAGCTTAATGGCAGGACACCAGATAAGATTTCCATTCCGAATAAGTGGAGGAACTGGGATGGCAGCTGGAATGGGTGCAGGAGTAGGGCTTATCCCTTTAGGGGCCCTAGTAGCCATACCACCGGCGGGAGCAATACTTTTACTCACAAAAAGACCCAGTTACACAGGAGTTTCAGCGTTCATAATAAGCGTATTAGCCGACTGGGTGATAAATACGAATCTTCTAAACTCATCCACCATGCTTCTGCTTTCAGCATCTATCCTAATAAAATTCAAGTTCCAATACCGAAAGCTCTAAACCTTGCGACTATATGTGTGTCAGAAGGCTATTTTGTAATACCTCTAGTTGAGGTCGGTACCAGAGCCGACACTGGAACACTAAGAGAGTCAGACAGTTTAACCAGAGCTCCAAGGGTTAAGTTCTGTTTCCCGTTTTCTACCAAACTGATATAGGCTCTGTCGACTCCTGCGATATCTGCAAGTTGGCCCTGGTTCATTCCTCTCGCCTTCCGCAAATTTTGAATATTATTTCCGATCCCGATTAAAACCTGTTCCAATCCATGAAGATCTGTGCCGATGTTCAAGTTTTTTTCCAGCAAATCTAATCCCGAGGATAAGTCTTGAGCCACTAACTGGTCACTAAACTTCTCCTCAGAAACACCCGAACCCCCTAGAAGAATAACTGGGTCATTATTTAGATCACTTAGTAAATCTAGAGCTTCATAGACTCTCGCTGTCCTATCAGTTGATGTTGCGGTTAGGATGATGGCGTCAGGGGCTGTTTCTTCTGAAAAGCTTTTCAGGTCCACTGCTGGCATTGAAGATCCCAAATAATGTACTACCCAGCCATTAATTGCCAAAATGCTAGAAAATAGTTTGGCTCCGAGAACATGATTTTCATCTTCAACGCAAGCAACTAGGGCAGAAAACCCGTTTATTGAAAGATGCGGCGTATTGTCAGCCACTTTATCGGTGAGACCCATTACTATCTCACTGGCCCTGTGTTCATGAGCAATCGTTATCTCACCAGTATGCCAAAGCATGCCAATTCTATTCATAGCTTTAACAAATATGCTCTGGTAAATGTCCAAAGCAGAAAATTTATTTAGATAAGCTTCCTGTAGGACCAATTCACTCTCCGAAGCGTCTCCAGCAAGCAAGGTTTCAGTCAACTTTTCAACTAAATGGTTGGTCACAGCAAATTTCTCCTCATTGGACAAACTAATCGCTCGTTACAAACCCAAGTCTCATACGAATCATATTTCTCCGATAACCAAAAATTCTTGTTAGCGATTTTTTTATAAACAAGTAATGTGCCAGCCTACCCAAAAAGCCTCCTGGAACACTGTACCGAACTATATCTGTCATTAACGATGTATTTCTTGAGGTAGATTCTACAAAATGGCTATGAACCCATAACCTATATGGACCTTCTTTTTGCATGTCGATAAAGGATTCATGGGGATTCCACTCAAGAATTTTGGTCCTCCACTTGATTGGAAAGAACCATAGCCGAATTTCGTAGGCGATTTCACAATCTTTCGAAACGGACAAAGGCATGTCAGTAATTTTAAAATTTAGCCAAGAGGGGGTAGTTAATCCAAGATTTAAAGGGGATGAGAAAAAATTGAAAGCCTTTTCATGATCACATTTCAGTGAAACAGAAGTTTTTAGTTCATATTGGGGCTTAGAAGAATGGACGGGACTTTCGGCAGGTAGTCCTGCTTTACTAACTACAATTTTTTCAGGATGTATTTCGGCTTCCAGAGCTGATCTAAGAACATCATATTCAAACCTGAATCCAGACTCCAGAAGTTTCGCCGGCAACGGATTTTGGCTGTTCGTCAGAACTACTTCACCCTCTCCAAAAATCAATTTCAGGACGAACTTAGGCATCGGTATAACGAAGAATGCATTGGTTAATGAAGCCAAATTTTTGGCAAATTCCTTACCACTAGTCGCATGAGGGGCCGTAAGATTAACAGGACCATTTAATTCCTCATTATCTATACAAAAATTTATGGCCCTGACAACATCAATGAGATGTATCCATGGAACTTTCTGTTTCCCGTCCCCCAAATAGCTACCAACACCAAAATCAAAACTTTGAATTAACTGTTGCAACATGCCACCTTCCCTTCCCAAAACAACTCCGATCCTTATGTTACAAACTCGAACCCCTGATTCAGTAGCCCGATTAGCAGCCATTTCCCACTCTACAGATAGTTGAGACAAATAATCTTGGCCGACAGCACTTTCTTCATCAATAGCTGCAGCTCCGCTGTTTCCATATACTCCAACGGCGCTAGCCGAAATGAAAATCTTGGGTGGATTTTCACACATCGCTATAGATTCTGATATTAAATTGGTGACAACTACTCGACTTTCATAAAATTCCAGTTTCCTCTTATCTGTCCAACGTACTCCTGCCAGGGGGCGTCCCGCTAAATTTATTACTACATCAGTTTCCTCAAGATACTGTTTCAAATCTCTGGGATTTTTAACAGATGATATGAGCCTAACCCCATCACCGAGCATATCAATAGCCTTATCCGTGTTTCTCACCCATGCTGAAACCTCATGGTTTTTCCCTTGAAGAAAAGCAACAGTTGCTTTACCAATGAATCCTGTTGCTCCAACCATCAATATTTTCATTTTTCCTTATCTCCGTGGCTCATGACTAAATCTTCATTAAACCTATAGAAGTCTTATGGGCACCCGCGGTAGAAACGCCCCAACTATGAGCCATCATTTTATTTAAGTAATTGTTTTTGAAACCATTTGCATGTATTATAGTACATGTTGAAATTAATTGGTAGGGGTTAAGAACAAACATGAGCACGCAAACCTTATTTGTATTGTCGAATATACTCGGCGGATTAGCTGTATTGGGAGGTTATTATTGGGGAATAACGTCGTTTTCCGAGTATCGAGAAGCGTTATGGGGTGGAGTTCACGGTGCTCTTCGCACCATTCTCACGGTGTCAATGTTATTTTCAGCTCTAGGGTACCTACTGTTTTGCTATGTCAGCTTGTTTAGGGATGGTTTAGTCAACTTTAATGAAGTCAGCAACCTCGGATCTTACACTGTAGTGATGTTGGTTGCCATATTCTTAACATCCGCAGCGTTGTGGATGCCATCCACTATTTATTATTTGAAGACTCAAAACTCCATTTGGTGGATTGTTTCCATTGCTTCGCTTTGGGTTACTGCCTTGGCTCTTTTAGCTCTACTTTACATATCAGCCTCAGCAGATATCGATTCTATTGGAGTGGTAACAAAATATCTCGCTATAGCAGGCTTGGCATCAATAACGTTCCATTGCCTTGTTTTTGACGCGGTGATATGGGTGATTTTATTTCATAAGTAATAAAGAGTAATAAAATGCAAACTTTTCTTCCCTATAGTAATTTCACAGAAACGGCTAAGTGCCTGGATAACAAACGCCTGGGAAAACAACGGGTGGAGGCTTATCAAATTCGGCGAATAATATCAGGAGAACGCAAAAACGGGGGATGGCTGACACATCCAGCAGTCCTAATGTGGAAAGGCTTTCCCGACGCTCTTGCAGCCTACCAAAACTCAATGATTCTAGAGTGGGTAGACCGTGGCTTCAATAACACTATGGAACTCACAGAACATAGCGCAATATACAAAGTTCCTCCATTTATAGGTGGGGAAAAATTCCATGAGTCTCATAGATCCAATCTTCTTCGAAAGGATTTTGAATTTTACTCCCAGTATGAGTGGCATGTTCCCGATAATTTGCCGTACATATGGCCGGTCACAAAAGAAAAATAATTTACTAAAAAAAAGTTAGTTTACAGGCGACTCATAAAATGAAATCTAAAACCAATCTCGTTATTGATTCCTACGTTCAGGAGCAAATCCCCAAACTCAAAACGGTAAATTCAAAAGATCTCGAATCAATGTTTGAGTCATTTTCACCCGAAGATCTAATAGTACAAAGTGGCATGACCGCTGATGATTTGATTGATAGCTTCAGACTATCATTGATAACTGAGTCACTAACAGATCAATACTCAAAAACTTTTCAAATTGGAGCACGCATGTATGGTGCCCAATGGTTACAAGATTACGTACTAGGTTTCTGGGAGCCAGACGAATATGGACATGCTGACCCGTTCAAAAATATATTGGTAGACTTCGGCATAAATGAAACGGACTTACGTGTGGACATAGATGAAGCAAAGCAGGGGGTGGAGTACGAGACAAAGCATGCATCCGGATTTCATCCAATAGCTCTGACAACATACGGAATGATTCAGGAATGCATAACTGATTATTGGTATGAGTTGCAAAGGGGATTTTTCCCTGCCAATAGCAACACATCGAAAGTGATCAGCAAAGTTAAAGGAAGAGAAGCTCTACATACGGTGCAGTTTCGTAACCTTACTGCACTGCAATTAGAAGCAGACCCCTCACTTTTAACAGAGATAATAAATGCTTCAACTTCATTCCAGATGCCATCAAATCACATTCCAAATGTGTCGGATATAGAGAGTAAAACCCAGGAGTGGATACCCAAAATGAACGGGTCAGTAATAGAACTTCTGAGAAGAATAGTTGCGAACTTAAATATGGCTTTGGATGACAACAGGAATCTAGGAAAACTACTCATAGAATATGCAACAGCAAGTGAACGCAAATTTATAGATCAGGTGCCCAATACGCTGGTAAAAAAAGCTTTAAACACTTTTCCAGCTAGTCACGGAATAGTTGGTGAGGCTATGTTGGAACAGCTTGGACTGACAGCCAATGAAAAAGAGGTCCCGATGAATCTTTTGGAAAAAGTACATTTTTATTTACGTAAATCGTTGAAACGATACGTGTACGCAAAACTCGATATTGAGGGATTTCTTAAAAAACCAGAGTCCCCAGTAGGCCCTTTGGGGTTATCTTGAGCCATGAATTCTTTAATGAATCTAGCGGGTCATGCCATGTCAAAGCCAATTATAAAAAGCTTTGCCCAGTCAGGCATAAGCATAATTACTCCCGACGGAAAAACATATGATTTAAATAGAGGTAAAAAAAATGATGTTGAACCAATTGTCATAAAAGACTGGAGATTTTTCTGGGATCTGGTGTCAGGATACGACCTCGGGTTCGCTGAAGGATACCTAAACGGAACATGGGATCACGATAATCTACCGAAATTATTTCAACATCTCTCCACCCAACCTTCCCACGGTTTAGCTAACTCAATTGGGGTATATGCACCCGCTAAAATCGCCGCCCGAATAACCCAATATATAAAGTCAAAAAACTCTTTAAAAAGGGCGAAAAAAAACATTAGCGATCACTATGACTTGAGCAATGATTTCTTCCAGGGCTTTTTGGACAACTCCATGACATATTCTTGTGCAGTTTTTGAAGATAACCAGACCTCTTTACATGTGGCTCAGCAAACAAAAATAAACCGTCTAATTAATGCTGCCAATACCAGGCCCGGGCAATCAATACTTGATATTGGATGTGGGTGGGGCAGTTTGGCACTTAACGCCGCAACTATCCACTCTTTAAATGTATCCGCAGTCACTTTATCTAAGAATCAATTTGAATCATTCAATGAGAGGATTAAAGAAAACGACTTGCAAACTGTCATTGACTTAAAACATAAGGACTACAGAGTTATAGAAGGCAAGTTTGATCATATATTTTCAGTGGAAATGCTTGAGGCTGTTGGACACAATGGTGTCGATACATTCTTCAAAAAATGTTCCACTCTCCTAGATTCTGGTGGTTCTTTACAAATACAAGTAATCGTTGTGCCGGATGATCGGTACGATACCTATAGAAAAAATTGTGACTACATACAAAAATATATTTTTCCTGGAGGGCTATTACTTTCCCCAAAAATACTAAATGATTCAGCTAATAAACATAGTTTCGAAATTTACCGTAGTGAAAAAATTGGCCACCACTATTCAAAAACACTTGCAATTTGGAGAGATAAGCTTAAATCCAACTGGCCGAAAATTGAGCAACTAGGATTCGAGGAACGTGACTTCCGAAAATTCTTTTATTACTTCAGTTACTGTGAAGGAGCTTTTCGCTCCGAGCATATCAATACTTTGCAAATTTCATATAGAAAGCGTTAGTTGAATGTTGACAGATAAAATTATTGAAAGTGGAATTCTTCCTGATTCCGTCCTCAGATATGCGGTAAGGCAAGGATTGCGTAGATACCAACAACGCTTAAAAAAATTAACTTGTGACGACATTTTGCAAGCACAAACGTCCTTCAAGCAGAAATCACTATCGGGTTCTATAGCGCTAAGCATGTCGGAAGCTAACGATCAACATTATGAGATCCCTCTAGTTTTCTTTGAACATGTTCTTGGCAAAACAATGAAATACAGCGGCTCATACTGGCCCAAGGGTTGCAACGAAATAGATGATGCAGATAACGAAACACTAAACAAATACATTGATAAGGCATCGATAGATGATGGTCATACTATTCTAGATTTGGGTGCAGGTTGGGGCTCACTTGCAATCAAGATGGCTACTAAATTCAAAAACTCCGAAATTAAAGCCTTGACTAATTCCAGTATTCAAAAAAGTTTCATTGATGACCGTGCAAAGAACTTGGATCTCGTTAATCTCGAGACAGTTAAATCAGATATAAATGATTTCGAGACATATCAGCGTTTTGATCGGATCACATCGATTGAAATGTTTGAACACTTACGAAATCCTGAAACTGTTATTGGAAAAGTTGATAAATGGTTGAACGACAGAGGCATATTGTTCATCCAAGTCTTTTCCCATCGGTACTTCCCTCAGTTTTTTGATAATACGAATACTTCTTGGATGTCCAGACATTTCTTTACGGACGGAATGATGCCCTATAGGAATTTTTATCAAGAACTAGAAATACCTCTTAAATTAGATAAAACGTGGACCATACCGGGCATTCATTATCATAAAAGCCTAGAATTTTGGCTTTCTAACCTCCATAAAAACAAGAAACAAATACTATCGGCATACAATGACAATTCTTATTTAAACAAGTACAGACTATTTCTGATTTTTTGCTCAGAGCTTTTTAAATTCAACGAAGGTAATGACTGGCATATAGCCCAACATTTATTCTCCAAAAAAGCAGATCTGAATTGAAAGTCGCGATAATAGGTTCTGGCATTTCAGGCATCTCTGCCGCATACAATTTAGATGCGGAGCATGAAATCGTTATCTACGAGTCAAGCTCTCACATAGGGGGGCATACTAACACCGTATCCGTTGAGGATGAACTAGGTTTAGTGTGGAATGTAGATACTGGATTTATTGTGTTTAATGACAGAAATTATCCTCATTTTTCAAAATTTCTAACAGAATTGAAAGTTGAGAGTCAGAAAACTTCCATGTCATTTTCTTTCACTGACTATTCGAAGAAAATAGCCTATGCAGGAACGTTAAAGGGATTGAGTTCTACTTTGATTAGCTGGAACTTTAATAGTTTAAAAACTCTTATCAATATATATAAATATTCTAGGAAGCTCAGACAAATACACCTGTCGTCTTTAGATGAAGATTATTCCGTAATTGACTTTCTAAGAGAGTCGGGATGTCCTAAGGAAGTAATCGAAAACTACTTCAAACCAATTACCTCAGCCATATGGTCCTGTGACAAAACTGAGGTAGAAAAAATACCTGTTAGCACATACGCAACTTTTTTTGATAACCACGGCCTTCTTCAACTTACGAATCGACCGATATGGTACTCCATTAAAGAAGGAAGTGTTACATACCTGAATGCCTTTGAAAATTATTTTCAAGGCTTAATAAAAACAGGAGAAGAAGTCACAAAAGTCACAGAAACAAAAAATAGTGTGTGTGTAATGACAAAAAAAGGAATTTCAGCAAATTATGATTACGCCGTCATAGCGACTCACGCCGACCAAGCTTTAAATATTGTAGAGAACCTATCGAACCAAAAGTCCAGTATATTAAGGTCAGTTAGATATTCTCCAAATAAAATATATCTCCACACCGACTTATCGTTTATGCCAATTGATAAAAGGATGTGGGCTTCATGGAATGTAATAAGAACAGAAACCAGCAACTCCACCGACCACACCTATACGACCTACAACATGAATTTACTCCAATCCATAGAATCAAACACAAAATTTCTAGTCACTGTAAGTCCTGAAGAACCTCCGAATCCATCTAACATTCTGTATGAAACAAGTTTTACCCATCCTGTTCTGTCACATACGGAGCAATCAAAATCAAAAATTATTCCCATGCTCAACAAATCAGGAAGAATAAAATTCTGCGGAGCATACACAGGGTATGGATTTCATGAAGATGGTTATAAATCCGGAAAGGAAGTTTCAGACTTGATAAAATTTGAGACAAGCCGAGGACCGTCTGAATAAGTCATTTATAGCTTCAGGATATCTCGTACACAGTAGAGTGGCCCCTACACTCCATTCTTTCCGATTTAAACACACCATGCTTTTTCTCAATCTGAATCAGCTGGAAAAGGGTGCGCTGGACATCTGGCCGATGTCATACAACGGCAATGGTTTATTAAAAATTCAAAGCTCTGATTACATCGATGATTCCTGCAAAAGTCTTGGATCTAAATTATCAAAATATTTTGCAGACATAACCGAAAAAGATAATATTTATGTCCTTACCACTCCAAGTATTTTTCGATACTCTTTTAACCCTGCAACCTTTTACTTTCGTTTTCACACCGACAATAAAATTCGTGACGTCGCAGTCGAAGTCCATAACACCTTCGGAGAATCACATATCTACTACCTCGACGACCAATCGTTCGACCACGAAAATAAGGAGTATTTTTCATCCAAACGATTCCATGTATCACCCTTCATATCCAGGAAAGGTGAATATACATTTAAGTTTTCATTTTCAGAGAACAGTGTCGCAATTCACATCAAATTGCACCAACATGGTCTGCCATTGATAACAACTGAATTCTCTGGCAATCTAACGCCAATGCAAAAGTCATCACTTCTTAAGATGTTGCCAAAATTAGTCACAACTGTGTTATTTACTGAGTTAAGAATACTGAAAATCGCTCGCGTACTTTTCTTCAAAAAGAAAATAGATTTTTATAAAAAACCCGTACCAGCGAAAGATAGTCATATATCTCCAGCTAAAGGCTTTATATCCAAGATAAAGTTCCCATTTGTATGACAGCTCTAACAAAGTTTAAAAATTTATGGCTATTGAAAATTATTTTTTTTTGTCTCGTTGTGATCCCGTTGGTCCACGTTGGCGTTGTTGAATCACACGTCCCATATCTAGCTCTCGATAAAAACAAGACACTCGATAACGCTCTGAGGCTGAGCGACATACAAATATCGAAAGTCATATACCAAGTATTGAATGAAACATCTGACCAATCTTGGATTGCATTCGAAGCCGAGCCAGGGCAAATTCTGAATTTGGAAATTGGACTACCTGCCCTGGAACAGGTTAGGAATTTTCGACCAACAATAGTTCTGATTAAACCCAGTGAAAGCAATCAATCTCCGATTGAGCTAATAGACTCACATATCATCACTAATGGAGCAAAACTAACCCCCTTTCACGAACCATTTACAGATACTAATTCTTGGATTCTGACTAAAAAAGAAATTTCTATCTCTGAAACAGGCCTGCATCATCTAGTAAGTCTGGATTTAGAAGACAACACCGGAAAACTATGGGTAGCAATAGGTAAAGAAGAGCGATTTGGGGTGTCCGATATAGCTAGATTACCGTCAACAATATTGGAAGTACGAAAATTCCACGACAATGATCAAAATGGGAATACGAACCTGTGGAACCACCAATTATTCGTCCCTTTGTCTGTAATATTAGTAGCTATTGGAGCAGTAGGACTGAGCCTATTGGCGTTAAAGATTAAAAAATCAAATGAGCATTCTTCAACCAGATCGAAGCAAAACAACATCGAAATTAATCGATAGTAATATGAGCATTTCCATCATAGGGGCCACCGGACATCTGGGACACGCATTAGTTAGACATATAAACGAGTTAAAATTACCTGTTCGTGTAATATGCAGAGCTAGTTCAAATGCGGAATATTTTCGGAGCATCGGACTAGATGTCAAAAGAGCCGACTTGGATGATGTGAAAAGCCTGAAAAATGCCTTATCCGATTCCGAATACGTAATTCACCTCGCGAGCAAGATCTCGGTTATGCCACTGGCACGGAAAGAGTTAACCCGAATCAACGTCCAAGGAACTAAAAACGTAATAGAGGCATGTAATGAGGCTGGTGTTGAGAAACTGATATATGTCAGTTCCATCCAAGCTATATCTCCAGGATCTGGGGAAAAACAGATCGACGAAATTTCTGAAATTGACCCCTATCTCACCCATGACGACTATGGCTTCAGCAAAGCAGAAGCTACCTTAGAAGTTCTACAAACAGCTCAGTCTGGAAAGCTTAAGACCAGTGTACTGTGTCCTACTGGAATAATAGGACCCCACGACCCTGGATCCTCACAAATCGGCAAATTTTTGAAAGTACACATTAAATACGGAACACACGCCTTCGTGTCGGGAGCATATGATTTTGTGGACGTGCGCGATGTATCCATTGCCGTATTCAACAGCATCACTATGGGAGCTAACGGGCAGCATTATCTTTTATCGGGGAGTAAAGTTTCGGTTAAAGAATTTCTGGAGTATGTATGCTCGCTGACCAATAAAAAAATGCCAATAATTCGCATACCAAATTCAGTAGCGTTATTGGCTGGTCAAACAAACGGTTGGATGAATAAATTAATCGGTCGGGAAACCTATTTCACAGCAAGCTCACTTCGGACCTTGTGGAGCAACTCAAACATATCATCAAGACTGGCGGAGAAAGACCTTAATTTTCGATCCCGATCTTGGCAACATTCGATTAAAGACCAGTTAAATGATCTAACCAAGAGTTCTTATCCTTAGCGATTCCACTTCTGTAAAAATCCGAGTTGACTTGACACCCTCTCCAGTCCTATCACATTAGATATTTGCATTTCCACACACATAGTTGCACTTTGATGTATATTTTGATACACTGACTTGTGTTAAACAACAACTTATAAAGGATATATGCAATATGAAACACAAATATAGATGTAACAGATGCGACGGCAACATCGTTGAATTGAAGCAACACGAAGGTCTCGAGCTGCAATGTTTGATGTGCGGTAGACGTTACAAAGTGGAAGATAGATACCAGGAAAAAACTGCTGCCTAATAAAAATAATCCGTAAAAAGGAGAATTAAATATGTCAAATGAAAATACCAAAATGAGCGCATGGATAGATCTGGCTCAAGGGCTCTACACATTCCTAAATGAAAGAAATACAACGATCCATTATTCCTTTGAAAACCTGAATGTCTCAGTACCTCAGACCACTGGTGACTCTTCACCAAGAGCAAAATGGTCCCTAAATGGAGCGGTAAGTATAAGCACATCTGAAAAAATGGACTCGAGTGGAAGGAATGACTAGCAGCTCCTTGAAAGAAAAGTTTCACATTGATGGATACCTAAGGGTTGAGGCACCTGAGTTCGACGTCTCTTTATCTTTTCAAGGAAATGAAATAAACATAAATGTAACTAGGTTAAATCGGAACGCATCAAAATTAATACCTCCATCATTATCCAAGAGAATCATGTTGAAAAAGATTTCCGATTCTCTAACAGACATGGGTAAAACTTTAAATGTATCTCTAATGGGAGAAATTGCCTTCGTGATAGGTCGAAGGGCGACTCCAAGTCTGCTCAGCAGAGTGGGCTTACTTCCCGGGCTGGAGGTAAAAAGTATAAAAACATCCGCAAAACTAATGAAAGGTTTATATAATGAATTTTAACTGGAAATTAAGCTCTTCGGGCACCAACACTATGGGTAGCCCTGTAAGAGAGTTCGTCCTCCGCATGGACAATAGCCTTAGAGAAAATGGGCTTCCCATAGAAGGTTTCGAATTCTTGCATGGCTCTTCAAAAATGCTTGAAATAACTCGGCAGATAGAAGACGAACTTTCGCGTTCGTCTCAAAACCCCACCCTATATGTAGGTTTCCAAAGAGTTGATAAAGTAGATAGCGAGCTAAAAAGATATCAGCAACTTAAAAATAGCGGTACAAAGATCCACGCTTATGGAGTCGGTGAACCAACACCACATCAACTGTCTGTAGTAAACAATTGGACATCTCTGGATCTCTCAGTATCCAATGTTGAAAATCAATGGTTTTTAGTAAGCGAAAGTCCCACCCCGATCGCTTTTATAGGCTGGGAGATATCAGAAGAAATATTCGGCCAGGGAAAATTGTCTGATCCCGAGAAAATGTTTGAAGGGTTTGTGTCATCAGATGAGCGCGTAATCAAGTCTCTTATCTCGCATTTAGACTCAGTAAGTCTAAATAAGGAGTTGCAACCATTAAGCGTGGAGACATTATCTAGGACACTTGAGAGCAAGGTAAAGAAAGTTATGGTAATAACTCAAGATAAACCTTCCGATAAACTTTCTCCAGGAACAGAAGAATCGCTAAAATCATCAATATCTCTTTGTAAATCTCTCCAAGCAGAGGCTATCTTATACGATATTTCAGCGGCTTCTTATTTTGTAAATCCAGGTCCTCCAGGGACTACCTGGACTGAGATCAATTTGTCTGGAGATGAAGTGAATACACTCGGAAGGTCTCATCTAAGTCAACAGTTAGCAGAGTTCAAAAACGAGGGCCTACATGCCAGCGCCTTGCTCGCCGGGAAACACGGATTTCAGGCCATAGGCGAAATTGCAAATAGAGAAAAGGCTGACGTGGTAATAGTCCCCCAATATTACGAATTCCCGAACCTTGTGGACAGAATTGTAGGAAATACCCTTGGTCAGATCAAAAACACTAATACGCCCCAACTAATGGTTTCAACCGATGACGGATATTTCAGACAGGCACATGTGTAAGCGAATGAAAATGATGACTTTGCACCCTACAATAGTTCTGATGTTTTGGAAAAATTTGTATCCCATCACATCTGAAACTAAGGACTCTACATGAATATAGCAATAACAGGGGCTTCTGGTTATATAGGTTCCCGCCTGACGGAAAAAATGTCGGTTGGTCCCCACAAACTCAGATGTTTGGTAAGGGATAAAGTCGCATTTAAGCAACGTTTTCATGGTAAAGGAATAGATATAGGGGAGTGTAATTTATTAAGCTCAGAGACTGTCTCAAAAAAATTACAAAATATAGATACAGCCTTTTATTTGGTACATTCTTTGGCCTCTGACAATGACTTTGATGAGGATGAAATTACCTGTGCTAGAAACTTTTTGAATGAAGCTACAAATAGCGGTGTTAAAAGGATTATTTACCTCGGTGGTTTAACAACACAAACTGGTAAACTTTCCAAACATTTATCCAGCCGTCTAAGGGTGGGAGAGCTACTTAGATCCTCTTCTGTCGAATGCATTGAATTCCAAGCCTCGATTATTATCGGTAAGGGTGGTTTGTCCTACGAAATTATGAAGAGCTTGGTTGAAAGGCTCCCCGCTATGATTACGCCTAAGTGGGTCTCTTCACTTGCTCAACCTATCTGGATCGAGGATGTGGTCGATTATCTATCTATGTCCGCCGATTCCCACTTCAATGGGAGCAAAATTATTCAAATAGGGGGCCCTGACAAAGTATCGTACAAGGACCTTATGAAAGAATACGGTCACCAACGTGGAATAAAGCGCGCCATGATATCTGTCCCCGTTTTAACTCCACACTTATCCAGTCTATGGCTAGGTCTGGTAACACCTGTATATGCGAGAGCGGGAAGAAAATTGATCAACAGTTTGACAACCGACAGTGTTGTGACGGAAAGAAGCGGGATGGAAATGTTTCCAATCACTCCGGTCACATATAAAAAAGCTATTCAACATGTATTAGAAGACTCAGAAACTGGTCCCGTTTCACGCTGGTTTGATGCAAATTCTTCCGCTAGCAAAACACCAAAGGGAGTTGGATTTGGAAGCATAAATCTCTCAGATTTCAAATATAAATTTGAGGACACAAGATTTATCGATGTTGATAGTAATGCCTTAGAGGCAATCAAGCCCATAAATGAAATCGGCGGCTGTAACGGGTGGTATTTTGCAAATATATTGTGGCGTATCAGGGGGTGGTTTGATCTTTTGGTCGGTGGGGTTGGAATGCGACGATCAAGATTAGAGAAGGACAAATTTATAATTGGAGACACTCTCGATTGGTGGAGAATAATAGACACAGCAGAAAATAGAATGGTCACATTTCTAGCGGAAATGAAACTTCCTGGTGAAGCCACACTCAAATTTGAAGTTGAAACACGACCGACTACGACAAGGATATGGCAGACTGCATCTTTTTACTCTAATTCCTTTACTGGCTATTTATATTGGTACTCTCTACTCCCGCTTCACGCATTTATATTTAAAGGAATGATTAGGTCGATAGGGGCCAAGGTTTTCAATGGTACCCCTAGTACCAATTGACCCGAATAATGGATGGTCCATACAATGCGGACAATTACAATGTAAATGGAAATATACTTAATATCGTAGATCCAGACTAGAGATTCATGACTGACAAAATATATAGAAAGCCTATCCCCATCCCGACCCCAGAGTCAGATTTTTTTTGGTCGAAGGTTGCTCAACATGAGCTATGGATACAACGCTGTATCGATTGCTCGAAACCTTTTTTTTATCCGCGAATGGTGTGTCCGCTTTGCTTATCCCAAAACATT
>Ga0114933_10003579_pt1 | contig 15065 bp, 10 predicted proteins | sample 4SBtaG_FD_89691 | JGI IMG/M metagenome (GOLD analysis project Ga0114933, IMG submission 89691) | Deep subsurface microbial communities from Kolumbo volcano to uncover new lineages of life (NeLLi) - 4SBTROV12_W25 metaG | ecosystem: Environmental > Aquatic > Marine > Volcanic | place: Kolumbo... | reverse complement strand
GCAGATTCCAAAGAACCAAAAAATCTGGTCTAAGTTTCCACTTGCCATTAAGAACTTAACGGCTAGCCCGGAAATGATAGATGCTACTCCCCAGCTAAAACCCATAGTCAATGAGCTTGCCAGGCGTTGCCCCTGTGGCATCATGCGTTGTGCATAGCTAATGAAAACCGGAAGTGTACAGCCAAGTAACGCACCAGCTACACCGATAATCAGTAGCTGGTTGTACCCGGTAACCGATCCAACGGCAAAAACCGGAATCGCTGCAAGGAGCGGTGGAAACCAAAGGATAAATCGTTCTATCTTTGGTCCTACAAACAATGCACAAAACATTCCGCCAACTCCCAATCCAAACATGAATGCAGATTGGAAATCGCCAATGGATGCATTTGTTTCGCCAGCTGCTTTAAGGATATAAGAAATAGCTAAGGGAACACCAAGAATCGGCACAATTCGTATGGCTCCGCTCGCGACAATTTGAACCATGATGCGCTCGCGACCTTTTAGCATCTCCCGCAATCCCGGTCGTTTTATTGTTGGCTGGTCGTCGTACTCATCTGCCGAGCTTCCGGGGTGCGCTCTCGGTCGATTACGAATTCCCCATGCCACGATAGCAAGTGCCGGAATTGCCCAGACGGTTGACCAGCCGAGCACTTTTAGATTACCGTGTGCCGCCGTTATGCGACCGGCGTAAAACGGTCCGATAGATTGTCCGATGTATCCTGCCAAAGCAAATAGGGCCATCGCCCGATTACGTGCATTGGGCATCGACGAACCTGCCATTACTGCAGCTTCTGGATGAAATGCAGCGATTCCCGCACCGCCGATCATTAACACAATCGTCGCAACCACCGGCGAAGTAACAAAGCCTAGAAAGGAATAAGCCACTACAGAAATGCACGGCCCAAGCCAGATCATGCGACTTGTATCAAACCGATCACCGAGATAGCCGAAGACCATTTGGGAACCAGAGTCCACCACTCTCCAAATGATGTATCCGGTGATAAACCCGCCTTCGCCTAACGCCATTTGACGTTCCAGGTCCGGAAAGATGGGCACAACTGTCGATGCGATCCAGTCAACAATCAAGTGCGCAAATATTAACACGCCAAGAATCTTCAAGAGCGGTGACGTGACTGCGTGTGGTTGCTTCATGGGTGACAGTAACAGCTAATCGCGATGGAAGCGACTCAATAGAATGCTTTGGTAAGCCCCTAGGATATCGTGTGATTGGTTACTGCCACACCCGCCCCATCTGAAATGCTTATCAACTCATCGCTGGCACCACCGACCATGTTGTTTTGGATCAGATTATTCCGACCACCGCGCACACGAACGGCCTGAGCAGATCTCGGCTCCTTACGGCGATCAATAATCGAACAATCTGACACTCTACATCGCTCACAGTCAATTAAGTCGACTCCGCGAGTGAAACTATCAAGGATCTGAGATTGCCCAAGCAAAACATCATGGCAGTTGTTCATCGTCACTGCGCCGCCCTGCTGGCCATTTCCAAAACACATCCGAGTAGCGGTTATGCCTGTAATGGTACCGTCATAACAGTCTTCTAAATAGATTCCGTCACGCTGGTCAGCGTCATCATCGCTGCGCCAAACGAACGTGTTCGAGCCGATTGCAAACCCACCACAATCTTCGAAGAGGATGGACCTATCCTTAGAGTCGTATATCGTGTTGCCCGTAACAGCGATGCGCTGAGCGCGGCGTATTTCGATACCTCTGGTTTGCGAACCAAGTACATTGCCGGAAATGGTAAACAGGCGTGCAGCTTTTACGCCATCTGTATCAGCGCCCCAGATCCTAATGTTTGAACCACCTGGCTGAATGGTGGCCTGTATCGTATTACTCGCGATTGTCACCTCACTAATGACACCATCGCTCGCATCAAACCAAATCTCTGCGCCACGTGGTTCATCATTCGATGACTTGTCCACACCTGCATTGTGGTTGTACTCAATATCATTTCCGGTGATCTGGAGATTGTGTACGTCGCCGTTTAGAGATTTTATGCCTGACCGTTTATTCCAGCTAATGTGATTTCCATGAACGATGATCTGGTGGAGGTTACAGTTGTCGAAGTACAGGCCATGGTGTGTATTGTTCAACAGATGACTGTCCGAAAGGATGAAATCCCTATTCCTCTCGACCAGATGAATTCCGTGCTGACATTCTCTTACTAGTACTCGAGTAATTACTGTCTTGGTGGTCTTGCGAAGTTCAATACCAACAGATGCCGGATGTCGCCCGTAGATCTCAAGACCTTCAATGATCGGCATCCTCTCCTTTTCCCATGTATGGTTCTCATAAGTCTTGGGATTCGCTGTGCCATCGTGATCACCAATGATTCGAATTGCTGGGCCTGCACCGTCCATAATGATTCGGCTTGCACCACTGTCACCACGAATCCCACCGAATCCCTGTTTTGTCAGATCCAGCTCGATGGTCTTCGTAATACGATACGTACCCTTATTCAAATGAAGTACGCCATCACCACTTTCAATCGCATGTTGCAGCGCGGCCCAGTCATCATTTACACCATCACCCTGAGCACCAAAGTTAAATACGTTTACCATCACTGCCTTTCGACATCAGATTTTGTTGTTTTATGTAAGGAGTATGTTCTTAATCGTACACATTTTAGGAAACCTGAATTCACGATAAAACGAACGCCCTTTGTTAGAGACTGCTGTGAAACACTGCTACATTGATAGCATGACGTTTCGATTCCATAACATCTCGACCGCTTTGATCGGCGTTTTCACTACTGTCTTAGCCTTTGGGACAGGATCCGCTAGCAGTGCGGAACCTGTGCACTGGGCATATAAATCGATAGAGAGACCCGCTGTACCAAGTATTGCTGAGAAGAAGGATTGGGTTAGAAGCCCGATAGATAAGTTTATTTTGCGTCGCCTTATGGATAATGATATCCAACCTTCACGACGTGCAATGAAACAGACATTGATTCGGCGGGTAACACTTGACCTCATTGGGATTCCACCTACGCCGGCACAAGTATCAGCATTTCTTAACGATGATCAACCGGGAGCGTACGAGAGAGTTGTAGATCGTTTACTTGCTTCACCGCGATATGGTGAAAAGTGGGCCCGACCATGGTTGGACTTGTGCCACTATGCAGATACCGATGGTTACTTAACGGATCAGTTGCGACCGGTAGCATGGCGCTATCGCGATTGGCTTATCGACGCCTTAAATCAGAACAAGCCATTCGATGAATTTACCATTGATCAAATCGCGGGGGATCTGCTTCCAAGTCGTTCACAAAATCAGTTCATTGCAACTGGGTTCCTTCGCCAAACTCTCAGTAACCGTGAAGGTGGTGCGGACATCGAGGAATTCCGTGTACTTCAGGTTATTGAACGCGTAACCATGATTGGCACAACGTGGCTCGGACTAACCGTTGGATGCGCACGATGCCACGATCACAAATATGACGACATTTCACAGCAAGAGTACTTCCAGTTTTACTCACTTCTAAATAACGCTGATGAAGTGAATATTGATGCACCTCTAGGTGGACGAGCACAGGAATTCTGGCAATCCCGCGATGATTACAATCAGGCCCGGCAACAATTGTTGGCTGCAAACCGATTAGCCATTGATGAATTACAAAAGACGTGGGAACAAAAGATACTTCACGCATACAAGAATCCCGGAGAAGATCATATCTGGGATCGTCAGTACGAATTACTGGGGCTAATCTGGGGTGGCGGTTTAGGCGAAGGACAACTTGAAGGTGTTGAAATTGCCAAACTCGATTGGGCCAAGAGAACTCAGCGACAAAAGAACGATTTACTTGATTACTTTTTGCGGTATGGAAGTGTTGTTGATCCAGAGAAGTTTAGTGAACTGAGTCTGTCAGAACTCCACAGTCAATTGGAGAACTTGAAGAAAGAGTATCCAATTGCATTGCGTGCTCCGGGAATGCAAGCCGCTGTGAATAAACGAAAGACACGAATTCATATTCGTGGCGAATATCTCGACAAGGGAGATCAAGTACAACCCGCAGTACCTTCAGTATTACCTAAGCTCGCCGTTGCAGACGAACTTGACCCTCGGCTTACATTAGCTCAGTGGTTAGTCTCGGATAAGAATCCGTTGACCTCGCGTGTTTTTGTGAATCGAATATGGCAGGAGTTTTTCGGCCGAGGCCTAGTCTTAACGAGCGAAGACTTCGGGATACAAGGTGCATCCCCCACACATCCCAAGTTGCTGGACTTTCTTGCGTCAGAATTCATGAGCTCTAATTGGGATGTAAAAGCACTCCAAAGACGAATTGTTTTATCGTCTACCTATCAACAGGCCTCAACATATCGACCAGAGCTAACAAGTTTAGATCCCGAAAATGAGCTCTTGGCACGTCAAAACAGCCTGCGGCTTTCTGGAGAGACCATCCGTGACTCGGCATTAGCCACGAGTGGATTGCTTTCCGCAAAAATGGGTGGTCCCGGAGTCCGGCCACCGCAACCGGAAAGCGTCACACTCGAGGCATTCGGTTCACATCCATGGGACGTAAGCAAAGATGAGGATCGATACCGCAGAGCGGTTTACACGTTTGTATTACGTACTACTCCGTTTGCACAAACTGCAGTGTTCGATGCACCCAGCCCACAATCACCTTGTGCTCGTCGGGAACGCTCAAATACCCCACTTCAGGCGCTAACGCTGCTAAATGATGAAGTGTTTTTCGAAGCTGCTCAGCATCTGGCACGGCAAATTGATACGGAACCAAAAGATGATCTCGACAGAATAAACAAGCTGTTCACCGTATGTCTGCAACGACTGCCAGAACGTGAAGAAGCGAGTTTGCTTCAACAACTGCTTGCCGAAAATAGAACGTTCTTCAAGTCTCACCCTGAGTTAATTGACGCGACGGTTGGAAGAGAAAATGCAGAGTTAAACACTGCCGCTTGGGTACATACATGCAGCGTGATGATGAACCTCCATGAATTTATTACGCGGGATTGATCTAAATGAATCATAGGAGGCACCAACTTGACTTAAATATGCAAAGGCGGCAATTCCTCGGGCAATCCGGAATTAGTGCTGGCGCACTTGCGTTGAATTCGTTACTCGCTGACGAATCGCTCGAGGCCGCACCAACAGCTTCTGCGTTGGCATTTCCCAAGCGTGCACACTTTGCTCCGCGTGCCAAGAATGTGATTTTTCTTTTTATGGCGGGAGCACCCAGCCAACTTGACTTGTTTGAGCCAAAACCTGAAATGAAAGCGTTACACGGTGAGCCCGTCCCGGGGTCTTTTCTCGAAGGACTCGATGACGCGCTGATCCGTGGAAGTGCTCGCATCTTTGCTTCGCCAAGATCCTTTCGGCAGTACGGCGAATCGGGGATGCACTTTTCTGACTTCATCCCAAATATTGCTGAGTGCGCTGAAAAGCTGTGTATGGTTCGCTCCGTCCACACGGATATCAGTAATCACCATCCTGCTCAGTTGTTTATGAATTGCGGCGTACCGCGGTTTGGGCTTCCCAGCATGGGATCCTGGATTTCCTACGGACTCGGTTCTGAGTCTCAGAATCTACCAGGATTTATCGTCATGCTTTCACGAAACGGCTCGGGAGATTTGGGAGGCCCGGCACTTTGGGACAGTGCATTCTTGCCAGCAATGCACCGAGGCGTCACACTGCGAAATTCCGGTGATCCAATATTACATCTGAAAAATCCGGGGGGTGTTACCACACAACTTCAGTCAAAGAGACTGAATAGCATTGTGCGTTTGAACGAGCTGCGATTTAAGAAACAGATGGACCCTGAAATCCAACAACGCATTGCTGCTTATGAAATGGCATTTCGAATGCAGGTTGCTGCACCTGAGTTATTGGACTTCAAAGATGAATCCCGTACGACGCTTCAGCAATATGGCATCGACGACGAGACGTCCAGCGCGTTTGGCACGAATTGCCTACTGGCACGCCGCATGGTGGAGCGAGGTGTCCGATTCGTACAGCTCTACCATTACACATGGGACGACCATGCTGCATTAAATAAGAAGCTCAAGGAAAACTGCGATATGACGCAGAAAGGTGTGGGGGCGCTGATCAATGATCTAGACCAGCGCGGTCTGCTGGATGAGACCTTGGTTGTATGGGGCGGCGAATTTGGACGCACGCCGATGAATGAAGTGAGGCGCGGTATCAATGCGGGTAACGAAGGACGTGACCATCATCCATTTGCCTTTACGATGCTAATGACTGGTGGCGGTATAAAGCGCGACTTCGTGTACGGAAAGACAGACGATATTGGCTATTCACCTATTGAAAACCCTGTTCATGTTCATGACATTCAGGCAACGATGCTTCATTGTCTGGGATTAGATCATGAGCAATTGACATATCACTATCGCGGCCGCGACTTCCGACTCACCGATGTTGCGGGAAACGTCCTCCACGACATTCTTACCTAGTACTTCATCTAACACCAAACTTTCATCAGTAATTGCAGGTCTACGAATGCGCCCAATGACAAAAACGATTTTTACCATTCTCCTGTTCTCATATCTCTTTTGCGGAAGTAGCGATGCACAGATTCGTGAAACACAGCAGACAGCGATTGATAAGGTGGATGAGATTTCCAACACGATCAGATTAGTGAATAAAACGATTTGGGAAACAGCCGAAGTCGGTCTTCAGGAAACAAAATCATCTGCGCTATTGATGAAACACTTGAAGGAAAACGGATTCAAAATTGAATCTGGAATCTCTGGAATGCCAACTGCGTTTGTCGCCACCTATGGAAAAGGAAAGCCCGTAATCGGCTTATTGGCAGAATACGATGCATTACCGGGAATGAGCCAGCAAGTGTCGCCGGTAAAACTCGCGCGTGAAGAAGGGTTTCCAGGGCATGCTTGTGGGCACAGTGGATTGGGAGCTGGATCACTTGGTGCTGCGGTCGCCATTAAGGAAGCGATGGATAAACATAAGCTGTCTGGCACGATTCGGTTTTACGGGACACCTGCCGAAGAAACAGTGATTGGAAAAGTTTACATGACTCTGGACAACGTATTTGATGACTTAGACATCTGTTTGCACTGGCATCCGGGGACAAAGAACAACACGTTTGCCGGCAGCAGTAAGGCACTTGTTTCTGCCAAGTTTACTTTTGACGGGACTGCGGCACATGCTTCCGGCAGCCCGGAGGATGGTCGAAGTGCATTGGATGCGGTGGAATTGATGAATGTCGGTGCGAATTATATGCGCGAGCATGTCAAGGAAGATGCGCGGCTTCATTATGTTGTGATCGACGGAGGTGGTGCACCGAATGTGGTGCCACCGAAAGCAACGGTTTGGTATTTTTGCCGAGCAAATACCCATCAGGATGTTGAATACAACTTCCGTTGGCTGAAAGATATTGCCAAGGGCGCGGCGCTAATGACGAAGACAGAGCTAACGGTGAAGGTGGATACCGACTGTCATGAAATCATTCCGAATGACTCACTTTCACATATGCTCTATGACAACCTCAAGTTGATTGGTGCACCGAGTTTTACGCAGGATGAGGAGAACTTTGCACGCCGCTTACAAGCGCCGCTTGTCGCTCAGTTTAATCGGGAGTATCCATTAGCGATTGACGATCGGATACATCCAGTAACAAAGAATCCTAATCCATCTAAAGGGTCGACAGACGTCGGTGACATTAGTTGGCGAGTAGCGACTTCAGGTATAAGGACATCCTGTTTCGTGGCGGACAGCCCGGGACATAGCTGGCAAAACGTGTCATCCATTGGCAGTACGATTGGCGAAAAGGGGATTGTTTATGCGTCCAAAGTATTGGCAATTAGTACGATCGATTTGCTTGAAAAACCGGAATTGATAGCCAATGCGAAGGCGGAATGGCAGCAGCGCATGGAAGGCCGCAAATACTTCAGCTTTATCCCTGAAGGCCAACGCCCCCCCACCAAAATCCGCTAAATCATAGACAGTCTATCTTTTTATGCTCAAAATTCGTGAACAGTCTATGTTTATTCGAATTTACAAAGAGTAGGTGTCCGTGATTGGCAGGTGGATGTGGATTATAATTGGGTGTATGAATCGCATGATGTTAATGCTGTTAGTGATGTTCGCACTGGTGACTACTGTTGAAGGACAGGAGTTGCTGCGTGACAGAATTGACACTGAAATTGGCTTAAATCCTGTCACAGGTGACGACTCACAGTCGGTCTGCACGGACTTTGAATTTATTCGCAGAGTCTATATTGATGTCACTGGGCGACACCCAACTGCAGAGGCAGTGGTGACATTTGTCTCCGATCAATCCCAAAAAAAACGCGAACAACTAATCGACCAGTTACTTTCTTCGCCTGAGCATGCGCGGCGACTTCAGCATCATTTCGACGTCGTGCTACTTCAACGGCTACCTAAGAAACAGATCGACCTAGCAAATTGGCAACAATACCTTTTCGAGTCGATGCACTCCAACAAGCCATGGAATCAACTCGTCCAGGAATTGCTCACGGTAGATGGCACTGATGCTGCTACTCGTCCTGCGGCGCGGTTCATACTTGCGCGTGAACTTAAGCGTGAAGAGACCGTCCGGGCTATCGGACAAACACTTCTCGGAAGAGATTTGCAATGTGCACAATGTCATGACCATCCTTCCGTTGGTGACTATTTACAAAGACACTACTACGGGATTTCAGCATTTCTCAGTCGTAGTTATCTGTTCACAGATCCCAAATCCAAAGTAGTTTCCATCGGTGAAAAAGCGGATGGCGATGTGAAATTCACATCTGTATTTACCAATGAAGAAGATGCTACGTCGCCACGTATCCTTGATCTTGATGCGATCGATGACCCGACCATTGAGGAAGAGCCATATGTGGTTAAACCAGATAATAATAATCGAGGTGTACCAAAGTACAGTCGACGACTGCAGCTGGCCTCCGAATTAACATCGGGAGCCAACTCTGCATTTCGCCTCAATATTGCCAATCGGACATGGGCACTCTATATGGGAAGAGGCATCGTCGAGCCACTCGATATGTTCCACGCTGATAATCCACCGTCGCATCCACGCTTACTAGAGGAATTGGCACAATTTCTAGTTGACCAAAACTACGATTTACGAATGCTCACTCGTGAGATCCTTCTTAGTAAAACTTACCAACAACCAAGTAAAAGGCCGTCGGAGTCTCAAAACTCAGAACCATTTGTCATTGCCGAACTCAAACCACTTTCCCCTGAACAACTCGGGTTGTGTCTCTTACAGGCCACCGGGGTGTTGCAAACAATTTACGAAAAGCATCGAGTTGCATTGACTGAAGGTGAGGACGCAATTGATGAAACAACAGCTGAATTCAAAACTAATCTTGAAGCAGCCGTAAATAAAGAGGCCACTACACACGTGGATAAGGTCGTGAGAACTTTCGCGTCAGCCAATCAATCATCACGATTTGATGCAGCGGCAAATCAAGCACTGTTCCTATTAAACAGCCCATTGATACAAGAGTGGTTAGATCAGCCCGAAAACCTCTTGATCAAGAAACTCAAATCAGCCGAAAATGTAAGTGAGGCTCTAAGTCACGTATATATAACGGTACTCTCGAGAAATCCAAGCTCAGATGAGCTTGATTTAGCCAGCGATCTGGTTCGAGAGTTTGATAGTGAGCAAGTAGCTGGATATCAACATATAATTCGATTATTGATTTGTAGCGCCGAATTCCGCTTCAACCATTAGGAATCAAACAATGGCTTCACACCGAAACCAAGGATGCAATGTCTTAGATCACCGTATGTCCCGTCGCAATTTTGTGATGGGTGCGAGTGCCGCTGCTGGATTTGGTCCACTTTTGACACCCGCCATGGCAAAACAAGCCAAAGGTCAAAAGAAGCAGATTCTGCAAGTTTATCTACAGGGTGGAGTAAGCCAATTTGAATCGTGGGACTGTAAGCCGGGAACAAAATACGGTGGACCATTTAGGGAAATTCAAACCACTGTTCCTGGGATGAAAATATGTGAACTTCTTCCCTACACTGCTCAAAAGATGCATCTGCTGTCGATCATTCGTAGCATCAACTTAAAAACAAATGATCATGGTGTCGGTCGCCTCTTCATGGAAAAAGGCCGTACAGTTGGCGACTACCCGTATATCGGTTCCGTTGCTTCGCGCTATCTCAAAAACACAAACGATCCGTTGCCGGGATACATCCATATTTCAACTCGAGGCTTGACCGATAACACAACTGCGTTTCTTGAAGCGCAGCATGGGCAAATGAAGTTAGAGGGAGTTGCTCCGCCGGAGAATCTCTTACCACGCAGTGGGATTCCTGAGAGTGTACTCACCAAGTCCGAGCAATTTCGCTTACAGTTAAATAAGCAATTTGGTACTGGCCGTTCAAAATCTTTAATCGATTCCTATGATGCGTCATTTGATCAAGCCAGCCAATTAATGGCTCGCAAGCATCTGTTCGAATCACAGCCGAAAAAAGACCTCAACCGATACGGTCATCACCCATTTGGCCAGAATTGCTTACTGGCACGGCGGTTATTGGAAGAAGGAGTAACCTGTGTGAAAGTAACCCATCATGGTTATGACACTCATGCTGAGAACTTTAATTTCCACATCGAGCAGCTAGATGAATTTGACAAGACGTTTGCCACATTACTCGGTGATATCGAAGACCGTGGAATGCTCGACAATGTGCTGGTCATGGTCTATTCCGAATTCGGTCGCACACCAAAAATAAATAACAAGTACGGAAGAGATCACTGGGGAGCTTCATGTTCCATTGCACTCGGTGGTGCTGGAATCCAACCAGGAGCAATAATCGGTGCAACGAATGCCGACGGCACTGAAGTCTCTGATCGTGAAGTTGATGGCGGCCATCTATTTCACACATACATGCAAGCCGTTGGTATCAATTCCACTAGTGACCATGATATACCTGGACGCAGCGTACCAATTGGTGACCCCGCGGCAAGTGCTATCGAGGAATTGCTCGCATGAACTCCTTCTCAGCAATCCCAGAAGCTACCCATGAGATTCAACGATTTGAACATGGTGAAGCCTTAACCACATGCCGGTTTTCTCCCGACGGGAGATACGTCTTTGCCGGTGCGGAAGATCTTGCAGTCCATCGGTGGGACGTTAGCACAGGAACGACAGCTACCCTCGAAGGCCACGAAAGCTGGGTTCGACGAATAGACTTCTCCGTAGACGGAAATCAACTACTTACCGCTGGGTGGGATGGCCAAATCGGGTTTTGGGAAACCGACGGTGAAAATCCTCAACCGCATCACATGTTAAAAGCTCATCGCGGCTTTGCACGATGGGTGCATGCGAGCCCGGATGGTAAGTCGATTGCCACATGCGGAAATGATCTACGCGTTCGAACATGGAAGCTAAAAAACTACAAGATGACTGCCGACATGGGTGGCCACGATCGGCATCCGTATGCAGTCATGTATCATCCCGATGGAGATCACCTCGCATCCGAAGATCTAATGGGATGGATTCATATTTGGGATACTCATCGACGTCGTATAGCAAGCAAGATCCACGCTGACATCATGACTGGATATGACAATAAGTTTGCAGCCGATATGGGCGGCGCACGTGATATGGAGTTTCATCCAGATGGCAGTCGATTTGCTTGTGCCGGAATCAGCAACGTTGTTAATTCGTTTGCCGGCCAACAAGATCCGCTCGCTATTCTTGTTGACTGGAATACTAAACAAATTGAATGCCATTTAGAGGCAAAAGATAAAGCTACCGGAGTGATGTGGGGAGTCTCCTTCCATCCAAATGGCTTTGTGGCTTGCGGAATCGCCAAGCAAAATGGCAGTGGCAGCATCGAATTCTTCAAAGTTGATAAGGAATCTATTGATTCCGCTCGTGTTGAGCAAACAACTGAGAAGGCAAATGATGAACAACCTTCATCTGAAGCTAACGACAAGACTGACGAAGATTCCTCAGAATCAAAACCAGCCGCCCCAACACTAAAGTCATATTTCAGCGTCGCCGTTGATAAATGTGTACGCGGCATGGACTTTAGTCCGGATGGAAAGCAAATAGCCGTCGCATGTTCCGATGGTACGCTTAGGATTCTGGAAATGAATAAAAAAGCTGAAACGGACTCCGAATCTGATAAGAAGTCCGAAGGCTAATCGCTTATTCCTTCGTGTTATTTATGGCCATACATACTCAATCTCACGAAAATCTCGTTTTGCTCATCGGGCATTTTCATTCGCTCGATGAGTATGGTCGAGAACGTGCGGACATGCTTGATAAGGCAGCATCTGTCGCCTTTAACTGTGTAATCATCTATGAGTCGGATGAAGCTAGTTACGGTCGATATGAATCTGAAAGCCTTAAGGGCGGACGTCGTGTCACAGGACGACTCAAAGATACTGAACACAAGCTAACAGTTGATCTTCCTGCTGAAATGAATGATGTGATTCATGACATGATGCCGGATGATGAATTTCAAACGACACTGATAATTGAGAAGTGGGACACCGTCTATGAACGGTTCGGCGCTGTGGCCGCTACTGAAGAATCGACCATCCGTGTCATCGACCAACCAAAAACAAACGCCCTTGAAGAAGGACGTGCTGAAGATGTTCCTTCAGATTCTTCGCTGAATGAAACTGCAGACAATCAAGCTCCGGCCGAACATGCCCAACAGCCTGATACAAATCCAGTCGACGACCAATCGCAACAACCAACGCCTGCCATCCATAACACTGGTAGCGAAGCGGCTAGCATCGGTGCAACATCCCAAACCTCACCGAAGCTAAATGCAGAACAAACATCAGAACCGACATCCACACCAGAGTGGGAAGATCCGACCGCTGATGTAAAACGCACAGCGTTCGATGTGAAACAAGGAGTCGGTGACGGTTTTGAAGGTGACTCTAAGAAACTCGTCAAATTTGCAGTCACCGGGCTGCTCGCCATCGTTCTCGTTGGGGGAATAATCGCCTATCTGCTTTATTCTTCGCTAAAGAAATAAAAACGTCTGGGATTGTAAGATCTGCCGTTCTATTTCCATCGCAACATCATCTTCATAAAGCATCTTTATTGGAACCGCACCTGCAATCGTCCAGTTTATAAAACGGAAATCGAATGTCCTCTGACACATAGGCTGACGAAAACACGAACCAATTCCAAAGGGGAGCCATATTCGTGATAAAGTCACAGATAAACTAGACACCTAGAGACGTTCCTAATCCACCGGTTCCGGATGACTTGTAAGAAAGGAAAGCAACTGGGCCGTTACTCATAGCTTCTTGTTGTTTCAGGATTAGTTCTTTCTTTTCATCACCCTTCGGCAACTAGTGATAGCAAATCATCGCGATTCAATAAGCGAATTCTATTCTGTCGGATCGGCAACTCAAATGTGAAATCTGACCGGTAGAAAACTTATAATGCGTCCTCCTATATTTTTCTCGTGGAAAGAATTACTTGATGTTTACCAAGCACACATATGACTCCGGAAAACCCGGCCCACACTTATTGATTACAGCCGGTGTACACGGTGATGAGTTCGAGTCAATCTCTGCCATTCACCGCATTCAAACTTGGATTCAGGATAAGATCGTTCACGGTGTAGTCACATTAGTTCCCGTCGTAAATGAAGCAGCCTTCTTAAGAGGTCATAGGACTGCTGATGATGGATTAGATCTTGCACGTACGTGTCCGGGAAACATAGATGGAACTGTGACTGAACAAACTGCTCATGAGTTATCTGAGTTGATTTGCTCAGCGGATTACTACATAGACCTTCATACAGGTGGTACACGCATATCAGTAGCACCATTAGCCGGCTATGTATTACATCCAAACATGGAAGTACTAGAACCAACCCGACAAATGGCTCGCGCATTTAATCTGCCCATCATTTGGGGTACGGATTGGAGGCTTGAAGGACGCTCACTTTCAATTGCCAGAGATGCAAATGTGCCAGCGATTTATTGCGAATATCTTGGCGGTGCCCAATGTTCGATCGATGGCATCAACGCATATGAGGATGGATGTAAAAACGTCATGGGTTGGCTAGACATGATTGTACACAGCCAACCTGAACCTCTAATTGAACACTTTGTTGAAGACCCCAGGCCGGGTGCCGGACATTTACAGATCAATAACCCAGCACCATTTGACGGAGTTTTCATCGCATCGGTTTCACTTGGCGATTCGATATCGGCCGGCGAAATCTACGGCACGCTGACGACGATGGATGGCACGAAATCCGTTGAGCTCATTGCAGAAACATCTGGCATAGTAATCTTGCTTCACACGTTTCCAGGGGTAACTACCAGTGACCCGTTGTGTGTGATCATGAGCGAACAGGGGTAACCCGTTCTGCCAACTACTTCACAAGCTTGAAGATGCTCTTACCTGTCACCGATTCTACTGTGTAATACATCTCACCGTCTTCAGCCAATCCAAATGAGAGGATCGGTGTACCAGCATTTTGTAAACCAATGTTTTCCGTGACTACGCCTTTCTTCGCGTTATATTTAAGCGCCCAAACTCTGCCGCTGATGAAGTCTGCGTAGATATATGCACCGCGCAATTCCGGAATCGCCTTGCCACGGTAAATGTGTCCTCCCGTGATCGATTTTCCAATCTGGTGATCATATTCCCAAACCGGTTCTGTGGCCTCTGTCGTAGCGGGCTTATGTCCGTTATTAAATCCATAACTGCCTTCACGCATGCTCCAGCCATAATTGGCGCCTTTTTTGACAATGTTCACTTCTTCCCACATGTCCTGGCCAACATCCGCAAACCAAATATTTCCCGTCTTTCGATCGACTGACATACGCCATGGGTTTCGGACACCATATGCAAAAATCTCCGGTTGCGCACCTTCGACATCTGCAAACGGATTGTCTTTGGGTATGGAGTAATTCTTTCCATCCGATCTATTATCAACGTCAATACGGAGGATAGACCCCATCCACGTACCTAAATCCTGACCTTGTCTGGTCGGATCGTTACGACCACCACCATCACCTAATCCAAGGTACAGATATCCATCGTTCCCAAAGACCATTGGACCCCCATTATGAT
>Ga0114933_10003577_pt1 | contig 15073 bp, 11 predicted proteins | sample 4SBtaG_FD_89691 | JGI IMG/M metagenome (GOLD analysis project Ga0114933, IMG submission 89691) | Deep subsurface microbial communities from Kolumbo volcano to uncover new lineages of life (NeLLi) - 4SBTROV12_W25 metaG | ecosystem: Environmental > Aquatic > Marine > Volcanic | place: Kolumbo... | reverse complement strand
CTAAACCAATTCATTCCGAAAAATAACGCCTACCAAAACAGCGCTGAAACAATTGTTTCTGTAAGCGCAAATTTTGATCAAGTTTTTTTATGGGAGCTCCCTTCTATAAAAAATGTTTCATTTGCGATGAAGTCAGATCCAAGTTCGACAATCCAGATGACAGGGTATGTCGATCAAAGAGCTGTTAATATTAAATCTTGGAAACAGAATAAGATAAGAAAATTTACTTTCAAATCCGATAGTGCAGGTCGTATTCTGAAGGGCTTTGATATTACCGATTCCGTTATTGGAGGAGAAATCTTCATTACAGGGGAGATATTAGATAATAATAATGTAGAAAAAACATCTACCCAAATCTCCATAAAGGACTTTGGGCTAAAAGACGCCCCTTTATTTACGCAGATATTGAGTTCTGCATCCTTAATTGGTCTCTTAGATACACTTCGTGGAAAGGGTATTCAATTTGAACACCTAAATGCCGAAGCGACGTTTACAGACGAAAAAATCATTATAACCGACTCGCTTGCGTACGGCGCATCCTTGGGGGTCTCTGCTACGGGAACGATTATGAGGGAAGATAAGGAGGCTAGCATAACCGGTATGATGGTTCCTGCCTATGGATTAAATAGGCTGATAGATAAAATACCTATACTCGGAAGGATCTTAACCGGGGGAGAAAAGGAAGGGTTGCTTGCAGCTGAATATTTTATAAGTAAAAGCTTGGAAGACCCTTTAGTAACCGTGAATCCATTAACGGCTTTGACACCAGGGTTTTTACGAACATTTATAAAGGCAACAAGCAAGTCTCTACAGTAAAACTTATATCAATTTGCTTTTAATAGTGCATGACGCTTTTTGCCAGAAGACAACTTAATCACTCCGTCCGAGTTAGCGTCGGAAATCAAAACTTTTTGGTCTGGATCAACAACTACTACATCATTCAATCTGACCCCACCATTATTTATCAGGCGGCGACCCTCACCGTTGGATTTAATGAATTCAGCTTGTTTCAATGATTCAATTATCCAAAGACCTTGTTCAAGTTGTTTAGTGTCGATTAGGATGGTAGGCAAATCAGCGCCTAAAAGACCTTCCTCAAAGATCTTCTGAGCCGTACTTGCCGCAGATTCAGAGGCATTTAAACCATGACACAGTTTTGTGATTTCGGATGCTAAAATCTTTTTGGCCTCATTTAATTCACTTCCTTTTAGCATTTCTAATTTAGTTATCTCATCCAACGGTATTTCAGTAAATAATCTAAGGAATCGACCGACATCTCCATCTTCCGTATTTCTCCAAAATTGCCAAAACTCATACGGACTGAGCCTATCAGAATTAAGCCAAATCGCCCCACTTGCTGATTTCCCCATCTTTTCGCCAGATGCAGTTGTTACCAACGGGGTTGTTAAACCAAATATCGATTTTTGGTCTACACGCCGGACCAATTCAACTCCGTTGATAATATTACCCCATTGATCGGAACCGCCCATCTGAAGAATACAATTATGCCGCCTTTGAAGCTCCAGAAAGTCATAGGCTTGCAGAATCATATAATTAAATTCCAAGAATGAAAGTGGTTGTTCTCTATCTAACCGAAGTTTAACACTATCAAAAGACAACATACGATTGACGGAAAAATGGCGTCCATATTCTCGCAGAAACCTAATGTACTCAAGATTGGACAGCCATTCATCATTATCAACCATTAATGCATCCGTCGGACCGTCACCAAAAACCAAATACTTCTCAAATATTTTTCTGATGCCTTCTTTATTATGTTTGATATTTTCATCGCTTAATAGTTGTCGGGCATCATCTTTACCTGACGGGTCTCCAACTTTGGTTGTTCCCCCTCCCATTAAAACTATGGGCCGATGCCCACATTTTTGCAGATGGCGTAGCATCATAATCTGCACTAAGCTTCCCACATGAAGGCTATCAGCAGTACAATCAAAGCCAATATAAGCAGTTACTCGACCACGATCCATCATCGCATCAAGTTCAGTTTCATCGGTTACTTGATGTATAAAATTTCGGTCATGCATCAACTGCATAAACTGCGATTCATATTTTGGCATTTAGTTATTCTCTACGTTTTAGAATTTGATAAATTATTCAACTGTGGCTTTACCACACGCTTAAAAATGTCTCAATATCAGCATTTATTGACGAACGTCTATCCAAAGTCTATCAAAAACTATGCAATCAAGATTATGGAAAGCTATAGGACTGATGAGCGGCACATCTATGGACGGGGTTGATGCCGCGTTAATAGAAACCGATGGATCCTCTATATTTAACCCCGGCCCTCATCTTACTATGCCTTATGAGCCTGCATTTAGGAATGAACTTCAAAACCTAGTCCATGGCGACTACCGCAAGTCAAATCTTATTGAGGAGCAGCTCACGCTTAAACATGCCGACGCTGTGAATGAATTACTAAATGATTTATCAATCCCTCCTAATCAAATTGATTTGATAGGGTTTCATGGGCATACGATAATTCATAAACCTGAAGAGAAGTTCACGTGGCAAATAGGCGATGGGGAATTGCTGGCCCAAACAACAGGCATCGACGTAATAAACGATTTTAGATCTGACGACGTAAAGGCTGGAGGACAAGGCGCGCCCCTGGTTCCCATTTTCCATCATCTCCTTACAAAAGATATGGAGTTGCCGATAGTAATTTTAAATATCGGGGGTGTAGCAAACATAACGTGGGTTGACGAACACGTAGATAAATTAATTGGCTTTGACACAGGTCCGGGCAATGCACTCATTGATGACTGGGTCTCGACCCATGGAAATTTTGTTTATGATGTCGATGGAAAGATAGCATTATCCGGATACGTCAATAAGAATAAATTGAAAGAGTTGATGTCGCACCCATTCTTCGATGCTCCGGCACCAAAATCACTTGACCGCGATACATTCAAATTATTTGTTACTTCGACTTTAGAGGGCGAAACACTCCAGAATGGAGCAGCTCTGCTAACAGCCTTTACAGTTTTGGCTATCATCAGGGGAATTGAAAATCTCCCTAAACCATCCAAGACTTGCATAGTAGTTGGAGGCGGACGTCACAACAACGCAATCATGTCTCAGCTTGACAGCAAGTTGTCTATAAACGTTGTATCGGGAGATTTAATTGGCTGGACGGGTGATGCCATTGAAGCGCAGGCTTTTGGATTTTTAGGGGTTCGATCAAAAGAGGGGCTGCCGATCAGTTTTCCCGGAACAACAGGAGTTCCTTTTCCAATGTCAGGAGGCAAATATTATCCCGTGTGCCATGAAAAAGGATAAATGTCGCCATTGCCTGTTCTAACCGTTAGGGATAGGTTTGTTACAGTTTGATTTCAATGGCCTGTGGAAGGGAAAAATAATGTCTGGTCATCCATTTGACACTGATCTTGATAAAAACTCTGCTAACTATATTCCATTGACACCCCTATCCTTCATTGGTCGATGCGCCAGGACGTTTCCGACTCGTCCTTCGGTAATTTACGGTGATAAGGTATTCACATGGGAGGAGACCTACCAAAGATGCCTTAATCTAGCATCCGCTCTAAAAAAAAGAGGTGTTGGTGTAGGAGACACTGTTTCGATTATGGCTCCTAATGTCCCACCGTCATTCGAGGCGACTTTTGGTATTCCGATGACCGGTGCCGTTATAAATGCATTAAATACTCGTTTGGATGCACCTACTATCGCATTTATTCTAGATCACGCAGAAACAAAGATATTAATCGTTGATACGGAATATTCGAGCGTCATAAGTGAAGTGTTAAAGATAATAAATACTGAAATTCTGATCGTCGACTATAATGACCCTAACACCACCAATCAAAAACTTTCTGGGTCTATAGAGTACGAAGACTTTATAAATGATACAGCTGACGACTTTAAACCAGTGATGCCCAATGATGAGTGGGACGCATTGGCCTTGAATTACACATCTGGAACCACTGGAAACCCAAAAGGTGTAGTCTATCATCATCGCGGAGCTTATTTGAACTCTATAGGAAATAGCCTTGTTTGGGGCATGAAGAAACACCCCATATATCTTTGGACGTTACCGATGTTTCATTGCAATGGCTGGTGTTTCCCATGGACGATTACTATGCTCGGAGGTACCCATGTATGTCTTAGAAAGATAGAAGCTAAGCCAATCTATGACGCAATAGCAGATCATAAAATCAGTCATATGTGCGGCGCGCCTATTGTTATGAACATGCTAATAAATGCAGATATTAAATCCACAAGAACTTGGGAACACGAACTGGCAATGATGACCGCAGGAGCCGCACCACCTGCGGCTGTGATAGAAAAAATGGAACACCAGAAGATAAATGTTACACACGTATATGGTTTAACCGAAGTCTACGGCCCTGTGACGGTTTGTGAGTGGCATGACGAATGGAATGAGCTATCAAAATCACAACAAGCATCACTCAAAGCACGACAGGGAGTGAGATACCCCGTGCTTGAAGGATTAATGGTTGCTGATCCTGAAACTCTAGAAAAAGTGCCCGCTGATGGGAAAACTATCGGGGAAGTTTTTATGCGTGGAAATGTTGTAATGAAAGGTTATTTAAAAAACCCTACTGCGACCAAAGAGGCTTTCAAAGGAGACTGGTTTCATACCGGAGACCTAGGGGTTATCCATGATACCGGATATATTGAGCTTAAAGACAGGTCAAAAGACATTATAATATCCGGAGGTGAAAATATAAGCACTATAGAAGTGGAGGATGTATTGTTCAAACATCCAGCTGTTCTAGAAGCAGCTGTGGTTGCTAAACCGAGTGAAAAATGGGGAGAGACGCCCTGCGCATTTGTTTGCCTTAAGCCAGATGAAATTGAGACAGAAGAAAGCCTAATTGCATTTTGCCGGCAGAATATGGCTCACTATAAAGCGCCAACACGTGTTGTTTTTACAGAATTACCCAAAACTTCAACTGGAAAAATACAAAAGTTTATTCTAAGAGATCAAGCGAAGAGCTTGTAAAAAAATCTATCTAATTTTAAGTAATCGGCGAGCCGCCAGATTTTGTATCAGGGCGCCAACCCCAAATGTCCATGGCTTCACTTTTTCCGAATGATTTACTCTGTTCACCAGCGCTCCAAGCTTTGGTGTCGAAATACGCACGACATCACCAACTTTATGTGTAAAACCCCCACCAGGTTTGTCCCTATCTTCGCTAGGAGCAAATAATGTACCCGTCATCAGGCATAAACCATCTGGATATTGATGATGTTGGCCTATTGTTTCCGAAACTAGATCTTCAACATCTCTACTAATTTGAGACATAGAACTTCTTCCCCGCAAAGTGAATTGATCCCGTCCTGTCACTGTCAGTGATAACTCGGCTACTCTAACGTCGCTTAAAGTAAATTTTTTATCAAAAAGGCGTATAAATGGCCCAATAGCGGCTGATGCATTATTATCTTTCGCTTTTCCTAACAACAATGCGCTACGACCCTCAATATCACGAAGATTTACATCGTTACCCAGTGTAGCTCCAACAATTGTAGCATTACTATTAACGATTAAAGTTATTTCTGGCTCGGGGTTGTTCCACTCTGACTTAGATAAAAGACCAACCTCGGCGCCAATGCCAACTGCAGACATCGGCTGGGCTTTAGTAAACACTTCTGCATCCGGCCCAATCCCAACTTCCAGATATTGCGACCACATACCTTTGGCAACAAGAACACTCTTTAACTGCGCAGCTTCAGCCGAACCTGGGATTATATCAGATAGATTTAATCCAATCGTATTTCGAATTTCTTCTCTGATACGTTTGGCCGCTCCGGGGTCTCCATCGGCCCTCTCCTCTATAACCCTTTCTAACATGCTCTGCGCAAAGGTGACCCCGCAAGCTTTAATAGCTTGAAGGTCAACCGGAGCAAGGAAATAAGGGAGCTCTTCTTTTTGCTGACTATGATCTGTATTGCTGAGAATTTCCGATAAACTTCCTATATCCTTTCCACTAATACCTTCAATGATGTCTAGATGAGCTTCTGCGTTTAAAAGTTCAGAGACGGTAGTAACTTCGTTAGAAAAATCGAATACTCTTCCTTCACGAATAATAATTGGTGATGGCCCCGAAACATGTCCAGGTACCCACGCTCTCCCAAGTAAAATCGCATCATCGATATCGTCTGGCAGACAATCGTTTACATTTAAATTCAAACCCATCACCAACTCCTGGATTTCCTATCCGTCACAAAAAAAGAACTTTACGGAAAAGTTAATCCCTCAGTCTGCTATACATTTCTGGCGTTGCTCCCCGAGACCTTCGATTGACAAATGCATCTCATCACCGGGTTTTAGAAATACAGGATTTGGCTTTACACCCAAACCAACACCCGGAGGCGTTCCTGTGGAAATGATATCGCCAGGATGAAGGGTAAAAAACTGAGACAAGTAATGTACTAAAAATTTAACGCCAAAAATCATAGTGTTAGTATTGCCGTCCTGATACCGTTTGCCATTCACATCGAGAGTCATTTTTAGATTTTGAGGATCAGAGATCTCGTCTCGTGTTACCATCCACGGACCCGTTGGACCAAATGTGTCGCAACTTTTACCTTTCGTCCATTGCCCCGATCTTTCAGCTTGAAAGGAGCGTTCCGAAACATCGTTTACAATACAATAGCCGGCAACATGATCCATGGCTTCTGCCTCGGAAACATATTTAGCTTTTTTTCCAATCACAAATCCTAACTCTACTTCCCAATCTGTCTTTTCAGAAGTTTTTGGTATTCTGACATCATCGTTAGGCCCACAAATAGCAGAATTTACCTTCATAAAAATTATTGGTTCTGGCGGCGGCGTGGCCCCCGTTTCAGCGGCATGGTCAGAATAATTCAAACCAATGCATATCATTTTACCTATGTTACCCACACATGCACCAATACGCGGGTTACCTGATACAACCGGTAATTTGGAAAGGTCTGCATCGCGCAACTTCTGCAAAGCTTGATCACTTAAAACTGAAGCATCTATATCAGTAATAAGACCAGAGAGATCCCTGATTTCGCCATCATTACCTAAAACACCTGGTTTTTCAGATCCTATCTGCCCATAACGAAGTAATTTCATGAACTTTCTCTCCCATTTTTTTAATATTTCTGACTCTTCTATTTCTTCTCAAATCAGCTTAATTTTCCGACCAGCATCACTAGGCTTTCTGTTTCTGTCAAGTCAGCCCGATAGTTCATAAAGTCAATTAAAATTGATTTTCGTTTTATCCTATAAGTAATTAGCGTTATACTGAAGATAAATATTATGGGTGAAGAAAAGTACGATGAGGGACGATACCGTCGGCATTGCTTGTGATTGGGGAACCAGCAATCTGCGTGTTTATAGGCTAGGACCCAACGCCAAGATAATAGAAAAACGGGATTTTTCAGCAGGCATAACTGCCATAAAAAATAGAAAATTTGAAGATACGTTCATGAAGGCTACTCAGGATTGGCTTCACGAATATGCGGATGTACCAATCACAATTTCGGGTATGGCCGGCAGCAGACAAGGTTGGAAAGAAGCACCATATCTCCCTTGCCCAACAAATGTTCTAACAATCGCAAATAATTTAACACCTATAAGACTGCGGAGCGGCAGAATAGTTTGGTTAACGCCAGGGTTATCCTATACAAACAGCGACGGTCTACCCGATGTGATGCGCGGCGAGGAAGTTCAAATTCTTGGCGCTTTATCCACTATCAACTCAGAAAAAATAACGATTTGCTTACCAGGTAGTCACAGCAAATGGGCAACAGTAGTAGGAGAGGATGTAACAGAATTCAATACCTACATCACAGGCGAACTATTTGAAGCAATAAAATCGCATACTATTGTAGGGGCAATGATAGACCCCAATTCATGGGATGAAAAAGCATTTATAGAAGGCATCGAGTTCTCTGCATCAACCAACAATATTCTTAACCAATTATTCGCCGTCAGGGCAAAAGGCCTCTTCAATCAGCTAACAACAGCTACCGCAGGTGCTTTCCTCTCTGGCTTACTCATTGGTCACGAGCTAGAGGCAGCATTAGCTGGTGCCCGTTTTAGGAAAGTATATCTTATTGGACATGGACAACTCACAAACCTCTATCATACAACATTACTCGAAAAAGGTTTTGATCCAAAGATACTTACACCGGATATTATTGCCAATGGACATTTCAAACTGATGAAAAAAATTGAAAGAAATGTATCATGACAGCTTTCTTTTCAGTTATAGAAAAGCATCCACTGATAGCGATATTAAGAGGGATCAAACCTACTGAAGTCGTTGATGTTGCCGAAATTCTAATTGAAAAAGACTTTAAGATAATAGAAATTCCCTTAAACTCTCCCGACCCAATTAGGAGCATAGAGTTATTAACCCACTATTTTGAAAATCATGCCATTATTGGAGCAGGAACAGTCCTTGACGAGGCATCTATTAGATCGATAGCAGAAGCGGGAGCAAAATTAATCGTTATGCCGAATGGAAATGGTATAGTTGTCAAAGCAGCTAAAGATAGAGGCTTAATAGCTATTCCAGGTATTGCCACACCATCCGAAGCGTTCGCGATGATAGAGGCTGGAGCGGATGCCCTCAAATTATTTCCAGCAGAAGGAATCCCGCCAAGTGTTTTAAAAGCAATGAAAGCTGTGCTCCCCTCAACTGTCCCTATCTTGCCAGTTGGCGGCATCACACCAGAAAAAATGAATGATTATCTGAAAGCTGGGGCTATCGGTTTTGGATTAGGTTCCGCACTCTATAAACCCGGTATGACACTGAGAGACATAAGAAAAAATGCGGAGGCCTTCAATCAAGCTTTAACATTCTCATTACAGATAAATGAAATCTGATCCTGTTTCCTTCTAGATCCTCAGATCATATGATCCAGCATTTTAATTATTTTTTCCAAATGTGCGATAAGGGGTCCCCGGATGTAAAGAGAAGTGGGTATGAACACCAAGCCAGGGGGCATCGTTGCTAGTACGAGATAAAATGACCGTAGTTCTACCCGGTCTATCAAAAGAGTTTGCCTCTTCATCAAAACCTTTGGAAGTCCAAGTGGTAATCAGAAATGCCATCAATCTATCCGCGCTCACGCCTATTTTGATATTATCAAAGTCCCATTCAAATTCTTCTATATTTGGCCAGACATTGCGCCATTGATTTTCTTCTAATGCATCTATCCCCTCTACAACATCCATATGTGTGCCAAAAGAGGCTGTATTTTTTACAAAAAGAGATTGGGCTTTTTCAAAATCGAGTCCTTGAACACAAGGTTGCCAATCAGCTAGCCAAGCCTTAACTGTCGATAGATCAATCTCATCAGGTTGCCAGTTAAACTGCATAAGAAATAACTCCACTAACGCTTTACTGCTCGAATTCACCACTGTTTTATGAGTATATATCTAACTCAGTTTTGAAAATTACAGATAGAGTATCATGCCATACGCTTCATTGAGAGAATTTATTTCGTATCTAGAAAACAAATCCAGACTTGTCCGTGTATCAGAACCGGTCTCACCCTATTTAGAGATGACAGAGATTCAAACTCGATTACTTTCTGAGCAAGGACCGGCTGTATTATTTGACAATGTTATCGGATCAAATGGACAATCATATGAGATGTCGGTTTTGGCAAATCTATTTGGAACAGTAGAACGCGTCGCGTGGGGAATGGATCGTGAACCCGCTGACCTGAGAAAAATCGGCGAAACGCTTGCTTTTTTGCGACAGCCAGAGCCACCAGGCGGATGGCGTGAAGCAATAGCAATGATGCCATTGCTGAAAACGGTCGTGGCGATGAAACCAAGAACAGTCGCTTCCGCACCTTGCCAAGAAATCATTCTGCAAGGTGACGACATTGATCTCGCTAGCCTGCCGATCCAGACATGTTGGCCGGGGGAGCCAGCCCCTCTAATAACTTGGCCCTTGGTAGTGACGCAAGGACCAACAGAAAAGCGTGAAGATAACTTTAATCTTGGGATCTACCGTATGCAGGTTATAGGCGAAGATACTACTTTGATGAGATGGCTAAAGCATCGAGGTGGAGCTCAACACCATGCTAGATGGAAAGAGAAAAAGAGTGAGCCCCTTCCAGTAGCCGCGGTGCTAGGAGCAGACCCCGGCACCATCCTGGCTTCAGTTACGCCAGTGCCCGACACCCTTAGTGAATATCAATTTGCTGGTTTATTGCGCGGCAAAAGAGTGGAATTAGTCGATTGTAAAACCGTACCGCTAAAAGTACCCGCACAAGCAGAAATTGTTATTGAGGGTCACGTCTCTCTAGAACAATATGAAGACGAAGGCCCATACGGAGACCATACGGGCTATTATAACTCGATAGAACCCTTCCCAGTATTTAAAATCAGCGCAATCACTATGCGAAGAGACCCTATTTACCTAACAACTTTCACTGGAAGGCCTCCCGACGAACCATCTATACTTGGAGAGGCATTAAATGAAGTTTTCATCCCCCTTCTTCAACAACAATTTCCCGAAATTATCGATTTTTGGTTACCGCCCGAGGGATGTTCTTACAGGGTCGCTGTAATTTCAATGCGAAAGGCTTATCCAGGGCATGCAAAAAGGGTAATGATGGGGGCTTGGTCATATCTAAGGCAATTTATGTATACAAAATGGATAATTGTCGTAGACGACGATATCAATGCTCGAGACTGGAAAGAGGTAGTATGGGCTATTTCCACAAAAATGGATCCTGCAAGAGACATTACTGTTATTGAAAATACCCCTATAGATTATTTGGATTTCGCCTCCCCAGATGCCAGTCTCGGAAGTAAAATTGGATTAGATGCGACTAACAAATGGCCTCCTGAAACAAAAAGAGAATGGGGTAAAGAAATCTCTATGGATAAGGAGATCATCAACCTTGTCTCAGAGAAGTGGTCTAAATACGGATTGCCTGGGACAGGAAACCCTATTTGGAAGCGCAACAAAGATTGATAATCGGTGGTATAACGTCTAAAAAATCAAATATAAATATATGATCTTGCAAAGTTTTCTAATACAAAGGCCCAAATACCCAATAGCGGTTTTATCATCGCTAATAAGACACGGAGTTCTAATGATAAAAACGACACCATGTGACCTTCTGGAACAATTGATTAGTAAGGCAAAAAGTTCTGGTGCCGACTCAGCAGATGCTATGTTCGTTGAGAATCGCTCGCTTTCAGTTGCACAAAGGTTGGGTAAACCTGAGTCGATTGAGCGGTCCGAAGATAAAGATTTGGGTCTACGGGTGTTTGTTGGAAAAAGAAATGCGACTGTCTCGACAACCGATATGAAACCTGAGTCGTTAGATAAACTTATTGATCGGGTTGTATCTATGGCAAAAGTGGCGCCAGAAGATCCTTATGCGCGAATTGCTAATGCATCTGAGATCATTACCTCCAATCCTAAAATAGAGTTATTTGATCCATCTGAACCTTCCGCCGAGAAATTAATAGAACGGGCTTCTTTAGCAGAAGAATCCGCTTTAGCCGTAACTGGAGTGACTAATTCAGAGGGTGGCGAAGCCGCCTGGTCCGATACCACCATAATGCTTGCGACGAGTAACGGTTTCAAAGGGACATATCGACGCTCAGGACACAGCTTAAGTGCTGTTGTTCTAGCAGGGGAAGGTCAAAATATGGAGAGAGACTACGAGTACTCGTCAACTGTTTTTGAGACTGATCTGACTAATCCAAAGACGGTTGGCCAAATAGCAGGAGAACGGGCGGTAAGAAGACTCAACCCCAAAAAGCCCGGAAGCGCCTCTATACCGGTCATATACGACCCAAGGGTCAGTGGCAGTTTAGTTGGACATGTAGCCAGTGCATTGAATGGTAGCTCAATCGCTCGAGGGACAAGCTTTCTTAAAGATGCAATGGGAAAACAGATTTTTCAATCGAGGGTTCGCATTTTAGACGATCCACACAGGGCACGGGGACTTAGATCAAAACCATTTGATGGCGAGGGGTTACCCAATCAAAAATATGCAATTATTGACGATGGCTATGTAAAATCCTGGTTCTTAGACTTAGCAACTGCAGACCAATTAGGATTAATTTCCACCGGACATGCAGCACGCTCGACAGGAGGAGCTCCCAGCCCAAGCCCAACTAATTTATATTTAGACGCAGGTGATATTTCTCCAGCAAGTCTTATGCATGATATCAAAAGCGGACTATATGTAACTGAATTAATGGGAATGAGCGTAAACATGGTTACTGGTGATTATAGCCGAGGCGCTGGTGGATTCTGGATCGACAATGGCGAGATAACATATCCGGTCAGTGACATAACTGTAGCGGGAAATCTAAAGGATATGTTCTCCCAATTAATTCCTGCAAATGACCTCGAATTCAAACGGGGAACCGACGCACCAACGGTGCGTATTGACGGAATGACTGTCGCTGGTCCTGGAGACTAATTGTGTTTGTTGTGCTATATACACGACCGTTATCCAATCATGTCATGCTGACATAAAAAATAAATGCTATTTTTGGGAGGCACTTTTTATTGAGTACCAATCCAAACAATATAAAGCCTGCGACAACAAGAATACTTATTAAACGGCTCTTTATAGAGCATGTTCGGAAGCATGTTAGTTGGCTAATCATTGCATTATCACTGATGATGGTAGTAGCCGGGACAACTGCAGGCCTTGCTTTTCTGATGGAAACAATTCTCGACGATGTTTTTACTGCTAAAAGTAAACAAAGCCTTTATTTTGCAGCCTCTATAGTTATGAGTTTATTTGTCGCAAAAGGATTAGCTACCTATGGGCAAACCGTAATCATGAGTTTTGTTGGACAACGGATTTTGGCAGATCTTCAGAAAAGTATGTTCGGCCACCTTGTAAATGGAGATCTATCATTTTTTCACAATCATTCCAGTGGTGCATTAATAGCCCACTTTATTAACGATGTAGAAAAAATGCGCGGTACAGTTGCCGGCGTCATCACAGCAATCGGTCGAGATAGCCTAACTTTAATTTTTTTAATTGGGGTTATGTTTTATCAAGACTGGTTATTAACATTAGCATCATTTTTTGCATTCCCGACTGCCATTCTTCCACTAGTGAAGATAGGGAAAAAGATACGAAAAGTTTCTGCTAATACTCAAAATGAAATTGGACAGTTTACCACATTGTTAAATGAGACATTTACAGGAATTCGGCATGTTAAAGCTGCCGGAATGGAAGATTACGAAAAGTCTCGGGCGAGTACTCTGATAGAAAAAGTTTTCAAACTAGTATTTCGGGCAGCTCGCACTAAAGCTGCCGCCTATCCAATAATGGAAACCCTTGGTGGAACGGCTATAGTTATAGTTATTTGCTACGGAGGCTGGCAGGTTATTGAGGGGACACGATCAACTGGTACTTTCTTCTCGTTTGTAACTGCTTTACTGCTAGCATATGACCCTGTGAAAAAGTTAGTGAATTTAAACGCACAGTTACAGGAGGGCCTAGCTGCAACTGAAAGAGTTTTTAAGATTTTAGATGTGCATCCAAAGATTGTGGACCAACCCAACGCGCTTAGGGTCGACGAAGCAAAAGGGAATATCATTTTTGAAAATATAAGTTTTTCATACCTAAAAAATGTACCTTTAATAGACAAGATCTCGCTCACAATTAAAAAGGGACAAACCGTAGCTTTGGTTGGGCACTCCGGCGCGGGAAAGACGACGATATTAAATTTAATTTGCCGATTTTTTGATCCAGCTTCAGGAAGAATTACCCTCGACGGCACTGATATCAGAAAAATAACAATGTCTTCTTTGAGATCAAACCTGGCTCTTGTGAGTCAGGACGTAACACTCTTCAATGATACTATCAAAGAAAACATAGCCTATGGAACCAAAGAAGCAGCTCTACCAGAGATACAAAAAGCCGCCAAACACGCGGCAGCTCATGATTTTATAATGGAACTGCCCGACGGATACGACACCATGATTGGAGAGAATGGTGTCAAGCTATCAGGGGGGCAACGTCAGCGAATTGCAATCGCCAGAGCCATGTTAAAAAATGCGCCTATACTTCTTCTTGATGAGGCCACATCATCACTGGACACCAAGTCTGAAAGAGCAGTTCAAGAGGCTCTGTCAAACTTGATGCAAAACAGAACAACGATAGTAGTTGCTCACAGACTATCAACAATTCAATCGGCAGATTTAATACATGTTATTGACGAAGGGCGTATAGCTGAATCAGGGAACCATGAGGAATTACTTCAACTTAATGGCGCTTATGCTAAACTGTATGAAATACAATTCTCTAAAACTAATCATAAGATCCCTTTCGATAATCAGAACATGAAAAGTTAATGTTCTAAGATGTGGAAATTACTAAGGCAGAACAAATCAATCCAAAAAATAGGAAGCTGGTTAATAGCATTTCTAATTAGATTATTAGCCCACTCAATTCGTTGGGACAAAAATATACCGTTTGCTACGAAAAGACTATTAGATGACAACAAGCCTATAATTTTAATTTTCTGGCATAACCGAATATTATCGATGACCGCAGGCTGGGACAACTCCCAGAACATAACTTTACTGCGATCATCACATAGAGACGGTTTGTTGATTGGCCGTGCGATTGGCCACCTTGGATATAAAACGGTTGCCGGGTCATCGAATAAAGATGGTTCTGACGGCCTAAGAAAACTTTTAAGAGAGCTCCGTAATGGTCACTCAATCGGGATCACCCCCGACGGACCTAGAGGACCGCGAATGAGATTAGCGAAGGGTACTATAACAGCGGCTCGACTCAGTACTATTCCTATTATTCCCGTCGCCTGGAATACAAAAAAAAGAGTATTGCTGAAAACATGGGACAGTATGATCCTAGCTCACCCCTTTACTAAAGGCGTTTTCATTTTTGGAAAACCTATCTTTATTTCAAAAACACTTTCCAAAAACCAGGAAGAGTATTGGCGCGCCAAGGTAGAGGCAGAGCTCAACAATGTCAGCGAGGAGAGTGATTTATATTTCAAACACAAACCAATCCAACCTGCCTCGGTAATACCGCCTGAGGAGAGCGAAGACGTTTCATG
>Ga0114933_10003573_pt1 | contig 15083 bp, 12 predicted proteins | sample 4SBtaG_FD_89691 | JGI IMG/M metagenome (GOLD analysis project Ga0114933, IMG submission 89691) | Deep subsurface microbial communities from Kolumbo volcano to uncover new lineages of life (NeLLi) - 4SBTROV12_W25 metaG | ecosystem: Environmental > Aquatic > Marine > Volcanic | place: Kolumbo... | reverse complement strand
GTCTCATTCTCGGTGTCCAGCAGCTTGTCGAGACGGTCATTTGCGAGCTCGACGGCATCTTGCAGTCGGGTAGGGAAGCGTTCTCGCATCTCGACGACCGTCGGCGCGACGGCCTGGGCGGTGGTGTTGAACTGGGCCTCGTGAATGGGTCGCAAGACGTGATTGCGCTGGTCCCCGGTCAACTTCTCGAAGCCGGGGCGGGCACGCAGCTTGCGCCGCGCGGCCTCCACGGCAGCCTCGTGCTCACCGAGCAATGCTGCGCGCTCGGCCTCGTATGCGGAGACGACTGCGACGACGTCGTCACGGACGCTTCCGATCTCTCGCCAAGGGCGTTCCTTGCGAAGCTGCTCTGCGACGCGCTTGGACGGCTCCTCAAGGTCGGCGTCCGCCCCCGCCTCGGTGAGTTGCGACAGCTGATGAGCCTGCACGTTCGCTGCGTGCTGGACGGCCTCGATCGCAGCGTCGGTCAATTCCGACTTGAACACTTGTAGAAGATGGACCCCATCGCCGAGAGCGTCGAGGTGTCGCTTGACGGCGCGCAACGTGTCGTCGACTTGACGGTACTTCTTGCCGTCCTCAAGCGCCGTGGCGAACTTGCGCAGCGCCTGTGGCGGCTCGATCTGGCCGGGCAAACGTCGCAGCCGGGTTTCAACGTCGGTGAGATCCCGGCGAAGGTCAGAGAAATGGGTGTGCACTGCGTCGGCGATGGCGTCATCGTCGGTCTCGACATCGATGCCCACGCGCTGCTTGAAGAACCTGCAGATGCGGTTGCGATCTCGGAACGTCAGGCCCTCGTCGGTTGCCGTGACGATCTGCGCAGTGCGTAACGGGCGGTCCTGGACGATCAGCGCCTCGACATCGGGGTCGCGAACGGAGGTGACTTTCTGGCCGCGCTCGGGGTGGATCGTCACCTTGCGCGCACGCAGCAGCCCGGCGACGCAGGCCCGGATCATGTCGGGCGGATACCCGTACGGAGGCTCGAGGAAGCGAGCAAACATCGCCTTGCCGCTACAGCCCCCCTTCTCAACGAACTGCAGAACGCGCTGCGGCACCTCGCCTTCGCAAGTAGGGACAAAGCGTCCAGCGTCCTGCGACAAGATGCCCAGCCCGTTGCCGAGGAACTTCGAAGACGGCGCACGGATTTCCTTGGCGAGCAGCTGCTTGAGCTCCTTGTCCGTCACCGGAATCGAGACGAAGTGCGGGTACAGCTCCTCCAGCACCGCAGTGGCGACACGCTCGATGGAAGTGGCGAAAGCAGCCCCGTGGTCGCGCGGGATGAGGGCGCGTCCACGGAAGTACATTCGGCCCTGCTGCCAAGCGTGGGCAACGGCGCTGTGAAAAGCCTTCTCCAACTCTTCACTGCGGGCTTGCTCGTCGAGAAGCAGCCTCCGTCGCTCCAGAGACATCGATGCACGTCGCGGCTCGTTGCGGCGGATCATCTCGCGAGAACGGTGGAGGGCATGGCCCTTTTCCTGGATTTCGGACTCGCCCGCAGCAATCCAGATGAGGCGGTTCTCGTACGCTTCTTCCTTGCTTCGTCGCAGCCACAGGTCCGGCTGGCGCTCTTCCGCGGAGAGCAGACGCAAGTCGACAGTCAACGACGGCACGTTGGCCCGGCCCTGGATGCGCTCGTCGCGGATCGACCGCCCGTCGCTGAACATGAGCGTCCACGCGAACGGAGTGCCGCCGTGCCTGGGCTGATTCGGCCCGGCCATGAGATGCGCCAGCGCCTGCCGGACCCCAGCCGTCACATCGTCTGCGACGACTGGAATATCTCGTCGGGCGCGGTCCCAATCCTGCCCAGCAGAGCTCTGAAGCTTGTAGCCGTACTTCTCCGAGTAGCTGAGGTGGCCGGCATCGCGCAGTCTTTCTAGCGCCGCCTTGACCTCGCGAAGTTGGCTGCCCCGACCGACGGCGTCGTAGAGGCAGCGGGCGACGAGCTGTTGCGAGGTCGGGCTGCGTTCCTGCACCAGCTGCAACAGCGAGACTGCCTTGGCCGCACGGAGGCACAACCCGTCGGCGTCGCTGTCGGACGTGCACCACGCGGTGACGCGACGCATCGATTCGCGGCGGTCAGCGTCAAAAGCCGTGGCCAAGATGTCGTAGATGGCGTCCAACGCGACGAGCGCCCCCACGTCACGCGCAGCGAGCCGCTTTTCCCGGAACAGCTCGCCGAGTAGCTGAAGCAGCCCCCGGACCGCGTAGTCATCCCCTTGCGTTCGGTTGGACGTCCTGCGTAGTGCCGTCGTCAGATCGAGGATCAGGTCGACGTAGCCCGGGAGCAGCGGATAGACCTCGACGAAGTCCTCTTCCGTGATCGCCTCGCAGCCGTAGGCGTGCAGCTGCAGGTCAAGCCGGTTGTCTTGGAACAGCTTGCGCAGCGCGGCAGTGTGTTCGTCACGTTTTCGCAGCAGGCGCTTGTGCACCACATCGCGAATGTTGGTTGTCGCCAGGTGCACGCGGAGCCGCTCGGGGAAGCGGTCCTTCAGCTTGCCGAGGTTTGTGGACTGGGTCTCATCTTCGAGTTTCTGCTGTCCCGTCGCCAGCAGCCACGCAGCGCCGTGCAGCTTCTGGCCCAACTCGGACACGAAGGACTGCAGCTTCAACATCTTGCTGCCGTCCTCGTGGACGTATTGACTGACCTCGTCGACAACGATGAACAGTGTCTTGCCAGGAGCCCGCTGCGCTAACATCGCGTCGATGGCACCGACGACCTCGCCGACGGACTGGCCGCGCCCGAGAGCCGTGCCGGCTCGCGCATCGATCCAGGACATGGGATCGATATACCGGTTCGGTTCAAGAACATGCAGCACGTGGGAGAAGTGGTCTTCAGCCAGGCGCTCTTCCCGGGCGATCGCCCACGACTTCCCAAGCGTCTGCTCAGCCTGGTGGACAAACGCCTCCCAGCGACCGTCGATCTCGAGCCGAAGCTCGTAGTCGGCGACCAGACGTGACTGGGTGCAGTAGCCGAGGCGGGCTTGGACCCGGCGCAGGACCGCGTTGTGGATGTGCTCCCGATCGCGAGCGACGGCGCCAATGTCGAACACCACGGCGATCGAGTCGACCGCAACACCCAGGTCACGCCATGCGTCTCTGAATTCGCGGTTGCGGGCGGAATCGTCGCGGTCGAGCAGGGCGGCGGCGAGACTCTTGCCGTCGGGCAGGGCGAGGTGATCAAGGGACAGCCCCAACAGCTTGGCGAAGATCGATTTGCCGGAGCCGTAGAATCCCGAGATCCAGCACGCAGGCAACTCCGGGCCAGTCGGCTTGCGTTGCTCTGCCGCGATGCCGCGCAGGAGTTTGACGTACTGCTCGTGGATGCCGTCTTTGAGCTGGCGAGCGCGCGGGTGCCCTGCCGGAAGCCCGCCGGTGATGATGTATTCGCTGACCTCCACCGCGACCTGCTGCGGTTGTTGCTGGTGGAAGTAGACGACCGGCGGAATGTCTCGCGTCACATCGCGCTGGAAGAGGTCGCGGATCAACATGCGTCGATGCTCCGTCCCGCCAAGCCAGTGGCGGCTACTTGTAGATCCGTGGGCGGTAGTCAGGGTCTGGGGGCATCAGTCCCATAAACGACAGGCCGAGTTGCGAGTGTGTCCCGGGGTATAGCAGAACGACCGGGATGCCGCAGGTGCGCCCGTCAAGGTGTTTGAGGAGCGCAGACATCCGGCCAAAGGGGTACATCGCCCCTGCGCGCCCGATCAGCGCGACAGTGCGATGCCCGCCATCGCGGTCCGACTCGACATGGCCCGAGATGATTCCGGCGATGTCGTCGGCGATGCCACCGGCCCCCGCCACCAACTCGGCAAGCGCGTCCTTGGCAACGTTCAGCCCGCGCTCCGGATTTCGTGCGGAAAGCCTCTTCTCACGGGCGATGATTCTCTCAAGCCAGTCGCCGCCCTCTGCCCTGACGCGCGCCGCGAGCAGCCGTGCAAGATCAATGGAAAGGACGTGCCAGCCACCGGTCTTCATGTCGTCGGCGAGCCGGCGTGCATGCTGCTGCACATGCAGCTCGTCTTCTGGGCGGTAGGGCACAATGGCGAAACGATAGTTCCGCATCGTGCTGATGCGCGGGCCGTCGTCCGAAAGGAGATCTTTACGCAGATCGTCGAGGGCGGACTCAAGCCGCGTCGGTGACAGGGGAAGCTCGGTCACAGTGCCTCCGACGCCCACGCGGAGATCGTCGGCTGGTCCCAGGCCATCTCGTGCACTGTGCCGAGCCGGATGTGTTTCAGCCCCGGTAGCCGGTTCAGACGTTCGTCCAGTGCGAAGCCATCCAGGCCGACCGACCGCAGATAGGGATTGTCCGCAAGGGTTCCTTCAAATCGCACTTCGCGAAGCAGGTACAGCAGGTAGGCGAGGGCGTCATCTGGGATGCGCGGGAAGCGCAACTGCCGTGGATCGCGGCCACCGGACACAAGCCCGGCTTCGGCGGCAGCGGAGAGCAGTTTACTGCCGAACTGCACGACTGTCGTCTCCGCCCATCGCCCCTGTCCCCGCGCACGAACCCAGCGGATGACAGCTGGACGATCGATGCGTGGTGCTGATGCGGATCGCCGCTCAACCAATAGATCACCAGTAAATGTTCGATACATCGGGTCGGTGAGCTGCAGGTGCCAATGACAGATACACCGCCGCGTGTCGACACCCATGCCGTTCCACGTGCGCAGGACGGCCAATGCGTTCGGAAAGCAGTTGTAGCGTGCCCGCATCTGCGCCGTCAGGCGGCGGACCCGTGCGAGGGTAGTCGGGCCGTACCACCGCTCTGCAAACGCCTGTAGCGACGTGGACGCTGAGCTCGCGTCTGGGTCGATGTGGTGCCAGTACGCACGGGACTCGGGAATCCCAAGGGCTAGCTTCTGGATGCGATGGTGGTCGCGCTTCTCTTCGCTGTTGACGATCATGATCACACCGTCGTCAGGACCGCGCACCGAAGAACGGCATCGGGTAGGTGGCGGGAAGAGAAGAAGAGTTCTCGGTCAGCAGCGCCCGAGCGAGGAGCTTGGCGGTGGACACGGCGGAAACGGGCGCTGGTTCACGGAGTTGACGACCGCCTGGCGCGATGTCGAGCGCAGGGAAATCGGCCAGCCCGCTCAGCCAACGACACATGGCGGCTTCATCCCAGTCCGCCCTGAGGTCGTCGAGTCCTGCCAGGCTCTCCCCCGGACTTCCCCCACCTTGCTTGAGGCCAACGATCCGGGCCTGCAAGCGTTCATCGAGCTCGAATCCGAAGTGATACAACGTGATCCGGTCGTCGCCCCGCCCGTGCTGCTGTCGCGACGCGGCATCGACTCGACGCGCAGCTTCTCTGGCTGCTTCAAGAACCGCCCAGCGAGCCGTCTTTGGGAGCAGTGAGTTGAACAAGTGCAGGCCCGCGTCTGGGTCGTGCAGCGCGGTGCGCCACCATCCAAGGCGCGGAGGCTCGGTTGCCCCCTCCCCTGCCCAGGCGACAGTCAGCTGGATCGAGAGGATCGCGTCGAGATCGGCATCGGTTACTGATTGATCCACGTCCCCGACCGTAGCGCCGTTAGGCTGTCACTGGAAGGCCGCTGGGCCGCGCGAGCAGAGGGGTTGAGCTGGCAAGCACGCGAAAGTCGCCTTGACAGCCGCGACAGGCTTCGTACTTTGGATGCGCAAGGGTCCACGGGAGACCCGCGGAGCGGTGGGGCCGCCACCATCTCTACAAACGCCCGCACTGGCTGTCTTTCGACACGCAGACAATTTCATCGGCTTCCACGCCCACCTCGTCCGCACCGGCGGCGCTCAGGATGAGGGGGGTGAGGCGAAGTATCCGATGTCTGACGTGACTAACAGTAACCTTTTCATCAGCTCGTGGCTGCTCCTTGACGATGGCCACGCCGTTCCCATCAAGGGCCTGTCGCCCGACGGGATCAAGGCGGCTCGTGAGGCTGCCATCCCGTTTCCCGAAACGCCGCTGCAACACACCACAGGTCTCAACGCCATCGCGAAGAAACTGGGCTCTCGTGGCGGCTTCGCTGGCTACCAGACCGAGTTCTGGCCCGCGCTGGAGGCGTTCCTGCGTACACACGGTTGCAGGGATCACCGTGAATTGTTCGCGGGGACGCGGCGCGGCTTCGACTGGTTCGTGAATCCTCTCAACGGGGTCACGAAGCGAAACCTGGCCGACCGCCTGTTCCACAGCGACCTGCCACAGCCGTCGCGCGTCTTTGTCGGCTACGGGGTCGATTGGGCTTGGTGGGACGAGAACACCCTGGGCGCCGACGGGTATCCCGCTCACAGTCTCGACGACTTCGAGTACTTCGCGGACCTGCCCGTGCGCGACGAACTCGATTTCAGGAAGCGGCTCGCCTCGTTCCGCAACGCGTTCATCGGCCAGTGGGGCTTCTTGGACAACAAGCTGGTCGAGGGCCCCGTCGACGGGGTGGTGGACAAGACCTACTGGCAGACGGCGTTCATGCCATTGCGGCAGGAGCGCGAGAAACGGCGGTCGGCGCTGCTGGAACTCACCCGACGCCTCCGAAGCGTGTTCGACTCGCAGACGGAGGGCTGGCTCGAAGTACTCCCGTTCGGCGAGCGGCTCGCCATCCTGAGGGCCCACGACGGCAGTTGGGACGCGGTTTGGCCCGACCTCCGCGACGAGGAACCGCCGAATGCCGGCGACATCGCCGCCCGTTACAAGCTTCACATCCTGGACACGCCGATACGCCTCCGCAGCGGCGACGACCTCGCCCGCTCGCTCTACTTCCGGACGGGAGCGTGGGACGAGAAGGAGTGTCACGAGGCCGAGCAGTTCTTCTGCGCAAGCGGTGGCAAGGCCGCCAAACATCCGGGGCTCGACGCCGTGCGGCAGCAATACCTCGTCGCGCACGGCCAGCAGGAGCCCACGATCAACCTGGGGTGGCAGGGTCCGCCCCCACGGCGCTTCGCGACGACCGATATTGGCGACCGGAGCCTGCTCGTCACCCCGATGGTGACGGTCGCCGAGTTCAGGCAGATGATGGAGGAGACGGGCTACGACACCCGCCGCGCGGACAACACATGGGAGCGCGCCAATCCCAGCAGAGACGGAAGCCTGCCTGTCTGCGTCACTTGGAACGACGCCATGGCCTACTGCGCGTGGCTGGAACGCCAGTTGCGCGTGGCGGTCCGTCTGCTGACGCGTGACGAGCACCGTGCGCTGCGCCCAATCCACTCGCAGCACTACGAAAACCTCACGCAGATCGACTTTCCGTGGGAGAGCTGGCCGCCGCGTCCGCTGCCTCCGGCTGACAACGAACCTGATGAGGCACGGCTGCCGGTCCCGTCCGCCGTTGTGTGGTCGGAGCCGCGGTTCCTTGAGCCGGGACCGGACGTTCCCGAGTTCCCGTCGTCGAACGGCATCGGTCGCGGCTCACGGCGACGATGGATTAAGGACTTCCCGCCGAGCGCCAACTGGTCCAAGCCGCTTCCCTTCGCGAAATACGGTGGCCTGGCCTTCATCGATGCCTGGGACGCCTATGAGTGGTGCGAGCACGCCGGTCGCGGCGGTGTGGTCGTCGGGCGGTTCTGGGAAGGTCCGTTCGCCCTTCGCTCGTGGGGCGACTACAAGAACATGAAGATCACATTCCGCGTGGCACTCGATGTCGAGGGCGCACCGGATTCCGCTGACGCGGTAGTGGCCGCGACCCGGCCCGTCCGCCGCCGTCGCGCCGAAGACCGCAGATCCCGCCGCCGCAACTCCAAATAGCCGAGCCGTCCGCGCGCCGTCCGGGCTGGCTTGGCTGCCTTCGCTTCTGGCGACGCGTGGTTGCGCTCGGGTTTCTTCCCGAGGAGCAATCCATGATTCCAATCTCCGTCAACTACCACCTGTACAAGCCCTGCAACCTCAAGTGCCGGTTCTGCTTTGCCACCTTCCGTGACGTCCGCGGGCGGCTGAGCCTCGCCGACGCCACCGAGCTCGTGACCCAGCTCCGTCGCTCGGGTGCAGAGAAGATCACCTTCGTCGGTGGTGAGCCGACCCTGTACCCGCATATCGGAGAGCTGCTGGTCCGCGCCAAACAGCTCGGGTTCGTCACATGCCTGGTCACCAACGGCGCCCGCCTCCATGACCTGCTGAACCAACACGCCGCCGCGATCGATTGGGTCGGTCTGTCCGTCGACTCAGCAGACGAGCAGACCCAGGCGGCGCTGGGCCGCGGCGACGGCAACCACGTCGGCAAGTCGATCGAGTTGGCCGCCCGCCTTCACCGCGTCGGCATGCGGGTGAAGCTGAATACGGTGGTTACCGCACTCAACCACGCCGAGGATATGGCCGGGCTCGTCCGCACCGTCCGGCCCGCGAGGTGGAAGGTCTTCCAGGTCCTGCCCATCGCTGGGCAAAACGACGGCAGCGTGGAGGAGCTTCTCATCGACGATGAGCAGTTCGGCGATTTCGTCGACCGCCACGCGCCCCTGAACGCTGAGGGCTTCGGTCCCGTCGTCGAGGCCAACGACGCCATGCTCGGGTCGTACGTCATGGTCGATCCGCTGGGCCGGTTCTACGGCAACTCCACCGGTCGGCACATCTACAGCGACCCCATCCTGGACGTCGGCGTCGAGGCCGCGCTGGCGCAGGTCGGCTTCTCGCCGAGCAAGTTCGAGGCGCGTGGTGGCCAGTACGCCTGGTAGCGAGAACCGCCGGGACTGCAACGTAGCTTCATCGACAACGGAAAACATCATGACCCGCAAGAGCCACACCTGTTTCACCCGCACAGGCCGTCCCAAGTCGGTCTTTGCCGACCGCGCCGAGGCGTGGCAGAGCGCGCTGCACGAGCAGCGTAGGAGGAACAACAACCTCGAGCCATACAGAGGCATGACGTAGAACCGCTCATCCCCATCGGCCAGGTTCTCACCCTCGAACGACACGATCGTCGGGTACGACATCGTCTTCACGGCCCGGATCTCGCGCTCGAAGCGTTGCGCCATCTCCGGGTGCTGCGCCCACTTTTCGTTGAGCTTCTTCAACGCAAGTCGCTGTCCGACGGCATGGCTGCACCGCGAGTCCGTCACCGTGATCTCCCACACTTCGCCGAGCCCGCCAGCGCCGATGCGCTTGAGCGGGCGGAACAGAAACTGGCCGTCCTCCAACGTCGGCTCCCCCATCAAGTCCTCCGATGGCGCCTGATCGCGCCGGTCTGGGTAGGACTGCGGGTGACCGAACGGTTTCTGCCACGCCGTCAGAAAAAAGTCGGCGTCGGTGGCAGAATCGACGCACTCATCCGCAATGAGGTGTAGGAGGGGCGTGTGGACGAGTTCGACAACCTCGGTCTGGCCGAACAGCAAGCCCTGCTGAAGAGCTTGGTTCTTCATGCGCACGACCGCATGCGGCGCCGCAGTTGGCGCGGCGGAATGGGCGGGATATCGACGCTGGGCACGCCGGAAGAGGTTGTCGCGCTCGCCGTCTCGCGCTTGCTAGACGGGACACGCGCCCGGAATCGCAGCAGGTACCCAACGCTGCTCGACCAGCTCCGTTCGATCATCAACAGCTTGATCTCTGATGCGGCACGCAGCTACGACAACCGCCTCGTGCGAAACGATGCGAGCGGTGGCGGCGACTTCGAAGACGCAGGGGCCGCCTCCACCCATGATTTGGTGGCAACAAAGGAGATTTGGGATCGGGTGGTCGCAGGGGCAGTCAATGCGGCAGCTAACGACCCTCTGTTGATCGAGGCGATGGCCCTGTTCGAGTCCGGCAAGGACCGACCGCGCGATTTGGCCGACGCGCTCAGCCTGACCCCAAAGGAGGCGGCAAACCTCAAGAAGCGGCTGAGGCGACTGCTTCGACAAGCTCACCACCAAGCGACACAGGAGACCCCAAATGACTGATGTCAAAGGCGAGAACGCAATTCACCCGGGTCATTTCCTCGATGCGCTCACAGATGCCGTGGCGCTAGACAACGACGCCGACGAGGCCGAGATCAACGACGCCCTTCGGGCCGAAGGTATCGATCCAGACGCCGCAATCGAGGCAGTCCGTATGCGCTTGCACCAGCTGACGTGGCTCGAGCGCGGCAAAGCGCGAGCTCGACGGCAGTCGCTGCACCGGCGGCCACCGCGCCCTACAAACACGGACCGAAAGCAGCTCGAACTGCGGTACAGACGCCTCGCGAAAAGTTCGGATGCACCGCTCGCCGTGGGCTTTCGAAAGATGGATTCGATGTCCGACGAGCAGCTTTGGAACCTCATCTGCGATCTGGAGGATGTCGCCGGTGATTGATCAATTCTGGGCGGCCAGCAAGCAGCACATCGACTCGCGCGTGAACCAGATCCTCGCGGATCTCGCAATCGAGGATCCTGCACCACTTAAGGAGATGGAGGCGGTCTGCTTCGCTCGAGGCGTTGACGAGATCCGCGATGGATGCGGCAACGGGGTCGAGGCATGGCTCGCCAGGAGTCCGCGACGAACCATCGTGGCGGTGGGCGCACACCTCAGCTTGGCGCGGCGGCGACTCGCTCTCGCGCACGAGTTGGGCCACGTGGAATTGCACGAGGCCGTGAGCCAGGCATTCGTCTGCGAAACCGCTGAGATGCTGAGCATCTATAAGGCGTCCGATGTTGAGCGCGAGGCCAACTACTTCGGGGCTGTACTGCTGATGCCCACGAGGTTTGCCCTACCAGCGGTGACGGCAGCGCTTCCAAGGATTGACGCCATGAAGGGCTTGGCGGATCGCTTCGGGACGTCGCTGACCGCTTCCGCACTCAGGTTCACAGAGCTTACCGCCGACGAGTGCGCCGTTGTATTGTCCAAGAACGGTGCTGTCTCCTGGTGGCGCGCTGGGGGTGGATTTGCCGGCTTCATAAAACGGGGGCCACTCGACGAGTACACATTCGCACACGATGTTGCTCACTCTCGATCGATACCAAGTGGGCCGCAGCGAGTCGATGCCGACGCATGGCTATCGAGCCGCTTTCAGTCTGAGGACTTCCTGTTCGAAGAGTCGACGCCACTTGGAAGCACCGGGGTCGTGCTCAGTGTGCTCACGCGACCGTAGGACCGGTCGGCTGACCACGTGGTCGACGCATGGCAACAACCTTCGGGCCCGATTCTCGGGTCCGCCGCTCACGGAGCCATCGACATGATCCTACGGCGTGACGGCTGGCGGCCCCCCGACCGCAAGGGCGCTGAGTTGGCGCTCGACCTGCCGCTCAACAGCTTCCAAAGCGCTGTCGCCGAGCGCATCGAGTACACCGAAGGGCACGGCAAACACCACGCACGGTGCGCAATCTTTCACCTTGGCCGCGCCTGGGCCATCCGTGAAGTCGATCCCGAGATGGCAGCGTTTCGCGTGTTATGCGCCGGTGAAGAAGCCGCATCCGCGGTGTTTCGAGCCTTGCAGCGGCGCGAGTACGACGGCGCAGACCGGCTGCTCCCCAAGGACCATCGGCACAAGGCCGCACTTGCAGTTCTGCTCCGGGCTGTGGAAACACACCTTGCGACCGCCGGATTCTCCCAACTCACCCGGAGCGACATCGTCGTCAACACCCGTGATCCCAGCGAGTCGCTTGGGCTGCGCGTCCGCCTTCAACTCACACCTGGTTCGTGGACGCCATGGCTCTCGTCGACACCACCGCTGGAGATGGAACTCCAAGCCAACGGAGTTGCGCACGACTTCGAGCAAGACATACGTGCGGTGACCCATCGCGCGACCCTCAACGCAGTGCGACGGTTCGTAGGGAAGCTGAGCAACCAGCGCAACCTGCTGCTGTACGCCTCGCCGAACGGCGTCGCGTTCGTAGATCCCGCGAACACCGAGAACGTGATCAGGGAGAACCAAAGGAGAGTATTCGGCACGCTTGTCGTGTTCGAGATGATCGATTCGCACGTCGAGCACCAAAGACTGGTGAAGCAGGGACTCAGCGCCTTGCTTGAGCTGATTCCGCCGTCCAAGCCCAAGCCTCGTGTCAGGGTGGACGAGGATTGAGCAGCACCTCGGGCGCGACATCGAAGCCGTCGCACAACCTGGCCAGCGTCACCGGCGTCGCATTGCAGTCGTGAGCCTCGATTCGCTGCAGTAGACTCGCGGACAACGTGCATTCGCCGGCGCTCCGCTCTTGCGTCCAGCCCGAGACTAGCGCAGGTCCGGACGTTTTCCGCGACGCCCTGACGTAAAGGCAGCGGCGCAGCGCGCGATGGCCGCAGCGGACCCGCCACGGCTTCTGGCGTCCGGGACCGTCACCGCGCCGTGTTCAGTTGATTAGAGACGGTCGGTTGGTCAGTCTGACGGCTCATCCGCTGCGTCGCTCACCTTCACGTGCTTGTCCGCCTTCGCGAGGTGCCCCTTTACCTTGCGCTTCCATCGCCGGTCGGCTTCGGCAGCGATCTCCGCGAGTATGTCGTCCAGATGGTCGAGCAGTGCATCCGGGTCGCCAGCAACAAACTCGATGGACAGTAACCCGTCGTGGCGTTCCCTGACGGCCTGGTCAAGCAGCTCCGTGTTGTGCTGGTCGAGGTTGGTCACGACCACCATCTTCTGACAGCCAAGATTGGCATAGTGCCTCGCCTGCTGGACGAGCTCGCCGGACTTTCCACCGAGGGTGGACGGACTCTCCGCCGCTGGCGCGTGGTAAAGCTTCACCTCGTAGCCAAGGCGGAGCATCGGAACGTAGACGTCGATCTCGCCCGGATGCCCATCGAACTCGGCGGCGGCAAACACGTCGACCGGGTCGAACTGCACGGTCATCGCGCCCAGGTACGCAGCCATGAACGCGGGCAGCGCCACATCACGATCGGCGCTCTTGAGTTCCGCCAGCGACGGACGCACCCGGAGCAGTTCTATCGTCGCGGTATCGTCGGCGACATCGCTGGTCCAGCTGTCCGCCTCGGAGGTGTTGATGGCAAGCTCCGCAGCCCCGCCCTCGCGCCAACTCACGCGCGCGACGGGTGAGCAGATGCCACCAACCTGTCGGGCGCATGACACCATTACATCGTACTCGTCCGTGCTGACCCCAAGGCTGGCCATGTGCCGGGCCCGGTGCCGCTGAGCGAAGTCCACGATCAGGCCGGCGATGCCGCCCATGAGGACCCCGCTCCGAGACACCAGCATGGGAACCAGAAGCTCGTTGAGGCCGGCCTTCCGGTCGGACACGAGTGACGCGACCACCGAAGCCGCGGCGTCGTCCGACCCCGCCCCATTTTTCGCCCACTGCTCGCGGTTCTCGACCACCGCGCGCACGGCGTGCTTGCCCAGCGGCTTCAGAACGCTTCGCCCTAACTCGCGCCAGGCGAGGTCCGCCCGGGATTGCGACATCGGGACCACCGCGCCGGGCGCTTCATCCGCGTGCCACTGAACCAGCCAACAGTCCGACCTTGAGCCGGCGGTGCTCACGGCCCCGCCAGCGAGGAACAACAAGCGCAGTGCGTCCCGCACTTCGGGCGTCCGTGCAGCCAACACGAACGGATCGAGGGCGTCGAGGGGCTTGAGCCATCGCTTGGGACGCTTCATTGGGACTCCTGGATGAATCGGGTGAGCGACCAACGCGGCAGGTGGAGCTCCAATTCACCGCGCTTGACCACACACCGACCGGTGCATGTACATGGGCTTGGCCGCCTCCCGGAGGAGGCCGAGCCTCGAGCGGCGGGCACAAGCGGCGTGCCTCCTGCCTTGGCCGAGGCGGCGTCGCTTTGCGACGCTGACCAGACGCCACCGGCAAGCTGTGAGCGGCACCGGTTGGCGGACCAAACCAACGCCTGAATGCCCTTCGTGCGCTTGCGATTCACCGCGCATCGACCATGCTCATGAACGCGACACGGGGAGCGATTTGCCTGACGATAAGTTGACTAAGATGGCAGTGCTCTACGCCCGCGTGTCGACGCAAGAACAGGCGAGAACCGGCATGTCCTTGGATGCCCAGGTGTCGGCGATGCGCGCCTACTGCGCGATGCGCGGCCTCGAGGTCACCCATGTTGTCCTCGATCCGGCGGTCTCGGCGGCCAAGGAACTGCGGCTCCGTCCCGGCGGAGCCAGGGTCGTGAACCTCGTCGCCGGTGACGACGTGGGGCACGTGGTCGCGTTCAAGCTCGATCGACTGTTCCGCAACTGCCGCGACTGCCTGGCTGTGACCGCAACGTGGGACAAGCTGGGCACCTCCCTACACTTGGTCGATCTTGGCGGCCAGTCCATCGACACCTCCAGCGCCATCGGAAGGTTCTTCCTGACCGTCATCGCCGGGGCCGCCGAATTCGAGCGCAACCTCATCGCCGAACGCACGACAGCTGCCCTGGCACACCGTCGGGCGGTCGGAAGAAGAGTCGGCCAGATCCCCTACGGCTACCGCCTTGCATCAGACGGGTACTCACTGACGCCAGATGCCGACGAGCAAAAAGCGCTTTCGACGATTCGGAGGCTGCGCCGCGAAGGGATGGCGCTCAGGCGTATCGTGGACATCCTGAACGAGGGTGACGCCGAGCCGCGCGGCACCAAGTGGCACATGACAACCGTGGCCCGACTGGCGCGACAGATGTTGTCGTCAGATGCAGCGGCGTAGCGTATTGCCGGGTCGACCAACTCAACGTCGCCGGCGACGGGTCGCTTCGTCCGGCCCGGCTGCACGCGCCGTGTTCCCGGTAGCTGCGGCTGGCCCAGGGCCAGTCAGTGGTCCCACTCGCCCTCTTCAAAGTGAAGGTCGTGGGGCTCCTTGAGGCGCTTGTGCATGCGGAACATCTCCACGTTGGCGGCAGCGTTGCCGGCTTCGCACGCCGTGCGGACCGCCACCAGCTGACCCCGAAACTCCTCAAGCGTCCAGAGCGCTGCTTCATGGTGTCGGTCGAACATCTCGCCAGGGAGCGTCCCCACCGACGGCCTGCCCGCGTGTTCGTATGGGACCGCCATGCCGCGGTATTCCCACGCGCACGCGGCGTGGCAGGTTGCCGCCACTGCGTGCATGTGGCCCGCATCCTTCCAGTTTGGCTCCTCCGCGCGACAGTCCGGGTCCCGAAGTGCAGTTTCCAGCCTGTCCAGCATCTTCAGCGCGTCCTCTGCGGCAGCCGTAGCCGAGTGCTCTGCCGGCCTCCTGTTGCTGTGCTCAGGTGCCTCGACTCCGCTCCGGTTGGCGGAGCTCACTGCGACAGGCGCCATTGTTTCGTT
>Ga0114933_10003572_pt1 | contig 15084 bp, 14 predicted proteins | sample 4SBtaG_FD_89691 | JGI IMG/M metagenome (GOLD analysis project Ga0114933, IMG submission 89691) | Deep subsurface microbial communities from Kolumbo volcano to uncover new lineages of life (NeLLi) - 4SBTROV12_W25 metaG | ecosystem: Environmental > Aquatic > Marine > Volcanic | place: Kolumbo... | reverse complement strand
TGTTCCAAGAAATTGGTCTGCCTCAAAGGATGAATACGGCAATTTAAAACTTGAAAGGATATCATGATGGTGGTCGACATGAAGGCAACAGTAGGGCCAGTTGAACTTGAAGTGATAGCTGGAACTGTTCGCTCAGCAGAACTAGAAATTGAAGCGGCTGTAGAAAGGACCTCACGTTCACCGATGATAAGAGATCAACACGATTATAGAGTTGCACTCTTTGACGCTCGTGGTAGAAAATTAACAGGTCGGTCATACTCAGCATTAGTCGAGCCAATTTTTGAATATTTTGGTGAGGAAAATATTAATGAAGGAGATGTCTTCTTCTGGAATGACCCATATAATAGTTGTGGTGGTATTGGTCACATCCCCGATTTGTGTACTACAATTCCAATCTTTTATGAAGGTAGATTAATTGGCTTTAGCCAAGTTTTTGGGCATCATGATGATGTAGGCGGTGCTGTGCCGGGTAGTATGCCAGTTAAGGCAACTGATATGTGGACAGAAGGTTTAGTTGTGCCTCCAATAAAGCTCTATGACGGTGGGACTTTAAATCAAGCTGCTTATGAGATAATTGCTCGTAACTCAAGATTGTCAGAGCATTTAAAGGGTGACATTGATGCAGAGATAGGAGCCGCCCGATTAGGGTTAAATAGAATTGCAGAGATGGCACAACGCTACGGTGTTGAGGCACTTGAAGCAGCTTTTGACATGATCATAGAAAATTGTTCACGTACTATTAGAGAAGAGCTGTTACCAAAAATAAAAGACGGAGTTTACCATTGGGAAGATTATATAGAGTGTGATGGTGTAGATGCGCCTCAAATGCACGCAATGCGCCTAACTATGACTAAGACACCAGATAAACTGCTTTTAGATTTTACTGGTACGGACCCTGAGGCTAAAGGACCAATAAATTGGCCAATTGACTATGCAGATGGAAAATTTGCACGTAAATGGATGGCCCCCGTCCTACGTTCTCTGGCTACTTCACCTGATAGAGCTGCAGAAATTGATATGAATGAGGGTGTTTTGGATGTAATCGATGTAAAATTCCCAGAAAAAGGGACATTAGTAACACCTACTTTTGGTAAGCCGACAGGTCTGAGGTTTTTTATATTATTAAGGTCACTTGGCATTTTTGCAGCGTGTTTATCAAAGGCAACTGGAGGGCAAATGCCTGCAGACCATGAAACAATAAGAATCTGGGGGTTGCACGGGGGAAATAATGCCCAGGAATTTTTCTTATTTAGGGAAGTGCTAGGTGGAGGAGGACCAGGAAGACCTTGGGCTGATGGCAGTGATGTTGTCCATATTGTTCCCAATTCTCGAAATCTTCCTGCAGAATTCTCTGAGCAACGCTACCCGGTTCGAGTAGAAAAGCTTGGGCTAGCTATAGACTCTGGTGGCGCTGGGTTTCGACGTGGTGGGTTTGGATATGATAAGCGGATTCGCTTGTTGGAGGATGCACGCCTTTTATCAAATGCTGACCGAGCACTTCTTAATACATATGGTGTTAATGGCGGAAAGGCTGGTCAAACATATGGTATAGAAATACAACATCAATCTGGTGATGAGGAAACTGTTCCAGGGATGGCAGATAATATTCAAGTATCGGCAGAATCTGTAGTGCACATTGTTACAACTGGTGGGGGTGGCTGGGGGGACCCTCTGGATCGAGAAACTGGAATGGTTTGTTATGATGTTGAGTGCGGTCTTGTTTCTATAGAAGCGGCAAAAGATCAATATGGTGTTATACTAAACCATACACAAAATGGCTATCTAGTTAACGACCAGCAAACACAGGTACTTCGTGCAAAATTAAAAAAAGAGCGAGGAAAATTACCGATGTTTGATAGGGGAGAATATTTTAGACAAATTGCAGATTCTGAAGGCATCAACTGGCCTAAGGGCTGGACAGACCCAGATGCTGATTGGGATGCTTTGCCGGATGTGAGGGAAGATGAAGCCGCCGCTGTTTGAATATCTTAGACCAAGTTCATTAGAAGAAGCTATTACAGCAAGAGCAGCAAATGATTATACAGCTGTTCTTGCGGGAGGGCAGAGTCTTATACCCACTATGAATTTTAGGATAGCTAATCCAACGGTTCTGATCGATATAAGCCGTATTGAATCACTTAAAAAATATTCCATTGAGGAAAATGAAGTAATTATTGGTGCTATGGTGAGACAGCGTGATATTGAACTTAATAATTCAATTTTTGTTGTAAATCCCCTTATAAGAGAAACACTCGAACATGTTGCCCATGTACCTATTCGTTCTAGGGGTACTGTTGCTGGAAGTTTGGCTCACGCTGATGCTGCAGCTGAATTGCCTGCACTATTATTGGCAACTGGAGGCTCTGTTGTTGCAAAAAATATATCTGGTTCAAGGGTAATTGAAGCTAATTCATTATTCCAATTTCATATGACTACTACATTGTCTCATGATGAGATAATTACTGAAGTAAGAATACCTAGCCTTAAGCCTGGTTCGGGTTGGGCATTTAAAGAATTCACTCGCCGTCATGGAGATTACGCTATTGCTGGTATTGCAGTTATTATAAATATGTCCAGTGAAGGTTTATGTGAAGATATTTCTTTAGCTGCGTGTGGTATTGCTGCAAGAGCTTTAAGGTTGGAGACGTCTGAGGAAATCTTGAGAGGAACAAACTTAGATAATGGCTTAATTAAAGAGGCAGCTATGAGTGCAACAGAATATGTTACTGCTGCAGACGATACACACGCTTCTACTCAGTTTAGAAAACATGTTTTAATGACTCTTCTTCAACGTGCAATTGCAACTGCAAAATCCCGTACTAGCAAGGTTTAGTATAATGAAACAATATAAAATACGCTCAGATTATCCTGAACGTTCAGACGATCCACTGCATTCTGTAAATGTTACAGTCAATGGTCAAAAAATAACTCGCAAGGTTTCACCAAGACGTTTATTAGCGGATTTTCTGCGCCATGAGTTGGGGTTGACAGGCACTCATGTGGGTTGTGAGCATGGTGTATGCGGCTGTTGTACTGTAATTATAGATGGCTCAGCTGCTCGCTCCTGTTTAACTTTTGCAGTACAAGTTGATGGAGCAGAAGTAAGGACAGTTGAAAGCTTGCAAAATGAAGATGGAACCCTTCACCCTGTTCAGGAAGCATTTAAAGATTGTCATGCCCTTCAGTGTGGTTTTTGCACTCCAGGTTTTTTGATGTCTATTGTAAGTCAACTAGAGGATTCTGATAGTGAACTTGATTTATCGGATGATGGTATCAGAATAATGTTATCTGGGAATCTATGTAGATGTACAGGTTACCAAAATATAGTTACCGCAGTACGCCAAGCAGCAGAGCGTTTAAACAGAGATCAATAGGTATATTTAATTATGGCAACAAGAACATTTGGTGAGAGGGTTCAGCGTAATAATGACCAGAGATTACTTACTGGTGGGGGTCGTTATGTAGATGATATTCCTTTAGTTGGAGCCCTACATGCTGCTTTTGTTCGCAGCCCTTATGCCCGCGCACAAATTGTATCAATAGATACTTCCTTAGCTAAAAAACACCCCGGTGTTATTGAAGTATACACATGTGATAATATAGGAAATCTTGACATTGAGATGCCTTTGTTAATCCCTCACCCTGCATTACATAGTCCTAAAACGCAGAGACCCCTTGCACGCGAGGGGGTATATTATGTTGGACAAACTGTTGCAATGGTCGTCGCAATTGATCGTTATGTAGCTGAGGATGCTAGTAGGCTTGTTGAAGTTGAATATTCTGAACCATTAAAATGTTCGATTGAAATAGAGGAGGCAGTTCTTGATAGTGCACCTTTAGTTCATCCAGATGTTCCAAATAATATTGCCGCCCATTGTGTGCAAGTTAGTGGAGAACCTGAGAAAGCTTTTCAGGATGCAGAACATTTTACTAAGCTGAGAGTCAGGGTAGATCGTTCTACAGCAGCACCTATGGAATGTCGCGCAGTTGCTGCCAGATTTGATTCAGTAAGTGGGGAGTTAACTGTTTGGGATGGAACACAGGCACCAATATCAGTTAGAGGAGGCATAGCTTCAATTTTTAATATAGATGAGGATAAGGTCCGTGTTATTGCCCCAGATGTTGGAGGAGGCTTTGGGCAAAAAGTTCTTCTTTTTTATCCGGATGAATTATTAGTTCCTTATGCTGCAATGGAATTAAATCGCCCAGTAAAATATATTGAAGATCGTACAGAAAACTTTTTGGGTTCAACGCAGGAGCGAACACAAATACATGAATTGGAACTTGCTTCTACAAAAGATGGGATTGTTTTAGGTCTTAAAGACTCTTTTCTTCATGATACAGGAGCATTTATTCCATATGGTATCGCTGTAGCTCAAGTCGCATCATCGGGAGTCCTAGGTCCTTATCGAATACCAAACTCTAGAGTTGAGTATAAGGCAATTTATACTCCAATAGTGCCTGTTACTCCCTATAGAGGTTGTGGAAGACCCCATGCTTGTTTTGCAATTGAGCGCGCTATGGATCAGCTTGCAGATGAACTTGGGTTAGATCGTTTTGAAGTACGCAGGCGTAATTTAATTGCTGAAGATGAATTTCCCTATGAACGTCCGAACCTTCTATTTGCCGACGGTTTGGCTGTAATTTATGACAGCGGGCAATATACAAAAGCGCTTGACATGATACATGAGAAGATAGACCTAGATGATTTTAAACTTCAACAAAGTGAAGCAGCAAAAGATGGTCGTTATTTAGGTCTTGGTCTAAGCTTTTATGTGGAAGCAACAGGAATAGGACCATATGAGGGAGGACATATTAAAATTCACCCTATCACTGGGAAAGTTTATGTAAATACAGGTCTTACTACACAAGGCCAGGGTCATGAGACAGTGTTCGCACAAATAGTATCAGATCAACTTGGAGTTGACCCAGCCGATGTTATTCTTGTAGAGGGGGATACGGGAGCCTTTGATTGGGGAGTTGCAACATATGCAAGTCGAGCCGCTGTTGTAAGTGGAAACGCTATACATTTAGCGTCTGTTAAGGCGAGAAAGATTGTTATGGAGGCTGCAGGAAACATGTTAGAAGCATCCACCGATGACTTAGAGTTAGAGGGTGGAGAAGTTAAAGTTAGAGGCTCTGATGTTTCGGTTAGCCTGGCTGCTGTCGCTACAGCCTGTAATCCGTTAAGGTACGCTTTTAATGAGGCGGCTCAGGCAGCTACACAGTTTGCACCAGCAGCAAGAAGTGATGAACCAGCACTCGGAGATGGTAGGGCTCCTGGAATCGAAACTACTGAATATTATGCTCCCCCTCATGCTACATGGGCTTATGGTGTGCATGCAGCCATTTTAGAGGTTGACCCAGGCTTATGTTCTATAGATATCAAAAGGTATATTTGCGTGCACGACTGCGGAAATATGATTAATCCTACCCTGGTTGAGGGACAGGTGATGGGCGGTGTAGCTCAAGGCATGGGAGGTGCATTCTTTGAAAGAGTTGAGTTTGACTCTGAGGGAAATCCAAGAAATGCAAATTTTATGGATTTTCTTGTCCCTTATGCTACTGAAGTTCCGCAGATTGAACTACACCATATTGAAACTCCATCGCCATTAAACCCTCTTGGTGTAAAGGGTGTAGGAGAGGCTGGAACTATTCCAGTAGCTCCAGTAATTGCATCTGCCATAGAAGATGCCTTGAAGCCCCTTGGAATAAAAAAACTACATAATGTGCCTCTCTCTCCAAATAGTATATATGAAGCATTAATAGAATCTGGTTGGGAGCCGAAGGCTTAAGTGTAGATTAAATAAGTCAGGTTTTTTTCTTAAGACCAAGTAAACGAAGTAAGAGTCTTAAGAATATTTTTAATGAAAGCTTTGTTGCACTCAGCTCCATATTTTTATTTTGTGAAATAGAAGTTTTTGAGTCTGAATCTTTAATTATTTCAGGTTTTTCTCCTCCTAATTCTATATCTTTGTTATATAGGTTATCTGCAGCTGAAATAAGTTTGTTATTCAAATTTTTAGTAAATTCTTTTGTAAGTTGGTCTGCTACATCCTGGACTATTCCTGTTCGCCCCATTTGAGCAAGTGCCCCCGTTAATTTTAAATTTGCAACTATATCTACGATAGCTCCATTATCGCTATCATGAATTTGATAAGTTACTGTGGCGCTGGCCCGACTACCTCCTTGACGGTCTAAACCCTGTCCTTCAATTTTAGCAAAACGTTTTTTATTGTCACTTTCAACTATCGTTGCCTCTCCCTCAAAAGATCCCACTATTGGACCGAGGCGTATTGAAACCTTTCCACGATATTTATTATCTCCTTCTTGGGCTATTAGTGAGAATCCAGGAATACAGTTAACGACTTCTGGGACATTTTGAAGAAATTCCCATACATTCTTAGACGGTTGATTGACTTCAAAATTTTGAACAATTTCAGGCATAAGAATTTCCCATATAAAGAAGATAATACGTATCTTATGAAATTATATTAAAGCTAGGATTTTTAATGAATCATTTTGTGATTATAATGCTTCAAGTATGAATTCACTAGTGATCAAGTTAAATTATATGATTGATTTTTAGTTATTTTAAATGATGGGGATGTTATGGAAATAATAGATGAAAGCAATATTGAAGTAAAAATGGCTTTTATGACTTGGGATGAAGTTAAGTTAGCTATTGCTGCAGATAAAATGGTTATTGTTCCGACTGGTGCCACTGAGGCACACGGACCTCATATGCCAACAGATACGGATACCCATCAAGCTGAATGGATGGCTATAGAACTTGCAAAACGTGTTGGAGCTGTTGTTGCACCCCCACTATCATATGGAATATCTAAAACGTTTGAACATTTTCCAGGTACAATTTCCCTTTCTATTCCAATTTATCAAGAGGTTCTTTATGAAGTAGGGTCTGCTTTAGTTAAGCAAGGTTTTAAGCATTTACTTTTTTTAAATGGTAATAGACCTAATGGAACAGCCAATGATGCAGTAGCCCGTCGTTTAATAGATGATCTAGATAGTGAGTTTGATTTCATGGTCACAGCAGTAAGTTATTGGGAGCCTGGTGCAAAACAAATTCACGAATTACGAAAGTCTAATGTTGGAGGTATGGGGCACGGTGGAGAGTTTGAAACCTCTTTTCAGTTGGCTACGCGTCCTAGTTTAGTGCACATGGATCGATTAGAGGGAGTTTATGCCCCACTTGTTGGCTGGGATCTTGTTGCACCAGTAACACCTTCACGCACCTATAGACGCCGTCCTACACCTGAAACAAATCATGCCTCAATTTTTGGGGATCCACATGAGGCTAGTGCGACAACAGGTAAAAAAATGTTAGAAGTTGCTTTAGATGGGTTAGAAAGAATGATCGAAGAATTACAACCCGCTTATGAGGAGCGTAAGTAATTTATAAATCTCATTTACTTAACTATGAAAAAATGTTGCACAAATACACGCTAATACAAGATTAAATTTCAACTAGTCTAAAAGGTTATAAGGTATGGCAGAAGATATATGGGATGAAAACCTGTACAAAATTTTTGAAAAGGGATTTCCCACTAATGATAAAACATTCATTGAGACTCCAGAAGAAAAAATTATATCTTATGGTGAGTTGAAAAAGACTTCGGCAATGTTTGCCAATGCTTTAACTGATTTAGGTGTAGTTCAAGGTGATCGTGTTCTGGTGCAGGCTAATAAATCTCCAGAAGTAGTTTTTTTATATTTAGCATGCTTACGTGCAGGTGCAATTTTTGTACCTTTAAATACAGCATATACGAAGAGTGAGCTTGAATATTTTATTAAAGACTCTGAACCAAAAGTTGTGGTTTGTGATCAATTATCACCATTAATGGATTTTAGTTCAGAAATAGATTTTCCTGACCTCAAGATTCTTACTTTAGACTCAAGTGGTAATGGTAGTCTGATGATGGTAGTTGAGGGTCAGCTTGTTACTTTTAATACTGTCAATAGTGGAGGAGCGGCTATTGCTTGTATACTTTATACGAGTGGGACTACAGGAAGACCTAAAGGAGCAATGCTGAGTCACTCAAACCTTGGTACTAATGCTTATACATTAAAGGAATCTTGGGGTTTTATGCCAGACGATGTTCTTTTGCATACCCTCCCAGTTTTTCATGCCCACGGCTTATTTGTTGCGGTGAACACTGTTCTTGCAAATGGGACAGGAATGATTTTTCTACCAAAATTTGATGTAAAAGAAGTCATCCGGTTAATGCCAAAATCTACATTAATGATGGGTGTTCCGACTTTTTATACAAGGTTGTTAGCCGATCCTCAGTTTACTACCCATATAGCCAAGCATATGCGATTATTCATTTCAGGTTCTGCTCCTCTATTAGCCGATACACATGCTGAATTTTATAAGCTTACAGGGCATAAAATTCTTGAAAGATATGGAATGACAGAAACAGCAATGAATACTTCAAACCCCTTAGATGGAGAACGTGTGCCCGGTAGTGTAGGTCCAGCACTTCCAGGAATTGAAATCAGGGTAGTAGATAATGATGATAAGCTACTAGGTCTTAATGAGACCGGAGATATCCAAGTCCGTGGTCCTAATGTATTTAATGGATATTGGAAGAAGCCAGATAAGACATCAGAAGAATTTTGTGAGGATTATTTCTTTCGCACAGGTGATATAGGATATCTTGATGATAAGGAATACCTCTTCATTGTTGGTCGGGCAAAAGACTTGATTATTTCAGGAGGATATAATGTATATCCTAAGGAAATTGAGAGTTGTATTGATGAACTAGAAGGGATCGTTGAGTCAGCTGTAATAGGTGTGCCACATAATGATTTTGGAGAGGCTGTTGTAGCCCTTATAACTTGCGATGATAGTAAAACTAAAGTCCTTGATGAGTATATAATTAGATCTTTGAAAAAAACACTTGCATCTTATAAAATTCCAAAAGCAGTGTTCACGGTCCAAGAAATCCCAAGAAACGTTATGGGAAAAGTTGAGAAGAGTAATTTAAGAGAGCTATATAAAGACATCTTTAAAGTTTAAAACTTAGACTGTGAGATGACCCTAGTATTAGTTTTATTATGACACTTAAAAATGCTGTTGGCAGGTTTATATAAAAGTTTTCCAGCCATAGTGTAATCATTTATATATAGAAATGGGAGTTATTAATGATCGATCTTTACTATTGGCCAACTCCGAATGGATGGAAGGTTACGATCCTACTGGAGGAGTTAGGACTAGAATATCGAGTAATTCCAGTAGATATATTGAGTGGAGATCAGTTTAAACCTGAATTCCTTAAAATAGCACCTAATAATAAAATGCCAGCCGTTATAGATTCTAATGGTCCAGGTGGTCAGTCAATTTCTATTTTTGAATCTGGCGCTATTTTACTTCATTATGCTGAGCAAGCAGGTAAATTTATACCCTCTGATTCAAAGGGGAGAGTTGAGGTTTTACAATGGTTATTTTTTCAAATGGCACATGTTGGACCAATGTTAGGACAAAACCATCATTTTCGTATTTATTCACCTGAAAAAATTCCTTATGCCATTGACAGATATACTAAAGAAGCTGCAAGGATCTATGGAGTAATAGATAAGCGTTTATCTGAGTTTGAATTTGTTACTGGAGATTATTCAATTGTAGATATGGCAATTTATCCTTGGATTCGTGGTCATAAGCTTCAAGGACAGGATTTAGATATATTTCCAAATTTAAAACGATGGTTTTTTGAATTGGATGATAGACCAGCTGTAAAACGTGGCTGTGAGGTTTTAAAAGACTTACGTAAGAACCCAGGTGATTTTACTGAAGATCAAAGATCAATTATGTTTGGTGATAAGCAATTTGGACATAATACTGATGAGTAAATAGATTTTTAGCTTTAGATAGAAATTAAAAAATGAGCGCGTTGAATAGTCCTGCAGTAAAGAGAGTTAGAGAAATTCTTAAAACATATAACTCGGAAGCTATCATTATTGAACTTGAGGAAACAGCCCGAACTGCAAATGATGCAGCTAAAAATATTGGCACTGAGTTAGGTAGTATAGTTAAGTCATTGGTATTTACGATTTCATCTCAACCTGTGATGGTCTTAATTTCGGGCGATAAATTTTGTGACACAAAGATTCTAAATAATGTATTTGGTATTTCAGGAAAAGTTCAACGACTTAATGCAGAAAGCGTGAGGTCTGTTACAGGATTTTCTATAGGAGGAGTAGCTCCCCTTGGACACCTAGTAGAAATACCGGTAGCAATTGACTCAGCCTTGCAAAGATTTAATCCTATTTACGCTGCTGCTGGACATCCTCATTGTGTTTTTTCTACAACTTTTGAGGAGCTTAAAATAATTACTGGAGGTTTGATTAGTGAAGAGGTATCGGTAATCAGTGTTTAATTTAGGTAATATCTAAAATATTCATCTTAAATTGTAGTTATTTAGATTAAAAGCTTACAAAACTTTCTCCTCTTACATCATTAGTTTTAGCTATTTTTTTAGTTAATTTTCTATTAATTAACTTAGTTATTCTAACGCTAATATTCTATGGCTTTGTCTAGAGGTAGATCGCTTTATAAAGGTGGAACCTGAATATGCTTGAACGGCTAATGTATTTTTTACATTGGATAGTATTTGCTCTAGGACTAGGCGTGCTATTTTTTGGTTTGGTCATCCTTCATAGAGGTGATGCAATCGGATATGGGTATGTAATATTTGGAGTAGGTGGTTATCTAATCTTTAATATTATACTTTGGGTTGTTTCAAAACAATGGTTGACTTTTCCTTGGAGCGATTGACTTGGGCTTATGCAGTCTATGACCCAACTATCTAAATGATTTATTAAAAGATCCCTCCTATTATAGACCTAAATAAACATTTTAATGTTAATATATTAATCTAACACTCAACTATTTAAAAAAATGAAAGTAAATAAATGACGAAAAATATTCGTGAATTAGCTGATCGATTTTATGAAATTGTAAATGGAGATGATGGGGAATTTTCAGAAATTTTCTCAAGTAATTTTGTTTTTGGTATTATGCCTGGCTTTCCATATGGTGGTAATTATCATGGGTTAGATGAAACAAACGAGTTTTTTGAACGTTTAGGCAATCATTTTGATTTTTGGGAAGTCCATACTGAGAGGTTCATTCCTGTAGACAATAACAATTTAGTTGTGACAGCAAAGTATAAAACAAAAGCGACTGATACAGGTAAGGATGTTTTAATGGAGACTGTTCACTTGTGGACTGCTGAAAATGGCAAGTTGACCAGCTACAAGCATTATTGTGACACTGCTATTCTTGCTAATGCATTGGACAATAAGGTCCCAGTCCGCTAATGGCGCTAATGGTCAGCAATTGTCTTTATGAATGTTAACCTTATAGAATAGAAATCAATAGATAATTTTACGAGTATTAACTGTTGAGTCAAAGTTTTTTGTGTTTGACAAAACAATAAAGTGAGATACTCAAAAAGTGTTATTGCAATTAAAACAAAACGGTGGCACATATCCAGATTATTTACTCAAAACATCTATTTTGCGCTGTCTTTAATTTTATACCAGTGCAATCAAATCAAGGAGAGGTGGCCGAGTGGCTGAAGGCGGTGGGTTGCTAACTCATTGTGCGGTGTAAGCCGTACCGCGGGTTCGAATCCCGCTCTCTCCGCCATTAACTTTAACTCCATACTTACCAAACTAAAAACTTAGCTCTCAATTATCCTTATGAACAAAAAAATTGCTATCCATTGGTTTCGACAAGACTTAAGACTTTCTGATAATCCCGCACTTATAAGTACGACACAACATAACCACGTATTGCCAATTTATATACTCGATGAGAAGAACCCGGGTGAATATGTAATGGGTAGTGCTAGTCGTTGGTGGTTGTATCATTCACTTTGTTCGCTTGAACATTCACTTGATGGTAATTTATCTATTTATTTTGGAAACCCAATTGAAGTTTTTGAAGATATTTTATCACGCTTTGATGTTAGTGCTGTTTATTGGAATCGATGTTATGAACCGTGGAGGATAAGTCGAGATAAAAAAATCAAAGAATACTTAAAGTCAAAAGCTATAGATTGCACAACAAAAAATGGTTCATTACTATGGGAACCTTGGACAATTCACAAAGATGATGGTAAGCCCTATAAGGTTTTTACACCCTTTTATAATAAAGGTTGTCTTAGGGCAGAATCCCCTCGTAAACCATTAGCCATACCAAAAGTACAAAAATACCTTTTTGACAATAAGGGTCAAGATGGAGTTGACGCTTGTAATCTTCTCTCAGGTATTAGGTGGCACTCAAAGCTTGAAAAGTATTGGAAGGTTGGTGAAAAGGGTGCTTATGAAAGTTTTAAAAGATTTATTAATGAAGGCTTAGATTTTTATAAAGATGGTCGAAATCTCCCAGCTAAAAAATATGTTTCTCGTCTCTCTCCTCATATACACTTTGGAGAAATATCACCAAATCAATTGTGGTATGCATTAACGAGCATTGGTGATAATAAGAATATCAATCACTTTTGTAGTGAGCTTGGTTGGCGTGAATTTTCATATAGTCAGTTATATTACAATCCAGAGCTCCCAAGAAGGAACCTTCAGGTAAAGTTTGATAACTTTCCATGGATATATAATAAGGTGCTCTTGCGAGCATGGCAAAAAGGACAAACAGGCGTCCCATTAGTAGATGCAGGTATGCGTGAGTTATGGAATACAGGTTATATGCACAATAGAGTGCGAATGATTGTGGCTTCATTCCTAGTTAAGAATTTAAGGATACACTGGCACCATGGAGAGCGATGGTTCTGGGATACTCTAGTTGATGCAGATCTTGCTAATAATAGTGCTAGCTGGCAATGGGTAGCAGGCTGTGGTGCTGATGCAGCACCATATTTCAGAATTTTTAATCCAATAACACAAGGAAAAAAATTTGATCCTGACAGCCTCTATGTAAGGGAATTTATCCCAGAAATAGCCTCTCTTCCAGACAAGTATATTTTTAGTCCTTGGGAAACCCCTGAATCTATTTTACGCGGAAACAAAATTAAACTTGGAAACACATACCCTTTTCCAATTGTTGATTTAAAACAATCTCGTGAATCTGCACTAATGGCCTTTAAATCAATTAAAATCGATAGTCATGAATAGTCTACATCTTGTTTTAGGTGACCAGCTTTCAGAAGTTATTTCAAGCTTAGAAGGCTATAACTCAGAACAAGGAGTTATTCTCATGTGTGAGGTTTTAGAAGAAGTAACTTATGTTAAGCATCATAAGAAGAAAATTGCTTTTATTTTTTCCGCAATGCGTCATTTTGCAGAAGAATTAAAACAACGAGGATATAAAATAGCGTACACAAAAATTGAGGATCCAAACAATGCAGGTACATTCAAGGGTGAGGTGGAACGCCTTCTTGAAAATCACAATATTAATAAAATAATAGTTACACACCCTGGTGAGTATCGTTTGTTAAACGATATAAAGAATTGGGAAGCTTACTTTGGTATGCCCGTTGAGATCAGACCTGACACAAGATTTCTATGCTCAACCGAAGAGTTTGCGAACTGGGTGGAAGGTCGTAAGAATTTGCGTATGGAACATTTTTACCGGAGTATGCGTAAGAAGTATTCCATTTTGTTGGAAGATAATAAGCCTGTGGGTGGTCAGTGGAATTATGATGCTGAAAACCGTAAGCCTCCGAAAAATAGATTACAAATACCATTGCCTTACATTCGTCCAGTTGATGCAATTACACAAACAGTATTAGAAATAGTTGCTGAGAAATTTGGGGACCATTTTGGTGACCTTCAACCATTTTATTTTGCTGTGACCCGTGATCACGCATTAGATGCATTACAAAACTTTATTGAACAACGACTTCATTATTTTGGTGATTATCAAGATGCAATGATTGAAGATGAGCCATGGATGTATCATTCGCATCTCAGCTTTTATCTTAATAATGGTTTACTTTTACCATTGGAATGTGTGAGGGCAGCAGAAGAATCATATATTAAAGGATTAGCACCGCTTAACGCTGTTGAGGGATTCATTCGCCAGGTTATAGGCTGGAGAGAGTATATACGTGGAATTTACTGGTTAAAGATGCCCGAATATCAAGGACAAAATTTTTTAAATGCCCATCGTCAGTTACCTGATTTTTATTGGACAAAGAATACAAAGATGAATTGTGTGCAGCAATGTATTTCAGAGACTGAGAAAAACTCTTATTCCCATCATATTCAGCGCTTGATGATAACTGGAAACTTGGCACTATTGTTGGGTGTTAATCCTAAATATGTCAGTGAATGGTTTCTAAGTGTTTATGCTGATGCCTATGAATGGGTTGAGCTGCCTAATGTATTAGGTATGGCCTCATTTGCTGATGGTGGCTACCTAGCAAGCAAACCCTATGCAGCTGGAGGTAGTTATATTAATAAAATGTCTAATTATTGTGGCAATTGTAGTTATAAAGTGAGTCAAAAAAATGGACACGATGCCTGCCCATTTAATTTTCTTTATTGGGATTTTTTTGATCGAAATAGAGATGCGCTAAAATCTAATTACCGTATTGGTATGATTTACTCAACGTTTGACAAAATGCCAGAAGGTAAAAAACAGGCAATTAGAAACGATAGCAAAAGGTTTTATAAAGATATTGATAGTGGAAAGATCGTATAAATTTTTTTAAATAATATAATTAACTAATTGTGAAAATTTCATATTTTAGAATTTAATTAAGTTTAGTTATTTTCTGTCTTCCCTGACATATGGTATGCCCAATGCCTTTGGAGCGTCTTGACCTGCCCTTAGACGAAGAGCAGCGTAAATCAATACTGCTAGCGTTGCGAGGTAAGGTGCCATTTCTAAATAGTATTGTGGAATTGGAACACCTGTTGCTTTTAACCTAGGTATCAAAGCCTCAATGCCACCGAATAGAGCTCCTCCAAGTATAGCTCGCCATGGCATCCACCGAGCAAAGATGACTAAGGCAATTGCAATCCAGCCACGTCCTTGGGTCATATCTAATACAAATATTTTTGCCATTGAAAGTGCAAGATAGGCACCTGCAAGTCCGA
>Ga0114933_10003571_pt1 | contig 15086 bp, 11 predicted proteins | sample 4SBtaG_FD_89691 | JGI IMG/M metagenome (GOLD analysis project Ga0114933, IMG submission 89691) | Deep subsurface microbial communities from Kolumbo volcano to uncover new lineages of life (NeLLi) - 4SBTROV12_W25 metaG | ecosystem: Environmental > Aquatic > Marine > Volcanic | place: Kolumbo... | reverse complement strand
GCCGTCGCAGTCGTCGTCGTCGTCGGTCGAGAGGTACTCCGGCATCGCCGGGTTCACGAAGTCGCCGTTCTTGGCGAGGTCGTCGTTGCAGTCCAGCGCGACACAGCCGGTGTCGGTGCCGGTGTCGTAACCGTCGTCGTCGTTGTCCACGCAGGCTGCGCGGGCATCAGGGGCGGTCAGCCCGAGGGCGGCCCCCCGTCAAGAAGCGTGCCAAGATGGCGAGATGTCGAGCGTTCATCGTCCCTCCCAGAGTCCGAGATGCCGTCGTCGTCGTGGCTCGTGGCTGCCTCCAGCCTCCCATCCTTGGCGAGTCGGCACAAGGGGTTCCGGAACACCGAGACCGGGCCGTGCCGGCTCCAGCCGACCGAGTCTCACGAGGTGAGCGGATGGGCCGGTGATGCGCTACGCTGGCGTGATGAGTCGTTCTGCCCATGAGGTTGCCACCCGAGCGCTCGGCCTCCCCGAGGAGGAGCGGCTGGCTCTGGCCGCAGAGTTGATCGACAGCGTCGAGGGACCGGCAGATGAGGAGTGGGAGCGTGCCTGGCTGGACGAGCTCGCTCGGCGCCAGGCCCAGGGCACCGAGGGCGCGCGGCCCTGGTCCGAAGTGCGCTCGCGGATCCTGCGTCGCCTCGGCGGGTCGTGACGCGCGCAGTCGTCGTACACGTCGATGCAGAGACGGAGATCGAGGAAGCCGCCGTCTGGTACGAGGCGCGACGCCCGGGTCTTGGCCTGGAGTTCGTTTGCGGCGGTCGACCGGGTGGTGCTCGAGATCGGCGACGCCGCCGAGCGGTCTCCCGTCTGGACGAGCCCCTGGCGGCGCGCCGTGCTCCGGCGCTTCCCGTACGTGGTGTTCTTCGAGGCGCGTGGAGAACATGTCACCGTCATGGCGGTGGCCCATGCCCGGCGGCGCCCCGGGTACTGGGTCGCTCGCCGACCACCGGACTGACATCGTGGCGCCCGACCTTAAGGGCGCGCTCCTCCAGAGAGAGGCCGTCTGTGGCGGGGGTCTCGGCAGAGTGCTGGCGCCCCCGACCTTCTACGTGGGGGCGGAGACCAAGCGGCTCGAGACCTGCGCCACCTGCGACGACCCGGGCATCTTCGTGGTGGGGCAGCCCTACCGGGCGGATCTGGGCACCTGGGTGTGCCGGCGACCCGGCTGAGCATGAGCGGCTCCGGCATGCCCTCGCGGCAGGCCTCCTCGATCGACTTCGCGGAAACACACCTGTCGTATCGTCCAGGAAACTGGACGATGCGACAGGCCGACCGTCCAGGAGTCCTGGACGATCGCTTCGCCTTGCGACGCGACCCGTGCTTCCGGCATCCACCCTCCCATGACCGCAACCCTGTGGCTCTGGGCCTGCACCGCCCCTGTTCCCTGCATGCCCGGCTACGGCCGGCACGCGAACGGGGACTGCGTGGCTCTGGCGGGGGACGGTCCCGACAGCGCGGGCCCCCGCTCCGACAGCGGGCAGCGGCCCGACACGAGCAACCCCGTCGACTCGGGCAGCGCTGGCACGCCGCGGACCCCGATGCCCGACTGGGTGCTGGGCGACGTGTTGGTCGAGACCAGCAACACCGACCTCGAGGACGAGCACTTCTTCGAGGGGGTGGACGCGCTGGCACTTGACGACGCCCGCGCCATCCTCACCGGCCAGGGCGGCTGGGCCGTGGTCGACATGGAGCTCGGTGAGGTGCTCCGGGTCCGCGCTGGCGAGCGCGGCTACGACCTGGCCTACGACCCGAGCCTCCAGCGCGTGTGGATCGGCACCCGGTACAGCACCGTGTACTGCCTGGACGTGTCGGATCCCGACGACATCGTGCAGGGGAGCTGCGGGATCGCCGGGCCGCCGGGCGGTGCCTACGAAGACCTCGCCGCCGACGAGGGCTACGCTCTCCTCGCCTCCCACGGCCAGGGGGCGCGGCTCTACGACCAGGTGGGCGAGTACCTGCTCACCCTCGACGACGGCGACGCGAGCGGCGTGGGGCTGGTCGGGGACCGGGCCGTGGTGGCGTCGGGGGAGGCGCTGGTGCTCTGGGACCTGAGCGACCGCGGGTCACCGGTGGAGCTGGACCGCGCGGACCTGCCCGGCACCGGCGGGGACGTGGCCTTCGACGGCGCCCGCGTGCTCGTGGGGCTGGGCGCCGAGGGCGTGGCGGTGTTCGACCTGGCTGGCGACGCCCTGACCGACCGCGGCCACTACGCCGTGCAGGGCTCCACCAACGCGGTGGCGCTGGACGGCGACTACGCGTACAGCGCGAGCTGGACGGGCTACGAGGTGGCCTGGGTCGGCGAGGGCGGGCCGCTGGTCCTGGGGCACGAGGACGCCGAACAGCTGGCCTTCGGCATCGCCGCCAGCGGCGGGAACGTGGCCACCGCCGACTGGTTCCACGCCCGCACCTTCCGCCACGAGCCCGGCGTGGCCGGACCCGAGATCGACGCGCCGCCCTACGTGTACTTCACCGAGGCCGACGCGAGCGAGGCGCTCACCCTGGCGAACGGCGGCGCGATGGACCTGTCGGTGAGCCTGACGACGGGGAGTGGCTACGCCCTGGCCCCCGACAGCCTGACCCTCGCGCCGGGCGAGACCGGCGTGGTGGTGGTGACCGCCGATGGACAGCCCGCCGAGGACACGATCGTGCTCTCGACCAACGACCCCGACGAGCCCGAGCTCGAGGTCCTGGCGACCTGGGGCCAGACCCTGCTCGGCGCCGAGGCCGCGGACTTCGAGCTCAGCGGCTTCAGATGGCCCGACAAGAGCACCGACGCCTACCGCCTCTCGGACTACGCCGGCCAGGTGGTGTTCCTGTCGTTCTGGGCCGAGTACTGACCGGTCTGCAGTCTGGAGGTTCCAGACATCGAGCCGAGCATCACCAGCCACTACGACCCCGCCGACGTGCAGGGCCTGCTGATCAACTCGAACGACAGCCTGGACACGGCCTGGCACTTCATCTCGCAGGCCGAGGTGGGCCTGCCGGTGCTGATGGACACGGACGGCGCCGTGTACCTGAGCTGGTCGGCCGCCGACAACCTCGGCGTGGCCTCGTCGCCCTACCCGGTGCAGGCCGTGATCGATCGCGAGGGCGTGATCGTGTACCTCTCGCGCACCCACGACCCCGGGGCGGTGCGGGCGGCGATCGATGGAGCGCTGTAGACGCTACAGCTTGCCTTGGAGGGCCTTCAGCGCCACCAGCGCCTTGCGGAAGTCCACCAGGGCGCTCACCAGCCCGGCTTCGGCGGCATCACGTGCCCGGATGGCTTCCAGCACGTCCTTCTGGATCGCCCGGCCCACGTCCTGACGCGCCTTCTCGGCCGCCAGGGTTTCCTCGGCGAGCCGCAGGTTCAGCTCGGCCAGCTCCACGGTGCTGTAGGCGTTCTCGATCGTGCGCACCTGGGCCGCCACCTGCTGCGCCACGCTGCGCTCGGCCGCTTCCAGGTCGCGCCGCGCCCGCTCCAGCCCGGCCCCGGCCGACAGCACCTGGCCCCGCTCGACTCGGAAGCCCAGCGGCGTGGACAGCTCCAGGCCGAGGTAGTTGTTGCGGTAGTCCAGGCTGAACAGCTTGTCGCGCGCGGCCGCGGCCCCCGTGGACCAGCCCACGTCGAAGGCGGGATCGGTCTCCTGCTCGACCAGGATGTCGTACTCGCGATAGCCGTTGAAACCCAGGCTGCCGGTGACGGCGAGCGAAGGGAGTCGACCGTGACGGGCGACCAGCAGGTCGTCATCGGCCCCATCGACGCCCAGCTGCGCCAGCTGCAGCGCCGGGCTGCCGTCCATCGCCGCGCTCACCGCGTCGGCGACCGGGATCTCCAGGCCCTGCGGCACCTCGCCCGGTCCGGTCTCGGGGGTGATGCGTTCGGTGGCCGACCGGCCCAGGACCAACGCCAGGGTGTCGCTGGCCGCGTCGGCCGCCTGGCGCGAGGTGATCTGGTCGAGCCGCGCCTGCGCCAGCGCCGCTTCCACCCGGGTGGCTTCGATCGGGGCCATGTTGCCCGCCGCGACCTGCGCCTCCACGATGCGGTGCTCTTCTGTGGCCACCTCCACCGCCCGGTCGGCCGTGGCTTCCCCGCGCCAGGCCGCGTAGAGATCCCAGTAGGCGGCCGCGGCCGCGGCCAGCACGTCCTGGCGGGCCTGCAGCTGGGCCGCTTCGGCCGACGTGACGGCGCGCTGCGACGCCCGCACGGTGGCCAGGTTCGACGCGAGGCGCACGCCGTCCAGCAGCTGCTGGGTGAGGCTCAGCGACAGGCCGTTCTGGAAGTACTTGGTGAGCTGCTCGTCGGAGCCGCCGGTGGCCAGCGGCTCGCCCTCGGTGGTGTAGAAGCCGTACGCGTTCGTGGCGTAGGTGCTGTCCCACCCGACCGACCACGCCGTGCCGGTCCAGAAGCTCTGGGACAGGTCGAGGTTCCAGCCGTTGACGTCGGTGTCCTGGAGGGACACGGCGCCCGGGAAGCCGAAGCGCGCGAGGGAGTCCTCCGAGGTGTTGGCCGAGGTGTACAGGCTCGCGCCCAGGATCGGGTCGTAGACGCCGCGGGTGGACAGCAGCGAGCCTTCGGCGGCGCGCACGTCGGCCTGTGCGCCCAGCAGGTCGGCGTTGGCCCGCAGGGCTTCGTCGAGCGCGTCGTCGTAGGTCAACGGGGTGGCGAGGGCCGCCGTCAGGGTCCACAGCATCAGGTCTCCGCCGCCGGACGCGAGCGCGTGGCGTAGGCGAGCACCCGGGTCGAGGCACCGCGGAGGTCGTCGAGCAGGGTGTAGAGGAAGGGCACGAAGAACAGGGTCAGCAGGGTGGCGGCCGCGAGGCCTCCGCCGACCACGCGTCCGAGGGGAGCATAGGGGATGCCGATGAAGCTGGACGAGCCGACCGCCATCGGCAAGAGCCCGAAGAGCGTGGTCAGCGCGGTCATCAGGATCGGGCGCATGCGGCGACCGCCGGCCTCGACGAGCGCTTCGGTGCGCGACAGGCCCTCGCGCCGGAGCTGGGTGACGAGGTCGACGAGCACGATCCCGTTGTTCACCACCACGCCCACCAGCACCACCAGCCCCACCCCGCCCATGGTGTCGAGCGGCGTGTCGGTGGCCCACAGGGTCCAGTAGACGCCGAGCAGCGCCATCGGGATGGTGGTGATGATGCTCATGGGCAACAGGAAGCTCTCGAAGAGCACGCCCATGAGCAGGAAGACGAAGGTGATGCTCAAGAGCAACGCCTTGGCCTGGGCCTCCTCGCTGGCCGCCTGCTCGTCGATGCGCCGCCCCTGGGAGAAGGAGTAGCCGCGGGGCAGCTGCATGTCGCCGACCGCACGCTCGATGATGGCCCCCGACTGCATCAGGTCGAGGTCCTTGTCGAGGTCGACGGTGATGTCGAGGTTGGTCTTGCGGTTCTTGCGGTAGATCGAGTCGTAGCCGCGGCTGACCTCGGGCTGGACCAGCGCCCGCAAGGGCACCGGCGCCTGCACGTTCTGGCCCCACATCTCGAAGTCGAGCAGGGTGTCGAGGTCCTGGCGGTCCTCGAGCCCGAAGCGCGCCCAGACCTCCACGTCGTGCTCGCCTTCGCGGTAGTCCGCGAGCCGCGAGCCGCGCATCGCGAACGCCAGGGTGCGGCCGATGGACTGGCTGGACACGCCGTAGCGGCTGGACGCGTCGCGATCCACGTGCAGGCGCAGCTCCTCGCTGCCTTCTTCGTCGATCTCGGTGCTGGCGGAGAGCACGCCGTCGGTGGTGCGCAGGCGCTCGAGCACGTCTTCCGCGATCACCGCGAGGGTCTCGGAGTCGTCGCCCCAGAGCTCCAGCTCCATGGTGTTGCCCTCGCCGGGCCGCCCCTCGCCGCCCCAGCCGATCCGGAACTCCACACCGGGCAGGTCGGGCACCTCGCGCTGGGCCTGCTCCAGCACCTTTTCGCGCTCGACCTCTACCTCGTCGGGGTTCAGGTACACGTACACCCGGCCGTGGTCGGAGCCGTAGTTGAGCTGGCTGCGGTGCACGCGCACGCCCCACTCCTGGCGGTGGCTGTCGACCATCGCCTCCACCTGCTCGATCACGTCGAGGCGCTCGCTCAGGCGGTACTCGGGCGGCACCTCGAAGCGGATCACGAAGTCGTCGAGGTTGCCATCGACGCTGTCGGTGCAGCTGACCGACTCCAGCGGCACCACGACGGTGAGGAAGACGAACGCGCAGAGCCCGAGGAAGCTGTCGAAGCGACGGGACAAGACCCAGCGCAAGCTTCGCTGGTAGCGGTCCTCGAGCCACACGAGCCAGCGGATCGGCTTGTCCTCCTTGCCGCCCGGGACCCAGAGGGTGGCCAGCGGCGTGAGCACGAGCGCGACGAAGAGCGAGGCCGCCAGCGCAAAGACCACCGGGAAGCCCAGCGCCCCCATGAAGAAGCTGAACATCTCGTCGCCGCTCATCAGGATGAGCGGGAGGAAGACCACCATCGTGGTGGCCGTGGACAGGGTGATGGCGAGGTTCACCTCGCCCGTGCCCTCGATGGCGGCGGTCTCCTTGCCGACCCCGAGGCGTCTTCGTCGGTAGATGGTCTCGACGACCACGACCGCGTTGTCGACCACCATGCCGACGGCGATCATCAGGCCCATCAACGACAGCAGGTTCAGGGTGCTGCCCGTGGCCCACAGCATGGTGATGGAGAGCAGGATCGACAGCGGCATCGCCGACGCGATCAGCAGGGTGAGGCGCACGTTCCGCAGGAACACGAAGAGCACCACGACCGCGAAGCTCCCGCCCCACAGCGCGCTCGACAGCAGCGTGTCGATGCTGTCCTGGATGATTTCGCCCTGGTCGAAGAAGGTGTGGAAGCCGACCTGGAAGAGCCGCGGGTCGTTCCCGAGGGCGTCGAGCGTGGCCTGCACGCCCTGGGAGACCTGCACCGTGTTGGCCGACGATTCCTTGTAGATCGCCAGGCCCATGCCGGCGTGGCCGTCGAGCCGGTTGATGTCGAGGTCTTCGTCGGCTCGGTAGCTGATGTCGGCGATGTCTTCGAGCACCAGCGTGTCGCGCACGGGGTAGCGCTTGATCTGCTCGAGGTCCTCGAAGCGCGCCATCGAGCGCACGAAGCGCACCGACCCCCGGTCGTCGAGCTTGCCCGAGCTGAGCTGGAAGTTGTCGCTGGAGAGCTCGCCGATGAGCTGCCCGAGATCGATGCCGTGGCTGAACAGCCGCTCGCGGTCGAAGTCGAGGAACACCGCGCGCTGCAGGCCGCCCCAGACCTCGACCTTGCCCACCCCCGGGATGCGCTCCATCTCGCTGCCCACGATCTGCTCGACCAGGTCCTGCTGGTCCTCGAGGTAGGCGGGGATGGTCATGCCCACCCAGACGATGGGCTCGTCGTCGGGATCGTAGCGGTACACGCCGTAGTCCCGGACCTCGTCCGGCAGCTCCGGCATCGTGCGCTCCATGGCGTCGATGACGTCGTTGTAGGCGCTGTCGAGGTCGGTGGACTGGTGGAACTCGAGGCTGAGCCAGCCGTAGTCCTCCGAGCTGCGGGTGCGCATCTGCTTGATGCCGCTGACCGTGGCGATGCGTTCTTCGAGCGGACGGATGACCTGCCGCTCGGTCTCCACCGGGCTCGCGCCCTCGTGCGGCACCCACACCCACAGGAAGGGGTAGTCGAAGCCCTGCGGCATCATCTGGAGCGGGATGCGAGCGAAGGCGATGGCGCCCAGCACCATGAGCGCCAGGAAGGTCATGCCGACGGTCACCGGTCGACGGACCGCGAAGGCCGGCAGCCAGTGCCTCATGCCGGCTCACCGTCCAGCGGCGCGGCGGCGGGTCGTCGCGCGGCGGCCACCGCGCGGGTGACCAGCAGGTAGATCACCGGCACCACGACCAGGGTGAGCAGCGTGGAGCTGACCAGGCCGCCGATGACCGTGAGCGCGAGCGGCTGCTGGATCTCGGAACCTTCGCCGACACCGACCGCCAGGGGCAAGAGCCCCAGGACCGTGGTGGTGGTGGTGATGAGGATCGGACGCAGCCGGAGGGTGCCGGCCTGCAGCACCGCTTCGGAGGGCGCGAGGCCCCTGGATCGCAGCCGGTTCACGTAGTCGACCAGCACGATGGCGTTGTTGACCACCACGCCGGCGAGCACGATGACGCCGATGACCGCCACCACGCTCAGGGTGGTGCCCGTGAGCGCGAGCGTGCCCACGACCCCGACCGCGGCCAGGGGCAGCGAGAAGAGGATGACGAAGGGGTGGACCAGGCTCTCGAAGGTGGAGGCCATGATCGCGTAGACCAGGAAGACCGCGAGGGCGAGCGCGAAGCCCAGCGACGCCAGGCTGCGCTCCATCTCCTGGGCTTGCCCGGTGATGGTGTAGTCGTAGCCGGCGGGCCAGCTCATGCTGTCCAGCGAGCTGGCGATGTCCTGGCCGGCGCTGGCGAGGTCGAAGCCATCGAGGCTGGCCGAGAGCACGGCCGCGCGCTGCTGACCCACCCGCCGGATCTCGCTGGGGCCCACGCCTTCGTCGAGCACGGCGACGCTGGAGAGCGGGATCGGCGGCACGAGCTTGGGGTTGACGTTGAGGTCCGCGAGGTCCTGGATCGTGCCGCGGTCCTGCTCCTGCAGTCGGAGCAGCATGTCGAGGCGGCGCTCGCCCCGCACGAGCCGGCCGGCGTCGGCGCCCTGCACCTTGTCGCGCACCATGCCGGCCACCCCGCTGGTGGACAGGCCGAAGCGGTGCAACATCAGCCGGTCGTAGCGGATCCTCACCTCGGGGTAGCCCTTGGCCAGCGAGGTGGAGACGTCGCGCAGGCCTGCAGTGCGCTCCAGGCGGCCCAGGGCCTGGCCGGAGAGCTCGCCGAGCACGTCGAGGTCGCGTCCGGTGAGCACCACCTCGATGGGGGTCTTGAAGGAGAACAGGCTGGGGGTGGTGAAGCGGGTGTCGAGCCGCTCGATCACGTCCAGCTCCTGGCGGAGGTCGGCCATCACCTGGCGCTCGCGGGCCACCAGGTCGCCGCCTTCGGAGAGCTGCACGAGGAACTTGGCGCTGTGCTCGCCTTCGTCGGACCGGGAGTCGGCCCGGCGCTCGGAGCCGATGGCGGCGTACACCCGCTCCACGTCGGGGTGGGCGGCCACGAGCCGCTCGGCCTCCTCCAGGATGGCGACGTTGCGCACCAGAGGCGTGCCAACGGGCAGGGCGGTCTCGATGGCGAAGCGCCCCTGGTGCACCTCGGGGATGAGCTCCTTGCCCACGGTGCCGGAGAGCCCCCAGGAAGCCAGCAGGGCCAGGGCGGCGAGCCCCAGCACGGCGCCGGGGCGGCGCAGCGCTCCACGGAGCAGCGGGCGGTACTGGCCTGCCAAGCGGTCGTAGAGGCCACCGAAGCGCTCGGCGGTCCACAGGGCGAGCCGGTGGGCGCGGCCTCCGAAGAGCCCCCAGGACACCGCGGCCACGCGCGCGCCGAGGGCCACGGGCACGAGCACGAGCATGGCGACGAGCTCCAGGACCACGTTCACCAGGAAGCGCATCAGCTGGTAGGGGGCGAACAGCAGCCGCCAGCCCTTGTCGAGGTCCCACGCGGCGCTGTCGAGCACCGTGCGCACGCTCTTGAAGCGGACCGGATCGGTGAGCTCGCGGAGGCCGCCCCGCACCGCGGGCAGCTTCACCTCGCGGGCTGCGAGCATGGGCACGAAGACGAGCGCGACCACCAGGCTCGCGAGCAGGGAGAAGACCACCGCTGTGGCGAGGTCGCCGAAGAGCTGGCCGGCGATGCCCTCCACGAAGCCGATGGGCCCGAAGACCGCCACGGTGGTGAGGGTGGAGGCGGTGACCGCAGCGGCCACCTCGCGCACGCCGAGCAGGGCCGCTTCCCGACGCCCTGACCCGGCTTCCCGCTGCACCTGGATGCTCTCGAGCACCACGACGGCGTTGTCGACCAGCATGCCGATGCCGAGCGCGAGCCCGCCCAGGCTCATCAGGTTGAGGCTGACCCCGCCCAGGTAGAGCGCGGCGAAGCTGCCCACCACGCTGATCGGGATGGCGGTGGCGATGATGGCCGTGGAGCGCACGTCCCGGAGGAAGAGGAAGAGCACGATCACGGCGAGGAAGCCGCCGAAGATCGCCGTGCTGCGCAGGTTGTTGATGGCGGCTTCGATGAAGGCCGCCTGGTCGTCGAGCGCTTCGAGCACGATGCCGTCGGGCAGGTCGTCGACCAGGCTGGGCGCGGGTGGACCGCCGCCTCCGCCGCCGCCGCGTGCGCGCCCTCCACCGCGTCGGCCGCCATGACCGCCGCCGCCGTGCTGCTCCAGCGCTTCGGGCACGACCGGAACGCCGAGCCCCAGCGCGGTCTTCACCCGGCGGGAGACCTCGACGATGTTGGCGTCGGCTTCCTTGAAGATCTCGATCTCGACCGCCTCGCGGCCGTCGAGGTGCGAGACCACCTTGCGCTCGGCCGAGGCCTCCCGGACGCTGGCCACCTCGGAGATGGCGACCCGGGTGCCGTCCTGGCGCGCGATCTCGAGGCTCCGGATGTCGTCGAGGCCCCGCAGCTCGCCGAGGGTGCGGATGAGGTACTCGGTCTGGCCTTCGAGGATCTTGCCGCCCGCGAGGTTCACGTTCTCGGACTGCAGGGCCATGCGGACCTGGTCCTGGGTGATGCCCCGCGCGGCGAGCCAGTCCTCCCGGACCTCGACGAGCACCTGCCGCTCCAGGCCGCCCTGCACGCGCGCCGCCGCCACGCCTTCCATGGCCTCGAGCGCCGGCTTGAGCTCCTGTTCGGCGATGTCGCGCAGGCCGTAGAGGTCGCCTTCGCCTTCGCGCGCCACCGCGACCCGCAGGATGGGGTCGAGGCTCGGGTCGTAGCGCAACAGCAGGGGCCGCTCGATGCCTTCGCCGAACCAGATCTGCTGCATGCGCTCGCGGATGGTCTGGCTGGCGGCGTCCATGTCGGAGCCCCAGGTGAACTCCAGCACCACGTCGCTCGACTCGGCGCGGCTGCGCGAGGTGATGTCGACCACCCCGTCGACCGTGGCGAGCTGTTCCTCGATGGGGCGGCTGACGCGGGACTCGACCTCTTCGGGCGCCGCCCCCGGGTACTCGGTGCGCACCGTGAGCGTGGGGTAGCTGATGTCGGGCATCAGCTCGAGCGGCAGGTTCGAGTAGCTGACCAGCCCGAACACCGCGGCGCCCAGGAAGAGCATCAGCACCGCCACCGGGCGGTCGACCACGAGCGCGAAGAAGCCCTTCGCGAGCTCGTCCGGAGAGCTGCGGCTCATCCGGCGGCCTCGTCCTCGCTCTCGGTGGCGTTGGCTGCTTCTTCGGCTGGCGCTGCTTCTTCGGCTGGCGCTGCTTCTTCGGCTGGCGCTGCTTCTTCGGCGGGCGCTTCGTCCGGGGTGGCTTCTCCGACCTTCAGGTCGCCCGGGTAGCGCACGCGGGCGCCGTCCCGGAGGGCCATGTGGCCGCGCACCACCACCTCGTCGCCCTGTTCGAGCCCTTCGACGACCTGCGCCACGTCCTGATCGAGGTAGCCGAGCTCGATCTCCAGCTTCCGCGCGATGCGGTACGGGCCGGGGATCGCTTCCTCTTCTTCGGCGCCGGTGTCGCCATCTTCGTCGCCGCCGAAGAGCTGCGCGAACCAGCCGGGCTCTTCGCCGTCGGCGCCGCCTTCGTCTTCGTCTTCGCCTTCGCGTTCTTCGGGCTCGTCTTCGATGGCCACCCGGAAGATGTGCGGGCGGCCTTCTTCGTAGACGATGGCGCGGCGCGGCACGGTGAGCACCTGGTCGCGCCGGTCGACCTCGATGCGCACCGAGACGTACTGGCCGGGGCGCAGGACCAGCTCCTGCTGCTGCAGGCCCACCGTGACCTTCACCGTGCCGGTGGTGGGATCGATCGTGGGGGCGATGCGCTGGATGATGCCGGGCACCTGGAGCGCTTCGTCGTAGACGCTGGCGAGGGTGGCCTGCTGGCCGACCGCGAGCTTGGGCAGGTCGCGCTCGGGCAGGCTGACCACCACCTGGAGCCGCGTGAGGTCGACGACCTGGAAGGCGCGGGCACCGCCAGCGACCTCGCCGTAGCGCAGCTCGCGGACCGCGACGGTGCCTTGGATCGGGCTCACCAGCCGGGTCTGGCCCTGGGTCTTGGACGCCTCGGTCAGCCCGGTGCGGGCGGCGTGCAGCACCGCCTCGGCTTCGTCGAGCTCGCGGTCGGAGACGGCGCCCTGGCCGTGCAGGGTGCGGGTCTCCGAGAGGCTGCGCTCGGCCTGGGCGAGCTCGGCTTCGGCGCGGGCGAGGCCGGCGTCGAGGCTGGCGTTGTCGATGACGGCGAGCACGGTGCCCTTGGCCACGAGGTCGCCTTCTTCGACGTGGATGGCGATCACGGTGCCCGAGGCTTCCGGGACCAGGTCGGCCTGCGCTTCGGACTCCACCGAGCCGGACGACACGACGTGGTCGGCCACGCTGCCCAGCGCCGCAGCGGAGATGTCGACGAGGGTTCGGGGATCGGGGGTGTACTCCTCGTCCTCTTCTTCCGCGTCGTCTCCGTCTTCGCCCTCTTCACCGTCCTCGCTGCCTTCCTCGCTGGTCTGCTCCGACCCCGAGCCCTCGTCTTCGTCCGACGAGCAGGCGGGGGCGAGCACCAGGCACAAGGCCAGGAGGGGAAGGCGAAGGCGCATGGGGGTTCCGGGGCGGGGCGGCGATGGTACTCCGCTCACGGAGCGCTTATTCCCACGGCATGTCTTTTGCCGTCTTGATCGCCGCTGGATGGGCCTCAGAGCCCGATCGCACCGACTTGGGCGAGGTGCTGTACTCGACCTCGAGGTTCGGGGTGGGCCTGGAGCTGGATGGCGTGGAGGCCCCCGGCATGGGCGTGCACGTGAGCGGCACCACCCCCTTCGAGGGCTTCCGGGTGGGCACCCGCTTCGAGCACCGCACGTGGCGCCACCCCACCGCCGACGAGGAGGCCTACTTCTCCACGCAGGGGATCCAGGACCTTCCGGGGCACTGGGAGGGCCACTGGACCTTCGAGGGCTCGATCCGCGACGGCTACGGCGCCAGCCGCTTCCAGGCCGGCTGGCAGGTGGGCGGCACGGTGGGGCGCTGGCGGCAGGGCAGCGAGCGCATCCAGGAGAGCTACGAGGAGCTGGGCGCGGAGCTCTGGCCGCTGCGCGAGTGGCGGGCCGGCGGCGTGCTGATGCTGGGCGTGTTCGATCAGCGCGACAAGCACCACGCGGCGGTGGTGGGTCGCTACTGGCACCCGCTGGCGGCCACGCTGAGCGAGGAGGACGAGGACTGGCGCTACCAGGTGGGCGACCGGATCTTCGACCCGGTGGAGGTGGTGGCGCCGCTGGCCTTCGGTGGACTGTCGCTGTTGACCCACTGGAACCTGCTCTACCTGCGGGTCGAGGGGGGCTGGGAGCAGTGGCTGCCCAGCGTGAAGAGCCGCGAGATCGAGCAGGGGCCCGCGCCGGGGCGGTGGCAGGTGGACGCCTCGATCGGCTTCGGTCTCTAAGGGGCCGGCTCGTACTCCGGTCGGACTCGAGGTCGGACTCGGACTCGAGGTCGGGACCCGTGCTCGAGGTCGGACTCGAGGTCGGGACTCGTACTCGAGGTCGGGACTCGAGCTCGAGACTCGAGCTGCGACGGCGATCTCGTCACCCCCCCCGGACCACTCGGGCGGGTCCTGCGGGGGCGGCCCGCCGGGGGCGAGGGCCGCCCTCCTCGAACCCACCCGAGCGGTCCTCCCAGGGAGCGACCATGCCCGCCTACCTCTTCGACCACGAGCAGCTCGACGTCTTCCGCCTCGCCGTCGAAGTCAACCGCTGGTTCGCCTCCGCGCGCTTTCCTGCGGGGCGCGCTCACCTCCGCGACCAGGGGCTCCGGGCAACCGACTCGGTGGTGCTGAACCTCGCAGAGGGCCTGCCCAACCGGAGGGAGAAGATGGGGAAGCGCCACTTCCGCATCGCCCTCGGCTCCGCGGCCGAAGCGGCGGCGGTGCTCGCGCTGCTCCTGCAGATGGAGGGCGCCGAGGACACGCTGTGCAAGCTCCGTCGGGTCGGCGCGATGCTCCGAGCGCTGAGCCGGTGAACCGGCGACGGCGCAGCAACGGCGGGATGCATTCGCCCGTGCAGACTTCGCGCTGGATCGGTCAGAGCTCCTGTGGAGGAGAGTGGAGCGTTGGCGCGCCCGATCCCTCGTCGATCGCCTCGCCCGTGTGATCGAGCAAGCGCCACTGGGGCACCACCGGCTCGATCGCCAGGCTGGCGAAGAGCGCCTCGGGAGGGCCGTTGTAGACGAGCTGGTGCCAGGCGAGGCCTCGGGCCTGAACCACCGCGCGCACGTTCGCGCCCTCGGACCACCGCGCCGGTCGGTAGGTCATCTCGGGCAGGCGCCCCACCGGCGCTTCGTCGAACAGGTCCCAGGCCACCCCGACCAGCTCCTGGGTGCCCTGGGCGTGGAGCGCGACCAGAGCGTCGAGGGTGGCGAGGCTCGCCGGGTCGAGGCTGTGCCAGTGATGGATCAGGAGCGGTCGCCCGCGCGGGACCAGCCCGCGCAGGCACTCGGTGAGGTCCACGACCTGCACCAGGTCGGCGCTGTTGCGAGGGTCCCGGATGCCGCCCACGCCGGGGCCGCCCGCCTGCTCGATGGTGGGGCTGCCCTCCCGCCTGGCGGCCAGGTTGCGGGCCGGAGTCCCTTGTGGAGCCGATCGACGACGCTTCAGCAGGCGATCGAGCAGGCCCATCGGTCTCCCGCCCCGATCGCGATCGGGATCGCGGCGGGGGATCGCGGCAGGGGATCCGCCGATCGATCGGTCCCGATCTTCGCAGACCTGTCGAGCGATCGCGAGCGCACGGCCGGGGTTGCGGTCCCGCACCGCTCTTGACACGACAAGGCCTCCGGATCTGCGATCGGGGTCCCAGGATGGAGGAAGTCTTGAACACGACGCTGGCGAAGATGCCGCGCCACCCCCCCTGACGGTGGCCTGGTTCCCCGGGTCGGCGTGCTGCTGGCCCGGGGGACTCCGGTACGCTCCAGGCATGGTGCGCCGCGACGATCAGGGTCCTCAGCTCCCGTTGCCCTTCGGGTTGATGTGGACCCTGTCACGCTGCGCTTCTCCAGCGGGTGCAAGTCCCGTCCCGGTAGGCGTCGGAGCGCCG
>Ga0114933_10003570_pt1 | contig 15088 bp, 14 predicted proteins | sample 4SBtaG_FD_89691 | JGI IMG/M metagenome (GOLD analysis project Ga0114933, IMG submission 89691) | Deep subsurface microbial communities from Kolumbo volcano to uncover new lineages of life (NeLLi) - 4SBTROV12_W25 metaG | ecosystem: Environmental > Aquatic > Marine > Volcanic | place: Kolumbo... | reverse complement strand
CCTACGACGCGGTGACAGCGGGCCAGGACCACTCCTGCGCCATCGACAACACCGCCTTGGTGAGCTGTTGGGGGTCAGACAGCGATGGCCAGTCCACGCCGCCGGGTGACGCCTTTGTCCAGAGCGAACTCGTGTTCGTTGCCGCGGGTGTAGGCGTGGCCGTCCAGGCGGTCCTGCACGCGCTCGAAGAGCTCCCAGGACACCAGCGTGGGGTCGCTGCCCTCGTACTCGCGGCCACCCCAGAAGAAGCGACCGGCGTAGAGCGGGTTCCGCAGGGCGTTGTGAAGGGAGCTGGTGGTGATCTTGCCGCCGCGCTTGCCCCGGTACCCGTTGGCCTGGGCGAAGTCGGCGATGGCCTTGATGCTGTGCTCGCCGCCGTCGTACATCTCGAAGGCCTTGCGGATCAACGGTGCCCGCTCGGGGTCGGGCACGATCAGGCTTCTCCCAGCCTCGCGCCGGTTGAGGTACCCCAGGGGAGCTGCACCCGGCCAGTGGCCCTGGGCCGCCTTCTGGTGCATGCCCTTGCGGACCTCCTCGGAGAGGTTGTCGACGTAGTTCTTGGCCATCAGGACCTTGATGCCGTGGACGAACTTCTCGGAGGAGCGGGACTCCTCCGACAGCACGATGCCCTCCTTCACCAGGTGGACGTCGACATCCATGTCGTCGAGGGCGACCCAGTCCTTGAGGTTGCGGTACAGCCTGTCGGTCTTCTCGACCAGGATTACCGGGGCCTTGGCCCGCCGCTTCAGGTACTTGAGCATCTTGCTGAACTCGAGGCGGCCGGTGGCCTTGGCGGTCTCGATGTCGACGAACTCCTCTACGATCGTCAGCCCGTTGTCGGCGGCGTAGCTTCGGAGGAGCTCCCGCTGGGCGGGGATCGAGAAGCCCTCGCGTTCCTGCTCTCGGGAAGACACACGGGCGTACAGCACCGCCTCGCGCGGCGGAGGAGCTGCCACGGCCTTGCGGCGCCCGCCTCGGCGACGGCGAGAGGACTGGCGTGTGGCGGCTCGTGCCATCTTGCTCTCCTGGACTGAACACCCGTACAGGACTATTACATGACCGGGCGTGGCAGGCACCGTAGGATCGCGCCCGACATGTTAGTTCGTAGCAGATTCTGGCAAATCTCGCCAGACTGGAATCGCCCTCCCAACTCCGCAGGATGAGCACGCCATGGACGACGAGATCCTGACCATCAAGGAAGTCGGGAAGTACCTGAAGCTCAGCGATCGATCCGCCTACCGACTGGCCCAGGAGGGAACCCTGCCAGCCTTCAAGGTCGGCGGGTCCTGGCGGGTCCGCAAGGCAGATCTCGATGCCTGGATCACCCGCCAGGTGGAGACGCAGAGCTCCGCGGCAGAACAAGACCCCGAACCGGAGCCCCCGTCGGCATGAGCACCCTGAACCCTCGACGCTTCGCCAATGTCGCCACCCTGCGGAAGGTCCACCAGGACCGCCTGATGTCACTGCTCGTTCCACACGAGGAGTACCTGTCGGGCCGCGCGGTCGACTTCGACAATAAAGGCATCGACTACCCTGGCCTGGTGGGCGTGCTGCTCAAGCCCGACGAGAAGTTCCCGCTCGAGCTCGCCGACGCGCTGCACCACATCAACGAGCTGGCGACCGAGGATGGCATGGACGACCTGCTCGAGGCCGCCGACGCCAAGGGGCTCGATCTCGACCTCGACGACGACCCCACTCCGGCCGACGTGGCGCTCTCGGCGTGGCTGGTCGACCAGGACCTGGTCGAGCGGGCCCTGGCCGAGCAGTTCCTGACGCGCCCTCGCTCCTTCGAGTACGCCGTGGGGTCGGGCGAGCCGCCGGTGTCGGTGACGGTCCCTGACGCCGATGCACTCGCGGTGATGGAGAAGGCGCTGGACGAGTACTTCGACAAGAAGAAGCGCGGGCGGCACAGCAGGGTGTTCGTCTACCCCAAGGAGGATGGCATCTGGTTCCTGGTCCGCCATGGCGAGCCCATGGACCGACGAGGTGTCATCAAGGACGGCGAGTCCGAGGCCGTGTTCTTCCGGCCCGAGAAGTACGACGTCGTCGTCTACGACCAAGCGCTCGACGAGCTTCGCGTCAACGCCCGCAACAAGGGGGAGAAGGAGCTGTACCGCAAGCAGATCGGGCAGCACATGTTCGGCGACGAGGGCTACTTCGCGGACGCAGCGCGCTACACGCTGGACCCGCTCATCGAGGATGGTGTGGATGCCCTGGTCTGCTCGGACGTGCCGGGGCTCGAGTACGTGCTGCTCAAGGAGGTCCACTACTTCCGGGGTGGTGCCCAGAAGGAAGTCGAGATCCGCAAGGCCAAGGACCTGTTCGCCGCCTATGCGGAGAAGGACCGCCCGCTCCCTGGGGGGCGCATGATGAAGGCGAGCTTCGAGGTGCGGTTCTCGGATGCCAAGGCCTCGCGCACCCTGGCCGTGCGGCTGCCTCGCACCGCGCAGTACACGCGGGATGATGACAGCGCCTGCCTGGACACCTGGCTGATCAAGCGCGGTTTCGTCAACGGCCACAATGACCCGGAGGACTGATCCATTCTGGCGCTTGCTGGCCGACCGTCCGCGGACCACGGGCACACTCACGGACTGGCGGGGGCTGCTCGGCGATGCCTTCGACCTCGTCCGGCCGGTGCTGAAGCCGACCGGCGACTACGCCAGGGCATGGGTCTGTGGCGACTCCGGCAAGGTGGGCTGCTACCGCGAGGTCCATGACCACGGGAATCAGGTCGTTGCGGTCTGTGGCGAGCAGCCACGCCGCTGCGAGCGGATCACCCTCCGCCGCGATGACCTCGTTCTCTACGCCGTTGACCCTCGGCGACTCGGGCGCAGCCTGCTCACCGGCGTGACGGAGCTCGAGGACGAGCACACGCCGATGGAGCGTGGCTGGTTCCTGGGCACCGCTCGCTTCGGCGGCGAGCCCATCGCCCTCCACCTCGGGTTTGTTGCGGAGGCGGGCGCGTTGCTGTCGGTCCGGCGGGCCTTGCAGGACCGATGGCCGGACAGGCGGGTGGTCCTGCTGGTCCCGATGGCCGAGCAGGTGGACGCCGCCGCCCGCGCTGCACTCGAGGGGATGGGTGGCATCGTTCTCGCCCTCGACGAGTCGCTGCACGACACGGGCACACTGGCGGCCGATTTGGCGGACGTCGTCACCCACTTCCGCTTCGCCGGCGTCGATCTGGGCTCCCTGCTGGCGCATCGCTACGACCTGATCCTGGACCCCCTGGGCAATCGCTACTGGCTCTACGGCGAGCCCATCGCCTTCAAGAAGCGGGCTCGCTTCCCGCAGCGGTTGCTCGCTGCACTCGCCGGGACGCCGAGCGCGCTGGTGACCCGCCTCGACCTGTTCGGCGCGGTCTGGCCCGATGACTACGGGCGCAAGGGCGTCGAGAAGAACTGGGCACGGTCCCTGCGAGACCAGGTCACCGCTCTCAAGGAGGCGCTGGCCGTGGATGAGGGGCGCTACCCTGTTGTCGCCCACCCGAGCGGCGATGACGCGGACGGCGGCTACTCCCTGCGCCTGGATCCGCGGCGGGTCCACTGGTGGAGCGAGCCCATCGAGTAGCCGGGGAGACGATTCTCGAGTGCCTCAATCGACAGCCAGTCGACAGGCCGTCGAGCGGAAGAGGGCATGCCCACGGCCTCTCCCTTGAGCGGCGGCTACCCGCGCCACCACCAGCTTGTTTCAGCCGACAGCCAGTCGGCTGAGTTGACGGTTTACCCCGCCTAATCCTGTTCTCGAAGTCAGCGTGGTGCTGGCTTGAGCCAGCAGGAAGCACGTTGAGCCGTCCCAACCGTCCGAGCACCCGAACCCGTCGCCAGCGTCGCCTGGATGACGAGGTGCTCGATCGGTTGGCGGCCGCGTACCAGCCGCTGTCTCCCGAACCCATCACGCGAGATGACGCGGCCGAGATCGCCGACAACCTCCGCCGCTACTTCGATGTGCTCCAGGAATGGGCCCTCGAAGACGCGGCGAAGGGTGTGGGCCCCTGGGCTGGCAAGTCCGCGAGCAGCGCGGAGTAGCGCCATGAACGAGTTGAGTCCCCCCTTCGCCCCCATCGAGAGCAGGCAACGCCCGGCTGCAGGCTTGCAGTTCACTTCTTGCTTCTGGAGGCGCTGATGCACCCGCTCGCTGCCCACACGCACGAGTTCGAGGGCAAGCCCCTCGTCACCCTCACCTACGACGGCAAGCCCGCCTGGGTGGGCCGTCACATCGGCGCCCGCCTCGGCTACAGCCACCGCGGTAAGCGCCTGCCCAACAAGATCCTCGGGGACTGGAAGGACGAGTTCATCGAGGGCACCGACTACGCCTTCCTCACGGGCGACGAGCTGGCCGCGCTCAAGAAGACCACCGACACGGTCTCGCCGAACGCCAACAGCAGCCTGCTCATCCTGTTCCAGAGCGGCCTGTGGATGGTGCTCGTGAAGACCCGTCGCGCGGTGGGCAAACGGCTCCGACGTTTCCTGGTGGACCAGGTGCTGCCGCAGATCGCTCGCACTGGCGAGTTCAGCCACGAGCGCGAGGTCGTGGGCGGCGTCGTGGTGTCCCTGGAGCTGGCCCGCAACGAGGAGCCCCTTGCCAGCCGCCGCGAGACGCGCCTCGCACGCCAGGCCGCCACCCGTGAGCGCTGGGTCGACGTATGCGACCGCAAGCTCAAGGTCGGCGCGCTGCACCGGGTCATCGACCGGGCGCCCATCCTCTCCGAGGACGTGGTGGCCGCCCTCGAGGTGAGCGCCGCCGAGATCGCGCTCGGAGCCGACCTGGGTGCTCTCAAGCCCGAGACCGTGCATTGGGTCACTCCGTCGCAGATCGCGAAGCGCTGGGGCCTGTCCCCGCAGAAGGTGGGCCGGGTGATCTCCAGCTTGGGCTTGCGCGGCGACGAGCGCTTCTCCAAGCGCGTGCTCACCAAGGCCAGGCACGTCGACCGGGTGGTCGTGAGCTTCCTCTACAACGCCCAGGGCGAGGCGCTCATCGACGGCGCCCTGCGCGGCGATGACCCCAAGGACGCGGCCTGAGCCGCACCGGAGAGCGCTTGCCCACCCGAGAGCCCACAGACGTGGTCCGCATCGAGCGGGCCACCCTGCGCGCGGTCCGTTTCCGCGACGAGCGAGCACGCACGCCCATCCCGTGGGAGGGGCCCGTGCTCGAGCTCATCGGGGCGCAGCACCTCGCCCAGGCGGAAAAGAAGGGCACGCCGGCATTCTCGCCCGTCGACTACGAGGAGGGTGCGCTCCGCGGCAAGCGTGGCATCCAGCGGGCCAACGCCCTCGTCCTCGACTTCGACCACCTCACCACCGACCAGGCCGAGCTCGTCCGTCGCAAGGTGCGCGCCGCGGGCTGGGCCCACGTCTCCTGCACCTCGTTCAGCCACATGGGCGGGGGCGCCGAAGACCACTGCTTCCGCCTGGTCATCGTGGTCTCCAGGCCCATCCTCCCGAAGGAGTACGAGCCGGTCTGGGTGGCGACCAACGCCGCGCTCGGACGGCTCGCCGACGCCAACGCGCGGGACATCAGTCGCCTGTGGTTCGTGGCCTCCTGTCCACCGGAGCGCCTGGAACACGCGGCGCTGCACGCCGTGGACGGACGCCCGCTGGACGTCGACCGAGCACTTGCCGCATCCAGCCTGAAGCCCCGAGATCGACGCCGAAAGCGGAGGAGAGCCGGTGAGCCCTTCGCCGAGGGGGAGCGCAACGCGGGCCTGCTGCGTATCGGCGGTGGGCTGCGCCGCAAGGGTGCCGGTCGCGACGAGCTGCTGGGCGCGCTGCACGCGGCCAACGTCGCCCGGTGCCAGCCGGCCCTGGCCAAGCGCGAGGTGGTGGCCATCGTGGACAGCCTGCTGCGCTACGATCCGGCCTCGGACCTGCTTGTCCTCAACCTCACGGATGCGGGCAACGCCGAGCGCTTCCGGGCTTACTCGGGTCGGCGCTTCGCCTACGTCCACGCCTGGGGCTCGTGGCTCCACTACGACGGCGTGCGCTGGCAGCGCGACGGCTCCGGTGCCGCCGTGCGCGAGGCCCTGGGCACGCTCCGCGCCCTGGCCGCTGAGGCCGAGAAGGTCCCCGATGAGGACCACCGGGTCGAGCTGCTCAAGCACTCGCTGGACAGCGAGTCCTCGGCACGGCTCACGGCCATGCTCACGGTCGGCCAGGCTCTGCTGCCGGTTGCGACCGACGACCTCGACCGTGACCCCGACCTGCTCAACGTGGCCAACGGCACCCTCGACCTCCGGACGGGCGAGCTCCGGCCCCACGACCGCGACGACTGGCTCACCCGGCTCGCCCCCGTCGAGTACGACCCCGACGCGGAGTGCCCGCGCTGGGCGGCCTTCCTCGACCGGGTCATGGGCGGCAACCAGGGGCTGATCACCTTCCTGCAGCGTGCCGTCGGCTACTCGCTGACGGGCCACACCAACGAGCAGATCCTGCTGCTGCTGTACGGGGTCGGGGCCAACGGCAAGAGCACCTTCCTCGAGACGCTGCGCGCCATCCTGGCCGACTACAGCGCCATCACCGACTTCAACACCTTCATGAAGCGAGACAGCGAGGGGGCGCGCAACGACCTCGCCCGCCTGGTCGGCACTCGGCTTGTCTCCGCCGTCGAGGCCGAGGCCGGCAAGCCGCTGGCCGAGGCCCTGATCAAGCAGCTCACCGGCGGCGACACCATCACCGCCCGCTTCCTGTTCAAGGAGTACTTCGACTTCAAGCCGCAGTTCAAGATCTGGCTCGCGGCGAACCACAAGCCCAACGTGCGGGGCAGTGACCACGGCATCTGGCGCCGCATCCGCCTGGTCCCGTTCACGGTGACCATCCCCGAGCCCGAGCGAGACCCCCGGCTCACCCAGAAGCTGGCCGGAGAGCTCCCCGGCATCCTGGCCTGGGCCGTCCGCGGCTGCCTGGCGTGGCGGGAGTACGGGCTGAGCATGCCGCCCGAGGTGCTCGCGGCAACGGCCTCCTACCGCGAGGAGATGGACCGTTTCGGCGGCTTCTTCGATGAGATCTGCGTCATCGAAGACGGGGCCACGATCACCGCGAAGGAGCTGTACGAGGCCTACCAGAAGTGGTGCGAGGCCAACGGCGAGCGCACCCGGTCGAAGAAGGCGCTGGCGATGGTCTTGCGGGAGCGCGGCTACGAGGCGTTCCGGACGAAGCGCGCCCGGTGCTGGAGGGGACTTCGTCTTCGTCAGCAGGACGAGCCGCTCTCCGCGACGGGTGACGCGTTGACGGGTGGTGACGCGGATCTGGGGTACTCCGCCCATGTGCACGAGGGTGCGCGTCATGCCCAGGGGGGATGCGAGGGTTCCGCGCAACGCGTGAGGGATCCCGAAGTCACGTCACCAGGCGTCATCCGTCACCCTCAGAGCTCTGCGGAGCATCCCGGTGCTGGCTGGGAAGAGGGGAAGCTGTGAGTGCCCCTGATGTGCTGCTGGCGCTGGTCGAGGCCGAGGTCGTGCTGTGGGTGGACGGGGGCCGGCTGTGTTTCCGGGCGCCGGCCGGAGCGCTGACCGACGAGCTGAGAGGCCGGGTTGCCGAGTGCCGAGGTGCACTGCTTGCGCTGGTGAAGGCCGGAGCGGTGCTGCCGGCTGACCGCGGCACCTGGCCCGAGGAGGCCGTCGAGCTGGTCGAAGAGCGAGCTGGCATCTGCGAGTTCCATGGGGGCCTGGCCCGAGATGAGGCCGAGCGCGTGGCTGAGCGCTGCGTGCGGCTGGAGCACGTCCGCGAGTTCATCGAGCGCGCCGCCCTCAAGCGACCGCCGTGATCGCGCCACCCTGATCGTTTCCCTCCGCTCCTCGTCGTCCACGCTGTCGCAAGCTTCCAAGGCGAGGGGCACCCCGGCCCGGCCGCCCGAGAGGACGGTCGGGCCTCTACCTCATCCCGGCCCGTCGTTCCGCTAGTCGCGCCGTAATCTTCCGGAATCATTTAGGTTCAACAGAGTTGAGCCGAACCCCGCCGTAGTGTCCGGAGGGTGAAAGTGATAGCTTCACGTCACCCGCCCCGCTTCAGTATAGGTTGGCCCCAGTGCCCACTCCCGCTCCACTCTCCGATGACCGACTCGACCCGCTTACTCCCGCCCAGCGCAGCGAGCGAATGGGCCGTGTGCGCGGGAAGGATACGAAGCCAGAGATGGCAGTTCGGCGGATGCTCCACAGGATGGGCTACCGATACCGGCTTCACGCCGGCGATCTCCCTGGGAAGCCAGACATCGTGTTTCGGGGGCGAAAGAAGGTCATCTTCGTCCACGGCTGTTTTTGGCATCGCCACCCCCGATGTAAGCTGACCCGCATGCCGAAGACTAGGATGGCGTTCTGGCGGCAGAAGCTGGAAGCCAACCGCGCGCGCGACCTTCGCAACCAAGAGGAGCTACTGGCCGATGGGTGGCGGGTCTTCATCGCATGGGAGTGCGAGGTCGGCAACCTCCACGCGCTGGGCGCGCGAATTGCATCGTTCATAGAGGAGAATTGATGGAATCGGTCGAGCTGTTCGCTGGGGCGGGAGGGCTCGCCATGGGCATGGCCCTCGCGGGCTTCCACCATCGGGCCATCGTCGAGCGTGATCGATGGGCTTGCGATAGCGTTCGCGAAAATAAGCGGAGGGTCCTTGCGGATCCGGCCCTCGAGGCCATCGCCTTCCTCCGTGGCTGGCCAGAGCCATTCCAAGGGGATGTGCGAGAGTTCAACTACTCCGGTCTGTCTGGCGAGATCGACCTCGTCTCGGGAGGTCCCCCCTGCCAGCCGTTCTCGGTGGGCGGAAAGCACAAGGGCTTTCGTGACGACCGGGACATGTTCCCGGAGGCGGCACGGGCTGTGCGGGAACTCGTGCCAAAGGCGTTCATCTTCGAGAACGTCCGGGGCCTTCTACGCCCCGCGTTTTCCGAGTACTTCGAGTATGTGTTGCTCAGACTCACGTACCCTGAACTCACCAAGAAAGATGGCGAGGAGTGGAAGGAGCACCTGTCACGCCTAGAGAGGCACCACACCCGAGGTACGGACAAGGGGCTGGTCTACAATGTTGCCTTCCGCGTCGTGAATGCGGCGGACTACGGCGTGCCACAGAGCCGCGCGCGAGTGATTCTGGTTGGCTTCCGTGCTGACCTTGCGGTCGAGTGGAACTTCCCCGATCCGAAACACACTCAGGCACGGCTCGTCTGGGACAAGTGGGTGAGCGGCGAATATTTCGACGCGCACAAGGTAGCGAAGAAGCACCGTGGGGAGCCATCCAAGCGAGAGGGGAGCATTCTGCGCCGCCTGAAGCGCACGGGTGAGTGTCCGGTCGACCAGCGTTGGCGCACCGTGCGCGATGCGCTGTCAGGCCTACCTGATCCCGAGGTGAAACCGAGACTCGCGAGTCGGCACCACAACCATAGGTTCCAGCCTGGGGCGCGTTCCTACCCTGGTCACACGGGGAGCCCCTGGGACCGCCCGGCCAAGACGTTGAAGGCCGGGGTTCACGGCGTCCCTGGCGGTGAGAACATGCTGGCGCGGCCAGACGGATCGGTTCGATACTTCTCCGTGCGCGAGGCCGGTCGCCTGCAGACGTTCCCTGATGACTATGTCCTTGAGGGGGCGTGGTCGGAAGCCATGCGTCAGCTCGGCAACGCAGTGCCGGTTCGGCTTGGGGAGGTCATTGCATCGTCCGTCGCTGATGCGCTTAGTGGCACGAAATGAGTCTTCTCGATGATCTCGAGGGGTTGATCCGGGAACTCAACGAGTCAACTGCCGATCTTTCGGCACGGCGCAAGGCTGCAACGAAGCGTCGCGTCGATGAACTCGTCCGCCAACTCCACACCACCGCGAGATCGTTGGACCCAGTGGCGGTGCCCTCGCGGTTCTTCGATCCATCGGATCCGCGCCAGGTCGGACGTTTCGTCGGCTTGGCTCTTGTCGCCCAGCCAAAAGTCCCGCTTGGCGAGGTGGGCAAGTTCTACGGGAGTGGTGTGTACGCACTCTACTACGATGGCGGCCATGAGCCTTACGAGCCCATCGCGGAAACAGAACACCCTATCTACGCAGGCAAGGCGGACCCGGCGAATGGTGCGGCCACCACACCGCAGGGACAGGGCTCCAGGTTGTACAACCGACTCAACGACCATCGAAGGAGCATCCAGAAGGCAGCAAACCTCGCCGTGGCTGATTTCAAGTGCCGGTATCTGGTCGTCCAGAGCGGTTGGCAGACGGCGGCTGAGAGCCACCTCATCGAGATGTTCAAGCCCATCTGGAACAGCGAGGTCGGGATCGCCTACGGCGTTGGCAAGCACGGGGACAGTTCGTCGACGCGTGCAAATAAGCGATCACCTTGGGACACCTTGCATCCCGGGCGTGGTTGGGCATGGTCTGATCCCAACACGGAGGATCAGGTGCCGCTCGACGACATCATCGCGAACATCCAAGCGCACTATGAAGTGGTGGCGCCGCTCACGTCCATCGACCTCATTCTGAAGCGCTTTTTCGACAGCCTGCGCCAAGACGGCGGAGATTCCTAGATGTCTGACTCTATCCCCAACTCTATCAATATCCGCCCGTCCGCTCGCATCCTTCGCGTTCTGGGTGACATCGAGTTCCAGCCGTGGCAGTGCCTGGCGGAGTTGGTGGACAACGCTTTCGACGACTTCCTGGATCTCCGGAGGCGCGGTGAGCATTGGCCAGACGGATACAAAGTCAGCATCAACCTCCCGGGCACTGGTGTTCCGCTGGGAGATGCGGAGATCGTCGTCACGGACTCAGGGCGGGGGATGGACCTCGCGACCCTCAACAACGCTGTTCGGGCGGGCTGGTCCAGCAACGACCGTTTCAGCAAGCTCGGTCTATTCGGGATGGGATTCAATATCGCGACGGCTCGCCTTGGCCGGCTGACCCGAGTGTTGACCACTCGCCCCGGAGATCTGGAGTGGGTAGGTGTGGAGATCGATCTCGACGGGATCGGCGATGATTTCGATGTGCCGGTGGTTCGGAGAGCAAAGAGTTCCGTGTCGGATCATGGAACGATCATTGAGATTGCACGGCTGGATCCGACTCGGTCTGGATGGCTCGGACGCAACGCCGCCAAGCTTCGGCGAACGCTAGGCGACGTATACGCGTATCTGTTGGAGCATCAGCCCTTCGACCTGTTCGTCAACGGTGTGAAGGTGAAGCCGAGCCGGCCTTGTGTGTGGGACGGTGGCCGTTCCGTGACGTATGGCCGGGGGTCGACCGCCGAGCAGATTCCTGCGGTGATTGAGATTGATGAACAACTCCCGGACGCCGCAGCCTGCAACACCTGCGGGAACTGGGAGGCTCCTGACAAGACCGCCTGCTCAGAGTGCGGTGGTTCCGACCTTGAGGTGAGAACCCGACGTATCCACGGCTGGCTCGGCATTCAGCGCTATCTGCACAAGACCGAATTTGGAGTCGATTTTCTAAGAAATGGCCGCAAGATCCTGCGATACGACAAGAGGGTCTTCGAGTGGCTTGACCCTAACGACCCGCTCGCCACTCCTGAACTGGAGTACCCAGTGGAACTCGGGCAGGGAGGGCGGCTTATCGGTGTCATCCATCTCGATCACGTGCCGGTGAACTACCAGAAGAACGCTTTCGAGTGGAGTGACCGGAATTGGATCGCGGCGATTCGGCTCTTGCGTGGTGAGGGCCCCGTTCTACCACGCCGTGCGAAGCGGCTCGGGTACCCGCCGAATGACAGTCCGCTCGCTCGTCTCCACCGGGGCTATCGCCGCAACGATCCCGGCTACCGATGTCTGACTCCGGGGAATGGCAACGGCCCCATTCATGCGGCGACCCTGGAGTGGCGAGACAAATTCCGTAAGGGTGACGCGGAATATCAGTCAGATCAACGGTGGTGGGAGGCGGTCGTCTACCACGAGACGAAGTTGGCGGGTCCCGCCGCTCCGGAGGCACCTGGGGGCGGGGACGTCCTGTCGGAGTTGGGGCTGGCTGGCCCCACCAGTACCACTGGGCCAGCGACGGGTGCAACGTCGTCTCTCTTGGCGGCTGAACCGGCCCCAAAGGAGACGGAGAAGGAACGACTTCAGCGATACCTCAAGGGCGCCACCCGCGTTCCGGAACTCTCTCGGGAGTACGGCCTGACGGAGTTTGGAGCCAACGTCGAGGTCGAGGTCTTCCAACTTGCCGGCCACGAGGCGAGGGACAGCAACGGCTATCGAACCCCAGTCCTCCTGGCCCGCAAAAAGGGGCGACAGTACCAAGCATTCATCGACATGAACCATCCGGTGTTCAAGAGCTTCGGTGACGCTCCCGCCGACTACTTGGCGCTGGAGTTGGTCAACCATCTTCGCACCCGCGCGGACCATGACATGCCGCTTGCTCAAGCCGTGGCACTGCTTAAGGATCGCCTATTCCCAGACCGCAAGATCGATCCAACGGTATTGGCGGGGCAAGCCCGCGAACTACTGATGTCGATTAGGGAACGGATGGCTGGGATAGTCGCGTCGAACCCCGATCGCGCCTGGCAGTTCCTCACTGCCGACGAGAGGAGTGTCACTGAGACAAACCTCGTGGTCGAAGGCTCTGACCTCAGCCTATCTGACGCCGAGAGCTCCGGTCAGTTCGTCGTCTTCACACCCCTCATGTACACTCCCCGCCTCGTAGAGGAGTGGCCAGAGGCATTCATGGACGGTGCCGTTTTTCGGGGGCCATTTGACGGCGTCAAGACCCCTTCCGGCAAGCGGATTTCCGTGGGTCGCGTTGTCAGCTATCTGTACGACGCTGCCCTTGTTGCTGAGGCGAAGGCCAGTTCCGCAGAGCACCTTGTTCGCTGCCGTATCAGTCTCCAGTTGCTTCGTGACGAACTGGCGGGCGATGAGACTAGCGGTTGAGCCGGGTGGAACACTTCCTCCACGCCCGCACGCTCCTTGCAGGTGGTCCATCTCGGTTCAACCTCGCGATCGAGCGTCTGTTGCTTCATCTCGGTTTTTCCGACGTCCGGGTGATTGACGGGTCGGGTGATGGCGGAGGCGACATTCTGGGCGTCCGAGCCTCGGAGTTGTTTGTCATCCAGAACAAGTGGACAACGGGCACCAGTATCTCGCGGGCTGCGGTCGATGAAGTTGAGGCTGCGAAGGCCAAGTACGGCGCTGACCGTGCCATCGTCGTCACCAATGCCGTGCCGGACGGCGGAGCGCTCAAGCGGGCCAAGCGTCTCGGCAGTGTGGGGGTTCAGATTGACTTCTGGACCCGGGAGCATCTCCCTCGACTGTACGAGGCTATTCCTGGTCATGTCCCCTCTCGTTTTGCCCTGCGGCCATACCAACGCAATGCGGTGGAAGCGATCGAGAGGGACCTCACGGGAAGGTCGCGCGCGTTGTTGGTCCTGGCGACGGGACTGGGGAAGACGGTTGTCGGGGGCGAGGTGATCGCACGGCACCTGGCGGCGAACCCCGGCGACGACGTGCTGGTGGTTGCGCACATGAAGGACCTCGTGCAGCAGCTGGAGCGGGCGTTGTGGCGCCACCTACCCAAGTCCGTACCCACCCAGGTCCTCACCGGGGACAGAAAGCCCGTTTCGTTGGCCGGTGTGACATGCGCGACGGTGGAGTCCGCACTCAGTGCAGCCTACGACGGCTATCGGCCCGCGCTCATCATGATTGACGAGACGCACCATGTGGGCGAGGAGGGGCAATTTCAGCGATTGCTCGATCTGCTCGTTGAGTCTCGGCAGTTCGGTGTCACCGCGACCCCGTGGCGAGGGGATCAGTATGACCTCACCACCCGCTTTGGAGACCCGAGCTTCAAGATGGGCATTGACGAGGGCATGGCGGAAGGTTTTCTTGCCCAGGTGGACTACGAGGTTTTCGTCGACGATGTGGACTGGGCTGTGGTCCGACAGGCCAGTGCGGAGGGATACAGCGTAAAGGACCTCAACGCCCGGCTATTCCTTCCGCAGCGCGACGAGGCCATCATCAACCACCTCTGGGGTGCCTGGACTCGGACTCGAGAACCTCGTGCCATTCTGTTTTGCCGCACCATCGAACACGCGGAGCAGATGGCCAAAAAGCTGGCTGCGTTCACGCCGCATTGGCGCTCGGCCACATGTCTTCACAGTAGACACGGGAAGCGGGAGCGGGACGTGCTTCTCTCGCAGTTTAGGCTGGGTCGAGTGCCTGTCATCACTGCCGTAGACATCCTGAACGAGGGGGTCGACGTTCCAGATGTCAACATCATCGCGTTCCTTAGGGTGACTCACAGTCGACGCATTTTCGTTCAGCAACTCGGTCGCGGGTTGCGCCTTCGACCGGGAAAGGAGTTCGTGACGGTGCTGGATTTCGTCACGGACATACGCAGAGTGGCGGCTATCATGGGCCTCCGAAGGAGTCTGGACTCTCTCGGCGCCAAGGAAGTGCTGCACCTCGGCCGTGGATCCACGATTGCATTCAGCAATGATGACGTCGGTTCGCTCATGGATGCGTGGATCCGGGACGCAGCGAGCCTCGAGACCGCGCTCGACGAGGCACGCCTGCAGTTTCCGGACGTGAGCGTGGGAGGAGCTGGTTGATATGAGTCGGAAGGTAGGCAACGAGAAGCATGTCGCCCGGGTGGTGCGGAAGCTGTACGCAGATGCCCAGGCTGTGGACTGGGAATACATGTCCACTGCTGACAAGACCGCAAAATACGCTGCGTGGCTGGAGCATCCTGAGGTGGGAGCCCTGTTGCAGGAGTGGATGAGTGCGGAAGAGGCGCGGGTGTGGATCAAGGACGGCCCGATGAAGGAGTACGCGAGAGCTCTCGCTGGGTTTGGACCGTTCGCCTCCTACCTCGACGAGCACCCCAGGGGACCTCGCGCTGCGGTTTCCGCCGCCCTCGGCGCCGGCTGGAGCGTTGTTGAGGGTAGCGCCGGGGTCAAACCCCTCCATTGCGATGCCGTGTCTGGAGACGACAGCATTCGGCTCTACTGGGGACCGACAAATGATTTCAAGCATCTGCTGTGGGCAGCGCTGATGGCAGTGGACAAGTCGTCAGCCGTCAATGCCAGAATAGTCGTCTTTCACACGGTCGCTCATCCAACGCCGAAGGTGTGGCGATTGCGACAGCAGCGCATCGGCAAGCGCTGTGGATTCACAGTTTCCCATGTTAGGCTGTAGT
>Ga0114933_10003569_pt1 | contig 15089 bp, 18 predicted proteins | sample 4SBtaG_FD_89691 | JGI IMG/M metagenome (GOLD analysis project Ga0114933, IMG submission 89691) | Deep subsurface microbial communities from Kolumbo volcano to uncover new lineages of life (NeLLi) - 4SBTROV12_W25 metaG | ecosystem: Environmental > Aquatic > Marine > Volcanic | place: Kolumbo... | reverse complement strand
TCAGCAATTTGGGATCTAATTTTTTTAAGCTCTTTAGAATCATCTATATTTTTAAGTTTTAAACTTTCTTGATCATCAATAGCTTTTTTAATAATTGACTGTAATTCTTTTGTGCGATTCTTTAGGAAGGATATGTCTTTGTCTTCCAATGAATCATAAAATTGATTTACCTCTTTAACGGTTGGTAAAATCTTTTTTATTTCTCTATCAGATTTACTTCCAAATATTTTTGTTAAAATACCCACTTATAATTCCTTATAAATTGAATCTAATACACCATTAACAAATGAAGTGCTATCTTCAGAGCTAAATTTTTTAGCATTTTCGATGGCAGAACTTATAGTGATCTTATAAGAAATATCATATGACTTTAAATGAATCATTTCACAAAGAGACATTTTCATTATTAGCCTATCAATAACATTCAATCTATCAACAGTCCAATTATCAAGATTAGATTCAATTTGTTTATCTAATTCTTCTGAAAAATCAATTGTTGAATGAAAAAGTTCCTCAACAAACTTCTTTGTTAACTTATCGAACTCGTATCTTATAAAAATATCATGTAAAACTTTTTTTGGCTCTTCATCTGAAACATGTTTTGCATAAAGTGCCTGAAGTACTGCCTCTCTAGCTAATTTACGTTGTTGTTTATCATTTTTTGACATCGAATTATTGCTGATGATTCCATTTGATGTAATCTTGAATTCTTCTTTCAGCTAAAAGATTTGCTGCTTCAAGAGTTGAAATATTATTATTGGTAGCATAATCAAAAATTCTTGTGAGAATATAATAAATACCTTCGACTTGATATTTTGCTTTTTCCTTATTGTAACCCTTAAGTTCATTTGCAACATTCATTAACCCGCCAGCATTAATTACATAATCTGGGACATACATTATTTCTTTCTCTTGTAATAACTTAGCATCTCTATCTTCTTTTTCTAATTGATTGTTTGCAGCGCCAGCTATAACACTACATTTTAGATTTTCAATACTAGAAGGATTAAGCACTGCTCCCATGGCACATGGTGAAAAAACATCTAAATCCATCGACATAAGTTCATCTGCATTAACAGGTATTACACCAAACTCATTTTTAACTCTATCTAGAGATTCTTCATTAACATCATATCCATAAATCTGCGCTCCTTCTTTCTGCAAATGAGAGCAAAGATAATATCCTACTTTACCAAAACCCTGTATACCTATCTTTAAGCCTTTAACTGATTGAATATTTAATTTTTTTATTAATGCAGCTTTCATTCCAACAAAAACTCCTAAAGCAGTCAGGATAGATGGATCACCGCTTCCGCCCATTGCTCTTTTAATTCCTGTAACATGTTCAGTTTCCATTCTGATGAACTCCATGTCATGTACAGACATTCCTACATCTTCAGCAGTTATATATTTACCACCAAGACTTTGGACAAATTTTCCAAATGATCTTAAAAGCACTTCAGATTTATCTTTATTTGGATCTCCAATTATAACAGCTTTTCCACCACCTATATTCAAATTTGAAATTGAAGCTTTATATGTCATACCTCTAGATAATCTCAAAACATCAACAAGCGCATCATCTTCACTTTTGTAAGGATACATTCTACAACCACCGAGAGCAGGTCCAAGAACCGTATTATGAACAGCAATAATTGCTTTCAATCCAGAAGATGGATCATTGCAATAAACAACTTGTTCATGATTTTTATCAGATATTTTCTCAAAAATTTTTGTCATAATAATTTCCTATTTATTCTTTGATTTGGAATAAGCATCAATAATATCTTTTACAAGGTGATGTCTTGCAATATCATGTTCATTTAATTTTACAATTCCAATATCATTAATATTTTTTAATATTTTTAAAATATCTATCAATCCAGAATTAGATTTTGAAGGTAAATCAATTTGTGATTCATCCCCAGTTATAATCGCTCGCGATTCAATACCTAGCCTAGTTAAAAACATTTTCATTTGAATTGATGAAGCATTTTGAGCTTCATCTAAAATCATTGCTGAACGATTTATAGTTCTACCTCTCATATATGCCAGTGGAATAATCTCAATTATCCCCCTATCTAAAAAATTTTGAATTTTATTTTTTGGTAATAGTTCATGAAGAGCGTCATATAAGGGTGCTAAATACGGATCAATCTTATCTTTAAGATCACCGGGAAGAAATCCTAAACTCTCTCCTGCTTCAACAGCAGGTCTGCAAAAAATTATTTTTTCTATTTCATGTCTCTCTAATAAAGCTAATGCATACGCAACAGCTAAAAATGTCTTACCTGTTCCTGCTGGCCCAACAGATATTATTATATCATTTTTTAAAAAAGATTTTACTAATTCTTTCTGACCATCTGTCCTTGGAAAAACTGGACCTTTCTTACCATAAAATAGAACATTTTCTAAAGTACCATTTTTTTCTGAATTTTTAGATGAATCATTAGTTGATTCATTAATCATTACAAGTTGAGTAATATCCTTAGTTGAAAGTGTATTACCTTTTTTTATTGAGTCAATCATTTGGCTTAATACAGAATCAAAATGATTAATATCTTTTTTTAACCCCTGGCAAAAAATATTATTGCCTCTAATATTAAGTTTTAAGGGGAATTGGCTTTCAAGAAAAAGGATGTTTTTATCACCTACACCGTACAGACTGGTAAGATCAACTCCCTTAACTTCAAACGTCTTTTTCATCGTTTAACACCTTGATACCAAGTTCGTCTAACTGTTCTTTTGAAACATAATTTGGAGCTTCTTCCATCAATGCAGATGCTGATGTTGTTTTTGGAAATGCAATAACATCTCTTATATTATTAACACCTGCTAAAAGCATAACTAGTCTATCTAACCCAAATGCAATACCTCCATGAGGAGGAGTTCCATATTTCAACGCATCTATAAAAAATCCAAATTTCTCTGAAATTTCTTTATCAGATAGATTCATTATCTTAAATATATCTTTTTGCAATTTATGATCATGAATTCTTATTGAACCCCCAGCAACCTCGTACCCATTAATTACTATATCATAGCCTTTAGAAGTAATATCTCCAGGGTTTGATAAAACATTTTTTATATCAAAGTCTTTTGGAGCCGTGAATGGATGGTTTACTGAATCAAATCTTTCAGTTTCTTCATTCCAATCAAACAAAGGAAAATCTACAATCCAAACAGGAGAAAAAAGGTTGTTATCTTTAAGGTTTAACATATCCCCTAACCTACTTCTTACCTTTCCAAGAATTTTAAGTGAATTATTTAGTTTATCTCCAACCATAAAACATATTGAGTTATCTTTTATTTCAAAATTTTTGATTATTTCTTTACGAAGTTCAGAATCAAAAAATTTAGAAATTCCACCTTCAAAATCACCATTATTAACTTTAAACCATGCTAGCCCTTTTGCACCAATTGATTGAGCATAAGCATCCATTTCATCTATAACTTTTCGAGAAAATTTATCTGCTTCTTGAGTATGAATCATTCTTACAGCCTCACAAGAAGAGAATGCTTTAAAATCTGATTTATCTGAAAAAGGCTTGAAATCATTGATATGCATTTCAAATCTTAAGTCGGGCTTATCAGTACCATATTTTTCAATTGAATCTTTATATGCAAGAATGGGGAAATCATTTAAGTCTACATCAATTATATCTTTAAAAACTTTAACGATTAAATTTTGAACTAAACTTCGGACTTCATCTTCGTCAACGAAACTCATTTCTAAATCAATTTGAGTAAACTCAGGTTGACGATCAGATCTTAAATCTTCATCTCTAAAACATTTCACAATTTGAAAATAACGATCCAGGCCTGATATCATAAAAAGCTGTTTGTACATTTGTGGGGATTGCGGCAATGCATAGAATTGACCATTATGAACTCTACTGGGAACTAAATAGTCTCTAGCACCTTCAGGAGTCGACTTCATTAACACTGGTGTTTCAATTTCTAAAAAATTATTTTCTGATAAGAAATTTCTTACAACTTGAGCTGTTTTGTGTCTTATAATTAAATTATTTTGAAGAGATAAATTTCTAAGCTCTAAATATCTATATTTTAATCTATGCTCTTCCGATGAAGCTTCTCTATCTTGTATAGATAATGGCAAAGGTTCAGCAGTACTTAATAAATCAATCTTTTCAACTAAAACTTCAATTTCACCTGTTGATAAATCAGGGTTGATTAAATCTTTATCTCTTGCAGAAACTTTACCGGATATATGAATAACATCTTCATTTGACAAGGTTTTACCAATTTCAATTAATTCATCAGAATTAAGAATAGCCTGCGTTTTTCCAAAACGATCACGAATATCTATAAATATAATCTGACCATGGGTTCTTATAGAGTTTACCCATCCTGAAAGTTGAACAGTCTTGTCAATATGATTATTATTCAGTTCACCACAATTATGTGTTCTAATAGTCATTTATAATAATCTAATAATTATTTGTCTAATTCTTCTGCATTTTCAACAAGAAGGAGAACTTTGTCCTCAATATCATCAGTAGAATCAGAATTAATGTCAGCAATACCGTAGGAGCATGAAAATTTAACTTCATTCTTCTCAGTTTTAACTGATATAGTTCCATCAGTTAAATTGATGATTGAATTTGTATGGTTCTTCATTATTCCAAAGTACCCATCTACTCCAGGACATTTCACATAAGAAACATTATCAAAACTGAATGTCTTGATTGGAGTAACAATATCTAGCTTAAAGAGTTTGCTCACTTTTTACCTTTTTCAATTGCTTCGTCAATAGACCCAACATATGAAAATGCATTTTCAGATAAATCGTCAACTTCACCATTTAGTATTGCTTCAAAACCAGCAATTGAATCTTCAAGTTTAACGTATCTACCTTCAATTCCAGTAAATTGTTCAGCAACAAAAAATGGTTGCGACATAAATTTCTGCATTTTTCTGGCTCTTGATACCACTAGCTTATCTTCATCTGATAATTCATCCATACCTAGGATTGCAATAATATCTTGCAAGTCTTTGTATTGTTGAAGAGTTTCCTGCACTGATCTAGCAACATTATAGTGTCTGTCGCCAATAACTCTTGGATCTAAGATTCTTGATGTTGAAGTCAAAGGATCTATAGCTGGATAAATACCAAGTTCAGCAATTTTTCTTTCTAAAACAGAAGTTGCATCTAGGTGTGCAAATGCCGTTGCAGGTGCTGGGTCTGTTAAGTCATCTGCTGGTACATAAATAGCTTGAACAGATGTAATGGAACCTTTCTTTGTTGAAGTAATTCTTTCTTGTAAATCTCCCATTTCAGTGGATAATGTAGGCTGATAACCCACAGCTGATGGCATTCTTCCCAGAAGTGCTGATACTTCTGATCCAGCTTGAGTAAATCTGAAAATATTATCGACAAATAATAATACATCTCTTCCTTCATCATCTCTAAAATACTCTGCCATAGTCAAAGCACTCAAACCAACTCTTAATCTAGCACCTGGAGGTTCATTCATTTGACCAAATACTAAAGCAGTTTTATCTATTACTCCAGACTCTGTCATCTCTGCATATAAGTCATTACCTTCTCTAGTTCTTTCACCTACGCCAGCAAATACAGAAAACCCACCGTGCTCTGTTGCAATATTTCTAATCAATTCTTGAATAAGAACCGTCTTACCTACACCAGCACCACCAAATAGTCCTGTTTTTCCACCTCTGGTATATGGCTCCATCAAATCAACTACTTTAATTCCAGTTTCAAACATTTCAGAAGAAGTTGCTAAACTTTCTTGTGCGGGTGCTGATCTGTGGATTGGTGAAGTAGCTTTGTTACCAACATTTCCTTTTTGATCAATAGGATTTCCTAAAACATCAAACATTCTTCCCAAGGTCTCTTGTCCAACTGGAACAGAAATTGGTTGTCCAGAGTCGCTCACTTTTGCTCCTCTAATAAGGCCGTCCGTAGAATCCATAGCAATTGTTCTTACTACGCCTTGACCTAGATGTTGGGCAGTTTCTAAAACTAAGTCTGTACCATCATCTCTTTTGATGCTTAATGCATTCATGATTTTAGGTAGATGACCTTCATCAAATTTTACATCAACTACCGCACCAGTTATTTGTAATATTTTACCTTCATTATTCATTTTATGTCCCCTTAATCGACTAATGCTTCTGCCCCACCAACAATTTCCAACATTTCAGTTGTAATTGCGGCCTGACGAGCTTTGTTAAATTCTAATTTTAATTCTTTAATAATTTCTTTTGCATTCTCTGTTGCATTATCCATGGCAACCATTCTTGCTGCTTCTTCACTACTGTAAGACTCAAGAAGTTGTTGCCACATTTGTACATTTATATGCTTAGGAATTAATGTTGAAATAATTTCCTTTTGACCAGGCTCATAATCATAATTATAATTGGTCCCATTATAGTCAGCAGTAAAATCTACAGGTAATACCTTTTCGATAATTAAATCTTGAGATGCAAGAGTTCTAAATCTGTTATAAATAACATGGACTTCATCAATTTCATTATTTTCAAATGAATTAATAAATGAAGAAGAAATGTTAGAAGCTGTATCATAATTCATGTCTTTCCAGAAATCAAAGTGAGATTCTTTAACATTAAAATCTCTTTTTGAAAAATATTCTGATGCTTTTTTACCAAGACAAAATAGTTGTACTGAATCCTTACCTAATTTTTCAATTTCTTTTTCTGCTAATCTGATAACACTAGAATTGAATGAGCCAGCAAACCCACGATCACTTGTTATTACAATGATACCAGTATTTTTAACATTTCTTTTTTCAACTAATGAAATATCAGAAACGCTAATTTGTGGTAGAATTCTACAAATTAAATCCTGAGTACTCTTTGAATATGGTCTGGATATTTCCATTTTTTCTTGAGCTTTCTTTACTTTAGCAGCTGCTACCATTTTCATAGCTTTGGTGACTTGCTGAATGCTAGTTACCGATTTAATTCTCTCTGAAAGATTTTTTAAATTAGCCATATTAGAAGCTTTTCTTAAATTCCTCTATTGCTTTATTCATCTTTTCACCAAGATCATCTGAAATGTCTCCTGAGCTGTTTATCTCTTTTAAACATTCGGAGTGTTTTGATTCAAAATGTTCTAAAAGACCTACTTCAAATTCCTTTACAGACTCTAAGTCAATATCATCTAAATAACCCTGACTTGCAGCATAAATAATTGCAACCTGTTTTTCAGTTGTCATTGGTACGTATTGATTCTGTTTTAGAATTTCAACCATTCTTCTTCCTCTAGTAATTTGAGCTGCAGTTGATTCATCCAAATCTGAAGCAAATTTAGCAAAAGCTTCTAATTCTCTGAATTGAGCTAAATCCAATCTCAATTTACCAGCAATTTTTTTCATAGCTTTTATCTGAGCGCTACCACCAACTCTTGAAACCGATAATCCAACATCAACAGCAGGTCTAACCCCACCATTAAACAAATTTGTATCTAGATAAATTTGCCCATCTGTAATTGATATTACATTTGTTGGAATATAAGCAGATACATCACCTTCTTGAGTTTCAATAACTGGAAGCGCAGTAAGCGAACCAGAACCTAAATCTTCTGAAAGCTTTGAAGCCCTCTCTAATAATCTACTATGTAAGTAGAATACATCTCCTGGAAATGCTTCTCTTCCAGGAGGTCTTCTTAAAACAAGAGACATCTGCCTGTATGCTGTAGCTTGTTTTGATAAATCATCATAAACAATTAAACCGTGCATACCATTATCTCTATAATATTCTCCCATTGCACACCCTGAGTATGGAGCAATATATTGTAATGGAGCTGGATCTGACGCATTTGCCACAACGACAGTCGTATACTCCATTGCGCCATTGGCTTCAAGCTCAGCAACTAGCTTAGCAACTGTTGATGCTTTTTGACCAACAGCAACATAAACACAATAAACTGGACTATCAGTGCTATGAGTGGATTTTTGATTAATGATTGCATCAATTGCAATAGCTGACTTTCCTGTTTGTCTATCACCAATAATTAACTCTCTTTGACCTCTACCGATTGGAATCATGCTATCAATTGATTTTAATCCAGTTTGCAGGGGTTCTTTAACTGGAAATCTTTGCATAACACCTAATGCTTTTCTTTCGATTGGTAAAGTTTCTTTAGCATTTATAGGACCCTTACCATCCATTGGCTGACCTAAAGGGTCAACAACACGACCTAAAAGTTCTTTACCAACTGGAACTTCAACAACTTTACCTGTTCTCTTAACGGTATCACCTTCTTTTACAAGACTACTATCGCCAAATAGTACTGCACCAACATTTTCTTCTTCTAAATTTAAAGCCATTCCAAATACATCATTTGGAAACTCAACCAGCTCAGAACTCATTACACTTCCCAGTCCACTTGTTCTAGCAACACCATCACCAATTTCTAATACTTCGCCAACCTCATTAACATCAACACTTTCATTGATATTTTTAATCTGACTTCGTAGCAAATCGCCAATTTCATTTGTCTTAATATCCATTTATACCCCTACTAATTTTGATTTTGCGTTTTCTAATTTTGTTTGCAGACTACTATCATATAATGTATCGTCTACTTTAATTTTAAGTCCCCCAATTAAATTTTTATCAACGTCAAAGCTGATATCAATTTTTTTATTGATAAGTTTACTCAAAGAATTGGATATATCATCTTTTTGATCAGTATTCATTTCATTTGAAGAAACTACTTCAACAAATGCAATATTAAGTTTTTGTTTTGATAGCAATGTAAAATGTTTAGCAACTTCTTTTAATAAACTAATGTCATCATTTTCTATTACTACTTTTAAAACTTCCACTAAAATAACATTCATTGAATTTGAAACAGCTTTTTCAAAAAGACTCATTTTTTCTATATTTTCAACAGTCTTTGACTTGAAAAAAGTATTAATAGATAAATCATCTTTTAAAGATTGGTTAAATTCATCTAATCCATTTTTGACACCAATAAAATCATCGAATGAATTGACGGTATCATTCAAAAGATTTGAATAAATATTTATCTTTTTAAGATTTTGCTTCATCTACTTTAACTGCTTCTAATGATGATTTAATAAACTTACTATTATCATCATCCTTAACATTTCTTTGTAAAACTTTCGTAGCTAATTCTAAGCTGAGGTCAACTACTTCTTCCTTAATTTCTTTAATAGCACGTTTCTTCTCAATTTCTATTTTTGACTTTGCATCATCAAGAAACTCATTAGATTTTGCTTTTGCATCATTAAGTATTTTAGCTGCAGACTCTTCTGCTCTAAGTTTACTGTCACCTACAATTGCTTTACCTTCTTTTTTAGCCTCATTAAGTATTTTTTCTGACTCATCTTTAATTTGTTCAAGATCAGTCTTAGCACTTTCTGCCATCTTAAGAGATTCTGCAATGTCTTTTTCTCTTTCTTCTAAAAAGTCTAAAAGAGGGTTCCATGCATACTTTCTTAATACAAAAAGTACAGTCATAAAAATAACTAATGACCAGACATATGTGCCTAGTTCTGGCGTTAATAATGGGTTCATATTATTTCCTTATTTTGATTACAGAACTAATGATAATAATCCAAGCAAAATTGCTGCACCTTCAACCAAAATAGCTAAAAGAAATGTTTGTGATCTAATTTCTCCAGCTGCTTCAGGTTGTCTTGCGATAGCTTGAGCTACTCCATAACCAATTAATCCGATACCTATTCCGGCACCAATTACTGCTAAACCTGCTCCCATAGTGAGACTCCTTTTTTTTGTTAGTGATCTACGTGTATAGCCATTCCAATAAAAACGGCTGTTAATAATGCAAAAACATACGCCTGTATTACTGCAACTAACAGTTCAAGCATAGTTAATCCTAGTGCAAGTGAGACTGAAAAAGGTGCAATACCAAATCCAGCAAGACCTCCCAATTCTACAGTTGCACTAAAAATAAATGTTATAAAAATTACTAGAGCAATATGTCCACCCATCATATTGCCTGCCAACCTAAGTGTTAAAGCAAGAGGACGAATAAATAATCCCATAAACTCAATAGGTACAACAACAAAGTATAACGGCCATGGCAATCCAGATGGTGCTAAATTTTTCCAATGTTGAACAAAACCATATTTTTGAATCCCTGCCGAAATAAATGCAAAAAATGTAATTGTAGCTATCGCAAATGTAACATTAACATTTGCAGTAACTGTATGACCTCCTTTAGATAGAAGATACAATATATTATCTTTTCCTAACATTTCTGCTTTGTAACCAATCTTGCCAATCAATCCGGATAAGTCAAAAATAGGAATTAAACCTAGAATATTTCCAAAAAGTACGAAAAAGAAAATTGTATAAACTAGAGGAGCCCAAGATCTATATTCCTTAGCACCAACAAAGTTTTTTAAAACATCGTCTCTTAAATAAATAACAAACATTTCGATTATACTCATAAACTTATTAGGAATATTTTTTTTATGAGAAATGTAACCTTGGATTAATGTTACAAGAGTTGATACAACAATAAAGGATACAAAGAAAAGTAAAAAAACGTGTTTAGTGATACCTAAATCGATATAAAATAAAGATTCTGAAGATAAACCAAAAAAACTGGATATTTTTTCTGATAAAGAATTAAGAAATTCAAATTCAAAAATGTTTTTTTTGCTATTGGCAACATGATCAATGGCATATTGTGGGGCTTGATCCATTGTCCATTCTTTACCAACTTTTTCACCAATAAACATCGCCGAAATATAAATAGAAAGTTATGAGGAAAAACAGAAAAAAAAGTGTAAATCCTAATTATTATTATTTACATGCTGATATGCACGATAAGAAGCATGAAAAACTCCAACTATAATTACAAAAATTTTCCAAAAATCATTAAATAAAAAAAATGCGATTAGAAGCCACGATAAAATAATTCCAATAAATTCAAAATAAACCGAATAACTTTCGGCCAAGATAGAGCTGAGTTTCTTTTTTTTACTCATCGACAATAATGTCACATCTTCCTGAAAATTGAGCGCCATCCTCAATAGTAAGAACTTTGTATTTGAGGTTTCCAACCAACTCACAACCTTTCAGAAGCTCTGCTGGACCATTAATAAATGCATCACCTTCGATATATCCATTTATTTGAATCATTGAAGCTTCAACATCGCCATAGATTTTTCCACTTTTTGCTAATTGAATTGCCCCATCAGTTTTTACTGATCCCTTTATTTCTCCGTAAATGGTCAAATTACCACTGAGAATCATATCCCCATTAATAGCAACGTCTTCAGCTATGATAGTTTGACTATTAGTTGCTTTAGATTGAATTTTCATTAGGATAATTTATCAGATTTTAAATTAAAATCTTCGAAAAAAGTAATTGGATCTACTGATTCTCCATCTTTCCATAGTTCGAAATGTAAATGTGGCCCTGTAGACATGCCAGTATTTCCTAATTTGGCAATTACATCGCCAGCGCTAACAGAATCACCTTTATTAAAAAAATTCTCTTGGTTATGATAGTAGTGAGAGATATAACCATTTTGATGGTCGAGAATTATAAAATATCCAAAGTCGTCTGAATAATCACTTATAACTACCTGACCATTTGCAACAGCAAAAATAGGGGTTCCAACAGCATTTACTAGGTCAATTCCAAAATGTTTTGTTTCTGGGTTATATTTCTTACTGATTAAACCATCTGTAGGTTTAACTGATGGTAAATTATTTGTAACTGTAAATCTAATGTTCTCTTCATTTAAATTATTAATCTTTTCAGTACCAATTATAGAATCAATATAAGATTTCATAAGGGCGATTTCCTCAATTGATTCATCAATATTATTTATAATTTCTTTTTGTTGTTTTATTTCTCTATTAATAGTTGAGACCCTTAAATATTCTTTAATAATTGGTGAAGAAAAATATATAAGCACTAATGAACCAATTAGCAAAGAAGATAAGATCGCAATAGATGAAATAAATGTGAACCTACTAAATTCAATTTGCCAGGATTTTTCTGAAAATGGAGAGATAAATAAAATTTTGTACTTACTTAATTTCATAAAACTAATCAGATTTAATCGACTTAAGCTTATCTAATACTCTTTCGACAGTTTTTTTATCAAAACTAATTTTTACAAAACCTTTTTTAGTTTTAGCATTTTGATTTATAACTACTCTTTCGCCTATTAGTCTAGAAAGTCGATTTTGCATATTTTTTAGTTGAGGTGATACTTTCTTATTAGAAGCAAGTTTTTCTGTCTTTCTAACAGATATCTTTTCCGTTAAAAGCTTTTTCCATAACTGCATCATTCCTTGAGAGGTTTTTCTTTGAAGAATGGCTCTTGCTTGTCCTGCGTTTATTTCCCCCTTTAAGATACTATCTTGTATTTCATCTGGAAGTTTTAATAATCTTAATGCATTGGAAACTGCAGGTCTTGACTTACCAACCGTTTTTGCAATTTCTGTAATCGAAGATTGTAAATTTTCTTGCAGATATTTATAACCCTTGGCTTCTTCAATTGGGTTTAGGTCTTCTCTTTGAATATTCTCAATCAATGCCATATACATTACATCTTTATTAGACTCTGCATCAATAACATATGCCAATATTCTTTTTTTATTTAATAATTTGTGAGCTCTATATCTTCTTTCGCCAGCAACAATAATATATTTATTATCTATCTTCTTTACTGTAATTGGACTGATTAATCCTTTCTCATCAATAGATTGAGCTAGCTGCTTGAGTGATTTATCTTCAAAATTTTTACGTGGTTGATTCGGATTTGGCTTGATTTTACTTAATAGAATACTACTTTGACTAAAATCTTCTATTTGTTGTTTTGACGGAGTTAAAAGAGCTCCTAAACCTTGACCAAGTTGTTTATTTTTTTTCATTTATAATCTCTAATGCTAAATCCATATAATCTTTTGCACCTGAACAATTTACATCGTACATAATTGCAGGCTTGCCTTCATCTGGCGCCTCCGCTAGGCGAACATTCCTTTTAATTTTTGTTTTAAACAATTTATTTTTAAAATTTGTTTTTAACAAATTCTCAACTTTTTTAGAAAGTCTTAATCTTCTTGTATGCATTGTAATTAATAATCCAAGAATATTAAGCTTATTATTAATATTCTCCTTAACAATTTTGATAGTTTCTTGCAGACTTTTAAGACCTTCCAATGCAAAAAATTCGCTTTGAATAGGAATCAAAACATCTGTTGATGCCGTCAACGCATTTAAAGTCAATAAGCCCAGAGATGGTGGACAATCAATGAGTATATAATCGTAATTTTTTTTAATCTTGTTAATTAACCTTAGAAGTTTTTTTTCTCTATTAGGTAATGAAACTAATTCAACCTCGCATCCAACTAAGTTAGTATCAGATTTTATAAAGTCCATAAATTCAAGAGAGGTATTTGAGATAGTATTCACTATTTTTTCATTTCCTATCATTGCATCATAAATTGATGAATCAATATTAATATCAAAATCATTTAATCCTGTTGTTGCATTAGCTTGTGGATCAAAATCAATTAATAATGTCTTTTTTTCTAGGATAGCAAGGCTAGAAGCCAAATTAATTGCAGTAGTAGTTTTACCTACTCCTCCCTTTTGATTTAATATGGAAATAATTTTTTTCATATGATTGAAAAATTTAATCGGTAAATAAGGGTAATACAAAGTTTTTAACAAATCATTTTATCTAACTTAACTTTAGGCGTGAAAGAAAAAATTTTAATTACAGGATTTAATGGTGAAATAGGAAGTAAAACGCTTAAAGAATTAGTAAAAAGAGGTAAATCAGTAATTGCAATGGATATTACTGATACGAAAGAAAAAATTGATTCCGTATCATATATTAATGACTCAATTCTTAATTTTAAATTAATAACTCAAATCTTTGAAAATAATAATATAACTGAAGTTTATCATTTTGCTGCACTACTAAGCCAAACTGCTTACCGAAATCCTGAACTAGCTCATGAGATTAACGAAAAAGCTTCAAGAAATTTAATTGATTGTGCCTACTTACATGGAGCTAATAATCATAAACTTATTAAATTCTTTTTTCCAAGCTCAATTGCTGTTTATGGTCCAAGGAAAATTGATAATGCATCAGAACAAGATATTATTCAACCCACAACAGTTTATGGAAATAATAAGCTTATAATTGAACAATACGGTAGTAAAGTACACGAAAAAAGTATGTCAGAAAATAAAGGTATAGATTTTAGATCAATAAGATTTCCAGGAGTTGTTAGTTATGATACAATTCCATCAGGAGGTACTACAGATTATGTTCCTCAAATGATAGATTCTGCAAAAAATACCAAAAAATTCGATTGTAAATTATCTCCTGAAACCATTCTCCCATTTATTGGAATAAATAAAACAATATCGTCAATTATTGATATAATGGATTTAGAATCAATAAATTCTAAACTGAGGGTGTTTAATGTTCAAGAAGTTAGCTTTTCCGTAAAAAAACTGAGTGACTTTCTTATAGAAAAATTTCCATCCTTTGAAATAACATTTAAAGAGGATAAAAATTTTCAATCAGTTGCAGATACATGGCCCTCGAGTTTAAATTGTGATAAAGCAAACAAGTGCTGGAATTTTAATAGTGAAAAAAACTTTGAAAGTTTTATGAAAGATATGATAAGTAAGTAAATATGAAAAAAATTGATCAAATATTACAATCTCAACTAAATGATATAAAAGAGCAAGGTACCTATAAAAATGAGAGGATTATTGATACTGCGCAAGAATCGGAAATAGGCGTAAATGGTAAAAAAGTACTTAATTTTTGTGCAAACAACTATTTAGGACTAGCTAATAATTATGAAATTCGTAAAGCAGCTATGCAGGCTATAGAAGAATGGGGTTTTGGTTTAGGATCTGTAAGATTTATATGTGGTACCCAGACAATTCATAAAGAATTAGAAAATTCAGTAAGTACTTTTTTAGATAAAGAAGATACTATCTTATACTCATCATGCTTTGATGCTAATGGTGGATTATTCGAGACAATATTAAGTGAAGAAGATGCTGTGTTTTCTGATGAATTAAACCATGCTTCAAT
>Ga0114933_10003566_pt1 | contig 15092 bp, 9 predicted proteins | sample 4SBtaG_FD_89691 | JGI IMG/M metagenome (GOLD analysis project Ga0114933, IMG submission 89691) | Deep subsurface microbial communities from Kolumbo volcano to uncover new lineages of life (NeLLi) - 4SBTROV12_W25 metaG | ecosystem: Environmental > Aquatic > Marine > Volcanic | place: Kolumbo... | reverse complement strand
GCTGCTCGTCCTCGACGACCTCGACCAGGGTGCTCTGGGGGAAGAGGCCCTGTCCGCCCACGGTGAGCTCGTGCGAGCCAGGCTCGAGCTGGAGCTGGGGCTTGCCGTCGAAGACCTGGACGGCGCGCAGCTGGCTGTCGATCAGGACCGAGAGCTCGCGCTGGGGGACGCCGTCGTGGTCTTTGGCGTGGACCTCGACGTAGCCGCGGGGACCGAAGGCCTGGAGCTGGGCCTGGATCTCGACGACGCCGGACTCGGGGACCTCGACGGTGTCGAACCAGGGGCTGTGGCCGGGGGCGTCGATCTCCAGCTCGAAGCTTCCGGTCGGGAGCATCACGTCCACGCTCGAGGTCACCTCGTGCATCTCGTCCCCGAGCTTCACGGTGTCTGCGCGAAGGCTGCGTCCGCCCCAGTCGACGACCTCGATGACGACCCGGGCGTTGCCCTCGGGGCAGCCGTCGTCGTCCTCGTAGCCGTCGATGTCCTCCTGTTCGCGCGGGCAGGCGTCCTCGGTGTCCGGGAGCAGGTCGCCGTCGTCGTCGACGTCGGGGCAGCCGTCCTCGTCACGGAAGCCGTCGGGGTCCTCGGCCGCTTCGGGGCAGGCGTCGACTCCGTCTGCGAGCCCGTCGAGGTCCGTATCGATCCGCGCCTGGTCCGGTCGCCAGGTCACCCCGGCGAGCCCCCGCCACTCCGGCGCGCCGATGCCCTTGGTCAGTCCCGCCCCGCCTCCGGCGCGAAGGTAGACGCCGTCGACGACCTCGACGTTCGCGCTGCCGAGGAGCTCGATCGGCGTGCCTTGGCCAAGCCCCAGGAAGTTGTCCAGCTGGGAGGCGCCGACGACCTCGACCGCCAGGTCCACGGTGTCGGTGGCTTCGAGTCGCGTGCCCACACCGAAGACCAGCTGGTCGTCCCAGGCCAGGTCGCCGACGGTGGCGCGCGGGCCGAAGTGGAAGCCCACGCGGACGGCGGTGAGCACCCGCCCGACCTGGTAGTCGGAGGCGAAGCCGAGCTCGCTCCAGCTGGCCGATGGCGCGAGCAGCGTGTCCGCGGATCCCAGGGGGAAGCCGACGCCGCCGGTCAAGGCCGCGCCGAAGGACTCGTCACCCCCCTCGAGCAGGCTCCAGCGACCCTGGAGGTGGGCGTCGCCGAGGCCGAAGCCACCGGAGACGGGGCCGGTCGAGCGGAGGAGCACCGGCACGTCCAGGCCGATGCGCGCCCGGCCTGCGAAGAAGGCTCCGCCGAGCACGGTCGTGGCGGCGGAGGTGACCACGGGAGTGACCTCGCCCGTGTCCCGGTCCACCCAGACATAGGGCTGGGAGGCGTAGGAGCCGAGGACGCGCAGCTGGAAGCCACGGCCTTCGAGCGGGCGTGCGTCCTGGACCGCCAGGAACTGCCCGTCCATCGAGGGGTGCAGCCGATCCGCATCGATCGGATCCGCCGAGAAGTCAGGCAGATCCTGGGCGAGCGCCATGCCGATGAGTGCGATCAATCCAGACGCCTCGCGAGCTTCCGGACCGCGACATCGACCTCGTCCGCGGGGGCAGAGGTGAAGCAGAGCCGGACGTGGGTCGGGTAGTCGCCGAAGCTCGGGCCGGGGGCCAGGAGTACACCGTCCTCGACGAGGCAGTCCTCGAGGAAGCCGAAGACACCGCGTTCGTCGAGGACGTGGGCGACGTCGAGGAAGAGGAAGGTCGAACCCTGCGGGCGGTCCACCCCGAGCACGTCCGCCGCGGCGTCCCCGGCCGCCTGGTAGCGGGCGCAGACGTCCTGGAGCCAGGCTTCGCCGTCACGCAGGGCCGCGATGCCCGCGAGTTGGCCGCTCGTCGGCGCCGAGTAGAAGGTGTGGGTCGAGATCTTCCGGCAGTTCGTGATGGCGTCGCGGGGGCCGACCACGTACCCGGTGCGATTCCCCGCCATGCCGTAGGCCTTGGAGAAGGAGAAGACCGAGAAGGTCCGCTCGGGGGCGAAGACGCCGATGCTGGCGTGCTCACCCCGGAAGACCATGCGGTCGTAGATCTCGTCGGACAGCACCCACAGATCCCGGTCCCGGCACAGGCCGGCGAGGGCCTGGAGCCAGTCCGGTGGGATCACCAGCCCGGTCGGGTTGCTCGGGGTCGACACGTAGAGCGCGACCGTCTTGTCGGTGATGCGCTCGCGCACCGCCTCCACCGCGGAGCGCGCATCGTGCGCGACCCCGAAGAAGGGGACCTCGACCGGGACCGCGCGAAAGGTCTGGACGATGCCTCGGATGAGCGGCCAGAAGGGCGAGAGGATGAGCACCTCTTCGCCGGGGGCGGCGAGCATGCCGATGGCCGCGCCCAGGCCCCCGGTCGCGCCCGCGGTGACCAGCACCTGGTCGCGCTCGGCCGGCAGCCCGTTGACGCGCCGGACCTTCTCCACCGCCGCGTCGATCAGCGCCGGCAGGCCCTGCGGCGAGGTGTACTTGTGCATGCCGGGGTGGTCCTCGACCCGCAGGTCCTGCATGCGACCCCCGGCGAAGGGCTCGAGGTAGGTGTCGCCGACGTGCAGGGGGTAGAGCGGGCCGGTGTGGCTCCGGATCTTGTGCGCGATGCGGGAGAACACGGCGCCCGGCATGTCGGCCACGTTGGGGGCGGGGAGCGGTGGGCGCGGCATGGCGGCCCAATCTACCAAGGCTCAGCGTCGGAGGCTGTCCAGCCAGCTCCTCAGCAGGTTCTCCGCGACCTGTGCGCGGTAGGCCGCGCTCGCCCGGAAGTCGCTCATCGGCGTGATGTCCTCGGCCAGGAGCGCGGTGACCTTGGAGTCCGGCGGCCCGCCGATCAGGGCCTCCTCGACGCGCTTGCACCGTCGCGGAATGGGGCCGAGGCAGCCGAAGGCCACGCGAGCGTCTTCGACGACCCCCTCGATGAGCTGGATGCGGCTCGCGAAGAGCACGGTGGCCACTTTGTGCTGTGAGGTGACCTTGCGGAAGAGGGTCTCGTCGCCGACGCGAGGGTGGGGGACGCGGACCGCGGTGATCAGCTCGTCGCTGCGGATGCGTCCGGTGCGCAGGCCGCCCAGGATGTCGGCGATCGGGACCAGGCGGACGCCGCGGGCCGTGCTGGCGACCTCGATTTCGGCGTCGAGCACCAGGAGCACGGGGAGGAGATCGCCGGTCAGCGACAGCGTGCCGACAGCGCCGCCGAGCGTGGCGCGATTGCGCACCTGCGGCGAACCGAAGGAGAGGCAGGCCTCGGCCAGGATCGGCGCCCGCTGGAGCACGTCCCGGGAGCTGCCGACGTCGGCGCAGGTGGAGAGCGCGCCGATGCGGACGCAGCGCTTGTCGCGCTCGACGCCGCGGAGCTCCTCGACCCGGCTGATGTCGAGCAGGAGCTGTGGCTCCAGGTCGCCGCGGTGCAGCTGCGGCATGATGTCGGTGCCCCCGGCCAGGACCACCGCGTAGGGGTAGCGAGCGCGCGCGTCGAGCGCGGCGTCGAGGGCCGAGACGCAGTGGACGTCCGCCACTCAGCCGCCGAGCGCCGTGTGCACCGCGGCGAGGATGCGGCGGTAGCCCGTGCAGCGGCAGGCCACTCCGGCCAGGGCCGCCTTGATGCCGGCGCCGTCGATCGGTTCGGCGCGGAAGCGGATCTCCGCGGCCGCCATGAGGAAGGCCGGCGCGCAGAAGCCACACTGGGTCGCTCCCGCGTCGACCAGCGCGCGCTGGACCGCGTCGAGCTTGGCTTCGTCCGCGAGGCCCTCGACCGTCAGCACCCTCCGTCCGACCACCTGGCAGGCCGGAACGAGGCAGGCGTTGACCGCGACACCATCCACCAGGACCGTACAGAGCCCGCAGGACCCGTCGCCGCAGCCGTCCTTCGCACCGATGAGCCCGAGGTCGTCTCTCAGGACGTCGAGAAGCCGCGTACTCCCGGGCTTGTCGAGCTCGATGCGCTCCCCGTTGACGTCGAAGCCCAGCTTCATGGGATGGCTTGTAGCACGTGCTCCGGGGCCATCGGCAGCGCTTCGAGGACCCCGCCCGTCGCGGCCTCGATCGCCTGGGCCAGGGCCGCGACGCAGGCGATTCCGCCGACCTCGCCGAGGCCGCGGATCGACTCACCCTGCTCGGCCTTCAGCAGGAGCGTGTCCTGCCTCGGGGCGTCCAGCGTGGTCAGCACCCCGGCGTCCCGGAAGTCCGCGGTGCGAAAGGCGCCGCTCTCGTCGACGGCCAGGCGCTCGCTCAGGGCGCTGCCCAGGCCCATGACCACCGCCCCCTCGATCTGGCCGCGTGCGAGCTTGCCGTGGACGACCTCGCCGGCATCGGTCGCGGTCACCACGCGGCGCACCTTGACCTCTCCGGTGTCGGCGTCGACCACCACGTCGACGACGGCGCAGTGCCAGGTGTGGCCTCGGTAGGCGTCGCCGGTGCGGTGGACCGCGTCCCAGTCGAGCGGCTCCAGGTCGTCGAAGCCGGCGCGGACCTCGAGCTTTCGGTTCGTCCGGCGTTGATGGATCAGCGCGGCGAACTCGCCGCTCAGCTTCATCTCCTCCTCGACGGCCTTCTTCAGGCTTCGGGCCGCGGTGCGGGCCGGTCCGGCGGCGCGCGAGACGCCTCGGGAGCCCAGGATGGGCCCGTCGACGCCGACGCGGTCCGAGGATCTGGAGCGGATCTCGAGCTGGGCTCCGGGGAGGTTCAGCGCCCTCGCGACGACCTGGACGAGCCCGGTGTCGGTGCCTTGGCCGGCCTCGCCGCCGGGGGCGTAGAGGCGCACCGTCTGCTTGCGGAGGATGAGCTCCAGCTCGCCGGAGCGCTCGGTGATGTCGTCGCCCGGAGCTCCGGCGCCCATCATCGTCACGGAGACACCGCGACCCGCCAGCAGGCGCGCGGCGCCTCGGGAGCGGCCGGGTCGGTCCTGGGGCTCGGGCAGCGCCTTGGCGCCGGCCTTGCGGATCGCGGCCTCCATCACGCGTGAGCCCGTAGGCCGCTCGAGGACCTGTCCGGTGAGGGTCTGGTCGCCGTGCTTGAGCAGGTTCGCCCGACGCATGGTGAGCGGGTCGAGGGACAGGCTGCGCGCGATGCGATCCATGTGGCGCTCGATTGCGAAGTGGAGCGCCGCGAGCATGCCCCCGCGGAAGGGCGCCGAGGGCGGTCGGTGGGTCGCGACCACCCGGGCCGAGACGTGCGCATCGTCGCAGCGGTAGGGGCCGAGCGCGTGGACGATGGCGCGCTCCAGCATGCTGCGGCTGCGGGTGCAGTAGGCCCCCCCGTCAAAGGTCAGGCGTGCCTCGAAGGTCTCCAGACGGCCGTCCATGTCCACGTTCGTCGCGATCTCGGCGACCAGACCGTGGCGCTTTCCGAGGACCTGGCTCTCCTCGCTTCGGGCGAGGACCAACTTCACAGGCGCGCCGGCCTTGTGGGCCAGGAGCGCCGCCTGGGCGGCCAACAGCGTGGTCGTCTCGAGCTTCCGGCCGAAGCTGCCGCCGACGTGGACCTGTTTCACGACGATTCGGTCGTGGCCCAGCACGCGGGTCAGCGTGGTCAGGGTGGAGCGGGCGTCGAGGATCGGCCCGAGCACGGTGAAGGCGTCCTGGGCCTCGGGCACCACGACCGCGCCGCAGGGCTCGGCGCAGTGATGGTCGGCCGGCGCGACGGTGTAGGTGCCCTCGATCCGCATGCCCATGTGGTTCGCGCCGATCGCTCCTCGGGACACGACGGCTCGGGCGAAGACGTTGTCCTCGCCGTAGATGACCCGAGGGTGGTCCTCGGAGAGGTGGGGCTCGAGCAGCGCCGGGAGCGGGCGGTAGTCGACGGTGATGCGCGCGGCGGCCTGCCTCGCGCGCTCGGGGGTCGGTGCGGCGACCAGGACCACGGCCTCGCCGACGTAGCGCACGACCTTCTCGGCCAGGACCGGCTGATCGTCGTCGTCGAGGACCACCACGTTGGCGCCGGGCACATCGGCGGCCGTGACGACGACCACATCGGACCAGTCGGTCGCGAGGTCCAGGGTGATGCCCTTGATCAGCGCATGGGCGTGCGGCGAGCGGACCACCGCGCCATGCAGGCAGCCCTTGGGGGCGAGGTCGTCCACGAAGAGGGCGTCCCCGCGGACCTTCGGCTCAGCATCGAGGGGAGGGAGCGTTTTGTACTCCGGGTTGGCCCGACGATATCGGATAGGTGTGACGACAGGCCGCGTCGCCGGTCCAAGGGCCATGCCCCGGACCCAGCCCGTGCCTTCTGCAATCGCTCGCCTCGCCCAGGATCTCTGGTGGACCTGGAACCCCGCCGCTCGCCGCTTCGTCGAGGGCCTCGACCCGGATCGCTTCGAGCGCCTCGGGCACAGCCTGCCGGCCTTGCTGGCCGAGCGTCCGGACCTCGACGGGGGGGCCGAGCTGGCCTCCGAAATGGAGCGCTACCGGCAGGACCCGGAGACCTGGGCGGCGCGCGCGCTCCCCGGGCTCGGACGGGTCGCGTACCTGTCGATGGAGTTCGGGCTGCACGAGTCGTTGCGCATCTACTCGGGGGGCCTCGGTGTGCTCGCGGGCGACCACGTGCGCTCGGCCTCGGACCTGGGCCTGGACCTGGTCGCGGTGGGGCTGTTCTACCGGCACGGCTACTTCCGCCAGGTGGTGGACCGCGGCGAACAGGCGGCGGCCTGGCCGGAGAACACCGCCTGGGGGCTCGAGGAGCTCCCGGTAGGCGTCACCGTCCCGGACGGAGAGGACGAGTACGTGGCGCGGGTCCTGCGCCAGAGGGTCGGGCGCGTCGCGCTCCTGCTGCTCGACGCCGATCTGCCGGAGAACACGCCGGAGCAGCGCGCAGTGACCGGATCGTTGTACGGGGGCGATACCCGGATGCGCATCCGCCAGGAGGTGCTGCTCGGCATCGGGGGCATGCGCGCCCTGGCTGCGCTGGACCGCGTGCCCGATGTCCTGCATCTGAACGAGGGCCACTGCGCCTTCGCGCCGATGGAGTGGCTGCGCATGTGCGGCGACGAGGACCACGTCCGCTCCCGTACCGTCTTCACCACCCACACCCCGGTCCCCGCGGGCCACGACCGCTTCGGCTGGGAGCTGGTCGACGGCGTGCTCGGGCGCTGGCGGCGCGAGGCGGGCTGGCCCGAGGGCGCGCTCATGGATCGCGGTCGGCGGGACCCGGCGGACCTGTCCACCCCCCTGAACATGACGCAGCTGGCCATGACGATGAGCCGGTCCACCAACGGCGTCTCGGCGCTCCACGGCGATGTCAGCCGCAAGATGTTCGACGCGCCCTCGATCGGGCACGTCACGAACGGCGTCCACCCCACCTTCTGGATGGCCGACGAGGTCCAGGCGGTGCTGGACTCCGGGACCGACTGGCGCGAGCGCCTCGTCGATGGCGAGGCCGCGGACCTGAGCGCTCTCGCGGACGGCCAGCTGTGGGCGGCTCGCAAGGCCTGCCGCGACCGCCTGCGCGCCGCGGTAGCGCGTCGAGCCGGGGTCTGGATCGACGAGGACCAGCTGATCTGCGGCTTCGCGCGGCGCTTCGCTCCCTACAAGCGCGCGGATCTGTTGCTCTCGGACGAGGAGCGCCTGCGAAGCCTGCTCGAGCGAGGTCTTCGCATCGTCTACGCGGGCAAGGCCCACCCGCGCGACACGGAAGGGCGGCGACTCGTCGCCCGGGTGCTGCGGGCGTCGAGGGACTTCAAGGGCCAGATCGTCTTCCTGGAGGGCTACGACATCGCGCTGGGACGCCTGCTGACCCAGGGCGCGGATCTGTGGCTGAACACGCCGCGCCGCCCGCGCGAGGCCAGCGGCACCTCGGGCCAGAAGGTCGTCCTGAACGGCGGGCTGAACGCGTCTGTGTTGGATGGCTGGTGGCCCGAGGGCTTCGACGGGACGAACGGCTGGGCGATCGGGGCCGAGCGCGCCTATGCCGACGTGGACGCCCAGGACGCCGCGGACGCGGAGAGTCTGTACCAGGTCTTCGACCGCGTGCTGGAGACCTGGTCGGATCGAGCGGCCTGGTTGAGCATGGTGCGGTCGTCCATGTCGACGGGCATCCCGCGCTTCAACACCCACCGCATGGTGGCCGACTACGCACAGAGGGTCTACTCGGCGCCGCCCGTATCCTCGCAGGAGAGCACCTCGGGATCGCTGTCGTCGCAGTCGTAGTCGTTCGATACAAACCCCGAGGCCAGGCAGGAGCCCGTCCTGCCATTCGGATCGCCCAGGCCGTCGCCGTCGGCGTCGATCCAGCAGGGGTAGTTGACCGTGCGCTGGGCACAGGACAGGAGCGTCAGGAGGAGGATGGCCACTCGACGGCCCTCCCGGTCATGCGGAGGCCCGCGGTGAACTCGAAGGAGTGGAGGATGCGCTCGCTGCCGCCGTGCACGACCTTGGTGCTCGCTCCGTCCACGGTGAGGCGCCCGAAGCCGGCAAAGGAGAGGCGCCCGAACTCGAAGTCGATGCCGATCTCGCCCCCGGCGATCGGGATCCAGATGACCCGCGGGCTCGTGATCTCGTAGTCGCGGAAGGAGGGGCCCCAGAAGGCGCCGAGGGTGGGCCCGACCCGCTCGCCGGCGGGCCGGTACCAGGCGCCGATCATCGCGTCGTGGGCGCGCACCGGCCAGCCGCGTCCGAGCACCTCGTGGTCCCGCGGGATGTGGCTGCCGTAAGCCAGACCGAACTTGAGCCCGATGGGGTGGCGGTAGCCGAAGGAGATCTCGTAGCCCAGGGCGTCCGCGTGCCCGTGCTGGCGTCGGTAGGTCGGGCCACCAGCCAGCCAGAGGGCGTGCACCTGCGGAGGCCGGATGAAGTCGAAGTCCCGCAGCCCGTCGTAGGCACCCGCTCCCAGCACCGCGGCGTCGATCGAGGGTCCCTCGAGCTTGAGCTCGCCGGAGCCGATGCCGACGAGGGGATGATCTTCGGGCTCGAGGCGCTGAAGCACCCCGCCTTGCAGGTACTTGGCCCGGCTGGCGTTGCTCACCATCGGCATCCCGGCCGCCCACCACCAGCGGTCGACCAGCTCGCCGTCCTGGATCCGGGCCTCGGCGCCCATCTGCATCAGGAAGCCCGTGCCGGCGGGAGTGCGTGTCGAGCCCTCGCCCTCGCTTCGGAGCAGCTCTCCGTCGACCGTGTGGCGGATGCTCATCACCCCCTGGGCGGTCGTCCCCGGGACCTGGACCAGCTGGCTCTCCTCCTGGATCCAGGTGACGCCGGTCGGGTGTCCAGGGCCGAGTCCGTCGAAGCCCGCGAGCGACGCGCCGATGAGGCGCTCTGCCAGGGCTCGCTGCTGCTGAGTCAGGTCGTCGTCGTCGAGGTCCGGGGTCCGGGCGAGGCGGCCCTCGTCGAACTCGAGGGTCAGGCGCGCGCCGATGATCCCGTCCCGGATGGCGACGAGCTCGTCGCCGACGACGCCGACGTGCGGTCGCGTCGCGCGGCCCTGGATCGCGGCGTCTTCGATGCTGCAGACGAGGTCGCCTTCGTCCTCTTCGCACTCCAGGTCGAGCAGGACCCGAAAGGCGTCTGCGGTGCCCTGGCTCGCCCGGACGCTCGACGGCACGGTCACCGCCCAGGGCAGCTCCACGTACCCGTCCGCGAGCCAGTGGGATTCGGCGGACGCGAGTCCGAGGAGGAGGGGCCACACGCTTGGAACCTATCGTATGGGGGGTGCGAGAGCGCCGGCGTGGTGTTCACGCTTGTAGGCTGGGCGGGCGTGCTGCTCGCCCTCCTTCTCACCACGGCGGCTTCCGAGCCCATCGTCTTCCTCGACGAGTACCGCTCCGAGGAGCTCGGCGGCATCGAGCTGCTCTGGGATCCGCGCTTCGACGCCGATCCGGACTTGCGGGCGCGGATCGACGAGGCCATCCGGGCGGACCTCGCGCACCTGGACACCTCCGAGCCACTGGACGAGGTCCGAATCGTCGTGACGGTCCACGGCCCCGAGCTCGAGGCCTTTCCGCCCGGGGGCAACGGCCTGTGGCGCTGGTCCGGGGCGGCATGGCTGACCGCCGCGGGCCTGGACGCCGAGCGCGCCGGCGCCATCGAGATCTGGGGAGCGGAGCGCTACCTCGTCCTGAGCCGCGACCACCCGGATCTCCTGACGCAGAACGTGCTTCGCAGCCTGGCTCCACCCGCCCATCCGCTGCTCCCGGACCTGGACCACTACACGCAGGAGACGCTCGGGGACTTCGTCGTGCTGTGGCACGAGGACCTCGACCCCGAGCTCCAGGCAGCGCTCCGCGAGGCCCTCGACCAGGACCTCGGCGTGATCGCAGAGCGCATACCGTCGGCGGCCCTGGACGCGCTCCGTGGGACGCGCTTCATCGTGAACGGGGGCGTCACCTACAGCAGCGGCACGAAGGGCGCAGGCCGCTACTACCACGTCGATCCGGCCTGGTTCGAGCAGCACGGACTGGACGCCGGGCGCGTGGGATCCGTGGAGATCTACGACGGCCGGGCCTGGCTGGAGGAGCGCCCGGATCACCCGATGGGGCTCTTGCACGAGCTCGCCCACAAGCGGGTGGCCCAGGCCTCTGGGGAGGTGCGTGCGCAGCTCTCGGCCGCCTACGCGAGGGCCCTGGAGTCGGGCGACTACGAGAGCGTGCCCTATGCCCTCGGCGGCCCGGACGCGCGGGCCAGCGCCTATGCCCTGACCAGCGAGGGCGAATACGCCGCGGAGCTCTCCGAGGCCTGGTTCGGTCGGAACGAGTACCACCCCTTCACCCGGGCCGAGCTCGAGGCCGCGGACCCCCAGGGCGCGCTGTTGGTGCGCGAGCTCTGGGCGGTTCCTGCCGCGGTTCCTGACGACGGGGCCGACGAGACGCGATAGACAGGGGAGCCCCAGGAGGACCCCCGAGCAGGCAGGCCCGAATCCGTGTCGCCGCCGCTCAACGAATCCCATGCGCGTCAAGGAACGGCTCGACCGTCTGGTGGACGAAGGCGTCATCCAGCGGGTCATCCGGCCACTCATGGCCGGCAAGGAAGCGGAGGTGTACCTGGTGGTGCACGAGGGCGAGGTCCGCGTGGCCAAGCTCTACAAGGACGCTGCCCACCGCTCGTTCAAGCACCGGAGCGCCTACACCGAAGGCCGCAAGGTCCGGAACTCGCGCAGCGCTCGTGCGATGGAGAAGCGCTCGGGCTTCGGCCGCCAGGAGGAAGAGGACGCCTGGAAGGCCGCCGAGGTCGACTGCATCTACCGCCTGACCGCAGCCGGCGTGCGGGTGCCCGAGCCCTTCGTCTTCGCCGAGGGCGTCTTGATCATGGAGCTCATCGCCGACGAGAACGGCGAGCCCGCCAAGCGGCTGGTGGACCTGACGCCAACGCCTCACGAGGCCGAGGCCATGTTCCACGTGCTGCTGCGCGAGGTCGTGAGGATGCTCCTCGCGGGCGTCGTGCACGGCGACCTGTCCGACTTCAACATCCTGATGTCCGAGGACGGCCCGGTCATCATCGACTTTCCCCAGGCCGTCGATCCGGCGCACAACAACAACGCGCGGCGCCTCTTCCTGCGGGACGTGAAGAACATCACCTACTTCCTCGGTCGGTGGGCCCGAAAGCTCCGCGGCACCCGCTACGGACAGGAGATCTGGGCGCTCTACGAGAAGAACGAGTTGACCCCCGAGACCAAGCTGACCGGCCGCTTCAAGAGCAGCTCGCGCCGGGCGGACACCCGCTCCATCCTGGCGGAGATCAGCGCCGCCGCCGAGGAGGAGAACCGCCGCCGCACCACCCGCGGGCAGGCCCCGGTCGCCCTCGTCGACGCCCGGTCTCAGGAAGAGCGAGACGCCGAGGCTCGCAAGGCGGCGCTGGAGCAGGTCGCACAGATCCGCGCCCGCCGTGCAGCCGAGGAGGCAGCGCAGCGGGCCGAGGCGGAGGGCAAAAAGAAGAAGAGCTCCTCTCCGAAGAAGCGCCGCCGCAAGCCCGCGCCGGGCTCCGCCCCCGAAGGCTCCTCTCCGAAGAAGAAGCGCCGTCGTCGTCGTCGTCGCCCTCGCAAGCCGGCCTCGTCGGACTGACCAGGTCAGCCGAGCCGCTCTCCGGCCCGGATCGCCACCTCCTGGGCAGCCGACAGCTCCCCCCTCCGGCACAGCTCGGCGTCCGCGAGCATCCAGGCTGCGACCAGCGCTGCCCTGGGGTCCGTGCGTGCCGCCGCTCGAAGCGCCGGGTTGAGGTCTGAGGGGTCGGCCAGAGAGGCCGGCGCCGCGTGCAGGCCGTCGAGCAGCGCTTCGAGGTGCTCCTTCATCGCGGCCAGGAGCTGGTTGTGGGCTCGCGCTGCGTCGGCGTTCTTCCGCGTCGCGGCCTCCCGCTCGGCCTTGCGGAGGCGCCGCTCCTCCCACTCGGCGCCCTCGGCGAAGCGATGGCCGAGGGCGGCCAACAGGCGCTCGTTGACCCCGTCGGGCAAGACCACCAGGGGCCCCTCGTCCGGCACCTCGTGACCGGTCAGGACGACCCCGTGCTCGCGCACCGAGGCGGCCGCGTCCTCTCCGGAGGCCCAGCCCGCCGGGGTCTCGAGCATGTCGACCCCGGACCACGCCTGTCGCACCGCCTTGGTGACACCGGGCAGCACAGCCGCCAGCCTGGAGCGCCCGAACCAGGACTCCCGCACCCGCCTCGAGGCGGCCTTGACGAGGTCCTCGTAGGCGCGCTCGAGCGCCGCTTCTCGCCGGGGGTCCTCGCGAGGGCCGCTGTAGTCGGACAGCGGCTCGTCCACCTCGACCACCGCCGCGAAGCCCGGCAGGTTTCGGTCCTCCTTCGACAGGGGCACACCCCTCGCGTCGCGGTACTGGACCCGGCCCGAGCCCAGCTCGACGTCGAGGGCCACGACCGCCTCCCAGCCGGGTCCGGAGGTGCGCAGTTCAGCCAGGTAGTTCCCGCCCAGCTGCATGGGCAGCGGATCCCGTCCCCGCCTCGACTGGATGCGCTTGGCCTCCAGCGCCGCGTCCTTGGCCAGCTCGCCGCCGAAGAACTCGATCGCCATCGACAAGAGCGGCTGGGGGATGACCATCAGGGGCTGCTTGGGATCGGGCGAGGGCGCGGCGAGGGCCGGGGTGACCCAGCGCGGAGGATGCCGCAGGGAGATGACCTCCCACGCGGAGAGGACCTGGCCGCTCCCGGTCCAAAAGAGCGGCAGCTGGGCGATCCGGTCCTTCCAGCCGGAGCCTCCGGGCTTCTTCATGTCGCGACGATGGCGCCACGTCCGCCGCACGATGCCGAGCCACAGGCGCAGGGGCCTCGGCCCCTCGCGATCGAGCAGCTCCAGGGCGGCCTCCTCGCTCTGTCGGGTCAGGAACTGGCGCAGCGCCTGCAGCGCCGGGCCGTCTTCGGGTCCCGACCACGCGGCGTCCGGCGAGATCGCCGCGTCCGAGACGTGACCACACAAGGGGGCGGGCCCACCGTGCGCGATGCGTCCGAGCGCCCGCCAGCCGACGTGAAGGTGCAGGTCCGTGCGTCCGTCACCGCGCACCCGCAGGTAACCCTCGCGCTCGCCCTCGAGCTCGCGGGTCCAGAGGGCGTCCGGGTCCATTGGTGGGGTCTCGCGCTTCGGCGGCGCGCTCCGGCGCGCCTCGGCGGCCACCTCGCGGACCAGCTCCTTCGCGTAGTCCTGAACCTTGCCGAAGGCCTTGAGGTGGATCCACAGCCCGCTCTCGATGCTGAGCACGTGGCCCTCGGCGGGGCGACCTCGCATGCCCTCGGGGACGACGCGGATGGGGCTCTCCAGTTGGTCGGGCGCGATGAGCTCTCCTGTCGAGGTCGGCAGGAAGGCCAGCTCCCCACGGTGCCGGTCCCGGCTCCAGATCAGCAAGGCGCGGAGCCTCCCCTGATCGCCGAGGACGTTGACCGGGCCGGGGTCCTCGCCGACGGCGACCGCCGCCTGGCCCTCCATGAAGGCGTCGGCCAGCTCCAGGACCCGGTCGCCGCTGCGGGTCCAGTCCGCGCCGGGCTTGACCGCCGTGAACTCGGGGTTCGCGACCAGGGAGGGGTCTGACACCCGCACGTGCACGGGGAAGGGGAGCGTCACGCGGTGGAGCACCCGGCGCTCCACGAGCCACTCGATGCGCCCCTCGCCGTGGGGCAGGAGCCCGAGCCAGTAGCGGGCGCGGCCCTCGTCCACCCGCTGGAAGCTCGGGTAGGCGCCCGCGGGGATCAGGACCTCCTGGCCCAGGCGCTCGCGTCGCGTCCGCCCCTTCTCGTAGGCCTCGAGCAGGGGCCCGCCAGGCACGATCGAGACCTGGGCGGCCTCCAGTACCGCTCGCAGGCCGGGATTTGAGAGCAGCCACACGCGGCCGTCGGGAGCCTCGGCCCCGGCCGCCCGTTCCGGGGCGACCACGACGACCTCGGGCAGCTCGGACAGGCGCGCCAGGCTCCCGTCCATGCGAGGGATCAGCGGGAAGCCCGAGAGCTTGTCGAGCGCCGCCTTCTCCCCGGCCGAGGGAGCCGACAGGCGCAGCAGGTAGACCAGCAAGCGCCGCTTGGCCGGGGCGGGCAGCGCGGGGAAGCCGACCCACTTCTCCAGGGCCCGCTCCGCGCGCTCCAGCACCGCTCCGAGCACGCTGTGGCGGTCCTCGACGCCGTTGTAGAGGGGGTCCGGGCGGACGCCGTCGCCGGTCACGACGGCATCGGCGGGCACCGGGAAGGGCTGGAGTTCGGTGCAGAGCAGGCGGTCGTGGTGCACCACCCGAACGCGCAGACCGGGCTCGCGGTCGCCCTCCGCGCTGAGCGCCACGGCGACCCGCAGGCCGCCCTCGTCGAAGATCTGGACGCCGACCACGTCGCCGACCGGCACGGGCGCGGTGATCGAGCGCCGCAGGAAGCGGTCGTGGGCCTCGCGTCGCAGGTTGAAGCGCTGGCTGACGTCGCGCAGGGCACGCCCGGTCAAGCTCTTGAGCACGCGCCGGCGGCCGGCGTCGAGCACGAGCACGCCCCCCAGGTCCGGGGGCGGCGGGCCCAGGTCGGTCGGCACGTACTCGATCGGCCCCTCGGGCAGGTCCTCCAGGTCCGCGGCGGAGAAGGACGAGCGGTCGAGGCGCCTCGCGAAGCCCAGGCTCTCGAGCTCCCGGAGTAGCGGTCGCCACATGCGGAGGGCGCCCTCGAGCCAGGCCTGCAGGGGGGCGTCGGGCTCGGGCGGCTGAGCGTGGGCCAACACGAGCGCCCGGAGTGGG
>Ga0114933_10003565_pt1 | contig 15097 bp, 13 predicted proteins | sample 4SBtaG_FD_89691 | JGI IMG/M metagenome (GOLD analysis project Ga0114933, IMG submission 89691) | Deep subsurface microbial communities from Kolumbo volcano to uncover new lineages of life (NeLLi) - 4SBTROV12_W25 metaG | ecosystem: Environmental > Aquatic > Marine > Volcanic | place: Kolumbo... | reverse complement strand
CCGAGAAGTCATCGGTGAGCCGTGTGCGGGAAAACCGCACGCACGGTTCGAAAGGGGGCCTCCTGCTGACCATCGGTGCCTCGGCGCCGGGAAGTCGGTAGGAGGTCTACCAATGCTGCTCCTCATTGCCTGCACCGGCGCCGAGCCGGAGCCCGAGCCCCTCCCCGAGATCGTCGCTCCTGAGGTCCTGGACTCACTGGACTGGGAGCGGGTGCGCGACCTCACCCAGGTCCTGACCGACGACAACCTCGGAGGGAGGATCCCCGGCTCCCCTGGGCACGCGGCGGCACGGGACATCCTCCTCGGCGAGCTCGAGGGCTTCGAGGCCTACCTGGACGAGGGCTTCGTCCACACCTACCCGAACTCCGCCCCCGGGGACCGCTGGATGCTCGACGCCGAGGGCCAGGTCGTGCGGCCCACCTCGAGCGAGGGACACAACCTCATCGCCTGGCTCCCCGGCAGCGATCCGGAGCTCTCGGGCCAGGTCATCGTGCTGATGGCGCACTACGACCACCTGGGCGTGACCGCCGAGGGCGACCCCTTCAACGGCGCCTTCGACGACGCCACCGCAGTGGCCGCGCTGATCGAGATGGGACGGGCGCTGCAAGGCCTCGACCACAAGCGCTCGATCATGATGCTGATCACCGACGACGAGGAGTCCGGGCTGGTGGGCGCCGAGAACTTCCTGGCCGACCAGCTCGTGCCCTACGAGGACATCGTCTTCGCCGTCAGCATGGACCCGATGGGCCGCGGGGTGCTCCCGGACACCTGGCCCCTGGCCTTGATGGGCCTCGAGAGAAGCCCGGAGCTGTTGGACGCCTGGAAGGGGCTGGTGCCCTACGCCGAGATGCCCGTGGCCTTCGTCCACCGCGAGATCATCCCGATCTTCGCCAGCGACCAGGACGAGTTCTACCGCCTCGACGACCCCATCCCCGCGGTCTGGTTCACCTCGCCGGGCATGGCCTTCTATCACACGGTCGACGACGACTCCGAGACCATCGACTACCGCTCCGTGAAGGACCAGACGGAGTGGCTGCTCCAGGTCGTGGTCTATTTCACGAACGATAATCAACTCTTCGAAGACATCGGAGAGCCAGAGATCGGACCCGAGCACGCCTCGGACGCCCGCCCGCTCGTCGCTGCGGTCTACGAGTCCGAGTACCTGACGGACGACGAGAGGCGCGAGGTCGAGGTCATGCTCAAGGACCTCGACCGGGTGATCGAGGCCGACGACCTCGACGAGATCGACAACCCGAACGCCTTCTTCTTCAACGCGATCCTGCGGCTCTGCTTCGAGATCCCCGCGGAACACCCGGGCGACATCCCGCCGCCCTTCCCCGAGTAGACTCCCGGCCTACGATTCCCGCAGGAGGGCCGATGACCGCGCTGGCCATGCTTCTCGTCGGATGCCGAGTGGGAGACGAGGCCTGCGAGTCGCCGCCCTGCGACTCGGAGGACACGGACACTGCGGGCCCGGGGGACACGGGCAGCGCGGCGGACCCTCCGGACTGGACCGTCTGTGGCGATGGGACGGGCGACTTCGAGGAAGTGCAGGATGCGGTGGATGCCGCAACGGACGGGGATGTCATCGGGGTGTGCGAAGGCACGTTCGAGTGGGTGTCGATCGAGCGCCGCGACATCGAGCTGCGCGGAGCGGGTTCGGCCCTGACGATTCTGGACGGAGGCGCGGCGAACACCGCCCTGACGATCGCCGACTCCGCTGTCACCGTCCGAGGGCTGGGACTGACGAGCGGCGCACCCCAGTACTCGGGGCTCGACGGCACGGACTCCGACCTCATCCTCCGAGACATTCGCATCTCCGGTGCAGACCCCGGCGGCTACGTCGTCTGGCTGTTCGGTGGCACGGCGGACGTGGACGAACTCCTCATCGAGGGCAACACGCTCGAAACCGCGTGGTACTCCGATCTGACCTCGCTCGTCGCCCGACACGTAGTCATTCGCGACAACGAGACCCACGGAGGGTCGACCCAGACCGGGCGCGGCATCGGGCTGTCGGGAACGGACTTCGAGTTCTCGAACAGCCAGATCGTCGACAACGACTTTGGAGAGGGCCCCACGATCGACGGCCGCGCCGCCGAGGGCGTGGGGTGGATCTGGAACAACACCATCGCGGACAACCTGGGCGGTGGCGGCTCCAGGATCTACGTCGGCCAGAACACGATCTTCGAGAACAACATCGTGTCGAACGGCGACGATCCCGGCGCCTCTCACACGGGCGTCACCGCCACTCCGGGCTCCACGGTTCAGTACAACCTCATCGACGGCTACCGCACGGCGACCTCCGGCGACCTCGGGGAGGGCAACATCGAAGGCGATCCGCGCTTCGAGGGGGACGACTATGCGCTGAGCGAGTTCAGTCCGGCCATCGACGCGGGCAACCCGATCGAGGCCTACAACGACGAGGATGGAACGCGGAACGACATGGGAGCCTTTGGCGGTCCGAGCGGGGGGTGGACGACGCCCTGAGAATCAGGGCTCGATCAGCTCCAGCCGGTACCAGATCGTGGTGACGCCCCTGGACCAGAAGACGCTGCGGTCGTGGGGTAGGACGATCTCCTCGTCGTTCCAGTAGGACACGCGCAGGTAGATGCGCGCTGCGGCGTCGGGGTCCGCGGCGGCGGTCAGTTCGTCCCATGGCAGCGTCAGCTCGCCGCCGGTCGCGTCGTGCATGCAGGAGGCGCTGTCCAGCACCCCGTTGCCCGAGGTCGTCACGAACCAGGCGACGTAGGCGCCGACCAGGTCCGCGTCGGGCACGAAGTCCAGGACCACGTCCTCGCCCTTTGGCCAGTCCTCGGCCGCCTCCCAGCCCAGGTTCGGGCTCCCGGGCATGGCCGCCGTCGTGAGGCCCACCGACATCGCAGGGAGGTCTTCGAGGGACTCGTTCCAGGAGAGCTCGAAGGTGGTGCCGGCCCAGCTCTCGTCGGCCTCGGAGAGCAGGTAATAGGTGCCGGTCGACTCGCTGGTGACCAGCGCGAACTGGCCCAGGTCCCCGTCGAGGTCCTCGAGGCCGAGGTAGCTGCCGACCGGGGTCAGGGTGGTGCCCTCGCCGGAGCTCCACTCGCACTCTCCGACCTCGGGGTGGCGCCCCCACCAGGTGTTCGCCGGGTCCGTCGGCTCGTGCATCAGGACCTCGAACTGGGCGAAGGGTCCATCGACGGCCCCATAGGCCGAGTCGTATCCGAGGAGGTCCTCGCTGTAGAAGGACAGGCCCATGTTGCCGATGCCGCGGACCTGGCCGGTCTGGTCCGGGTAGTAGGTGAAGGTCTCCCAGGTCGAGCCGTGCTCGCCCACGATCTCCACGGACACCTCGCCCGCCTCGTGGGCCGGCGTCTCGAAGACCAAGGTGTCACCGTCCCACCAGGTGGGGGTCTCCTGGCCATCGAGGATGATCGAGACGACCTCGTCGAGCCACTCGCCGTCTATCGCCACCACGTCGCCGCCGAGCGTGCTGCCCCAGGGCGGATCCAGAGGCTCCACCTCGGGCGCTCCCTCCGGGTACCGGCTGGCCGTGGTCGCCGAGGTCTCCTGGATCGTCCAGACAGTCCAGTCCACGTTCAGCGAGTCATCGCAGTCGTGCTCGGCGCTCGCGCTCCAGCGCGTCACCTGCCCGTCGGCCTGGTTGAGGTCGTTCAAGGGAAAGACCGCCTCGAACAGATCCCCGTCCTCCTCGTAGAGCTCGACCACGAGGTTCGAGGCCTCCACCTCGCTGTCGACGAGCGCGACCAGGGACAGCTCGTCGTCGGCACACTCCATCGCGACCGAGATGAACTCCGGGTCCGCAGGGTCCATGAAGAGAGTGAGGAGCGACAGCTCTTCGCAGGCGATCAGGCTGAGGAGCAGCATCAGGGGCACTCCTGGGCGTCGAAGCCCATGTCGATGATGGCCTTGACCGAGCAGGCAACTCCGGCGAGCGCGATGATCAGCCCCGAGACCAGGAACAGGATCTGGAGGAAGGACAGCCCGCCGATGCCCGGAGCCAGGGCGGCCATGGCGAGCCCGACTCCGACGCACGCGAGGCACAGCGAGATCCCGGCGAGCATGATCTTCACCACGGAGCCGATCGCGCTGCAGATGTCGAACATCTCGGCGGCGACCGCGAGCCCCTGGTCGCGGATGACCTCCTCGATCGCGCTGATCCCGTCGTCCAGCTGGCTGCCACCCGAGAGCGAGCCCCCCGCTCCGCCGATCCCGCCGAAGGCGACCCCGAGCAGGGTGAAGGTGGTGCACACCGCGTCCCAGTCGACGGGCGGCGGCGGAGCCTCGCTCTCCTCGAAGTCCGGGATCATGTCCTTCCAGTCCCCGGACAGATCGCCGAAGTCCGCCGCGGCGGTGGCGAAGGCGTCGCAGGCGTCGTCGATGGAGAGGTCCTCGGTCGCCCGTTGGCGGCTCCGCGCGAGGAACACCAGCGTCGCGTTCTGGCCTGCTTCGCCATCCTCGCCGAGCTCGTACAGCCAGCTCCGAAGCTTCGTCTCGTGCTCCTCGAGGGCGGCCTTGGCCTCCTGCAGCTCCGAGGCCTCGATGGTGTCTTCGTCCCCGTTCGCCGCCGTGAGCTCGATCGCTGCGGTCGAGGCGAGCCGCGCGAGGGCGTCCTGGATGTCGACGAAGCCGTCCACGGTCTGGGCGATCGAGTGCAGCAGCGGGATCGGATCCTCCATGTCCCCCTCGGCGATCCGTGCGCCGCCGACGTACACGACGTTGCTGAACTGCGTCACCATCTCCGCGGTGTCGGTGAGGCCGGCCTCGGTGAGCTCCTCGATGAGGCGGCGAAGGCGGGAGGCGAAGTCCACGTCCGCCCACGGAGAGTCCTCCAGGAGGCGCTCGAGCGGCCCGCGCAGGGCTTGTTCATCGAAGACGGTTGCGCCCGGATCGGCCGTGTCTGTGGTGGAGGGGCGTCCCGTGCGGCTCGAAGGGGCACAAGCGATCCCGGAGACTCCGGCCAGGCCGAAGCCCCCGAGCAGTCCGTGCAGCGTCTGTCGTCGTGAGCAGGTCATGGGGCACTCTCACCCGCCGCCGCGCGCGACAATGTCTCGGCGCTGTCTCGATGTGCCGCATCGCCCGCTCGCCGGTCCGACGGGCCGTGCTGAACGACGGCGACATCCGCGGCTTCCTGCAGGGCCACCACAGCCGCATCTTCCGCTTCCTGGGCGCCCAGGCCAACGGCCGAGGCACGCGCTTCGCGGTCTGGGCGCCGAACGCTCGCAGTGTCCACGTCAAGGGCGACTTCAGCGGCTGGGAGGGCCGCCCGATGGAAGCCCGCGATGGAATCTGGACCGCGAAGATCGACGAGGCGACCATCGGCCAGCACTACAAGTTCGCCATCGAGGGCGCCGACGGGAGCTGGGTCGACCGGGCCGACCCGATGGGCTTCTCCCACGAGCTGCCACCGGGCAACGCCTCCCGCATCACCCGGTCCCAGCACCGCTGGACCGACGGCCGATGGATGCGACGCCGGGCCGCGGGCAGCGGCGCCGTCTCCATCTACGAGGTCCACCTCGGCAGCTGGCGGCGACACCCGGACGGGCGTCCCCTCTCCTACCGCGAGGTCGCCGAGCCCCTCGCCGAGTACGTGCGCAGCGCAGGCTTCACCCACGTGGAGTTCCTGCCGTTGATGGAGCACCCCTTCTACGGGTCCTGGGGCTACCAGGCGCTGGGGCACTTCGCGCCGACCGCGCGCTTCGGCGACCCGGACGGCCTGCGCTTCCTCGTCGACCACCTGCACCGCGCGGGCATCGGCGTGCTCTTCGACTGGGTCCCCGCCCACTTTCCGATGGACGGCCACGGGCTCTACCGTTTCGACGGGACCGCGCTCTACGAGCACCCGGACCCTCGCCGGGGAGAGCACCCCGACTGGGGCACGGCGGTCTTCGACTACGGCCGCCCCGAGGTCCGCAGCTTCCTGTTGTCCTCGGCCCGCTACTGGCTGGAGGAGTTCCACGCCGACGGGCTCCGCGTCGACGCCGTCGCCTCGATGCTCTACCTCGACTACTCCCGCGACGACTGGGTCCCCAACGAGCACGGCGGGCGCGAGAACCTCGAGGCCGTCTCCCTTCTGAAGGAGCTGAACGAGGTCCTCCACCGCGACTTCCCCGGCGCGCTCATCGTCGCCGAGGAGTCCACGGCCTGGCCCGGCGTCTCGAAGCCCACCTTCGAGGGCGGCCTGGGCTTCGGCTTGAAGTGGGACATGGGCTGGATGAACGACACGCTCCAGTACCTGGAGCGCGATCCGGTCCACCGCGCGCACCACCATGGGGAGCTCACCTTCCGCTCGGTCTATGCGCACTCCGAGCGCTTCGTGCTGGCGCTCTCCCACGACGAGGTCGTGCACGGCAAGGGTTCGATCCTGAGCCGGGCCCCGGGCGACTCGTGGCAGAAGCTCGCCAGCTCGCGCCTGCTCTTCGGCTGGCAGTTCGCCCAGCCGGGCAAGAAGCTCCTCTTCATGGGAATGGAGCTGGCTCAGCCCACGGAGTGGTGCCACGACGCAGAGCTCGACTGGTCCCTGCTCGAGGACGAGGGCCACGCGGGCGTCCAGGCCTTCGTGCGCGACCTCAACAACCTCTACGTACGCAACCGCGCCCTGCACGAGGGCGATCTGTCGCCCGAGGGCGTCGTCTGGAGCGGCCTGGACGACGGCGCCCAGTCGGTCGTCGCGCTGCTCCGCGTGGCCGAAGGCAACCGGCCGGTGCTCTGCGTGGCCAACTTCACGCCCGTGCCCCGCGAGGACTACCGGGTGGGAGTGCCCGAGGGCGGCTGGTGGCGGGAGCTGCTCTCCAGCGACCACGCCGACTACGGCGGCAGCGGCGTCGTGAACACGCGCTCCAAGGCCTTCGACGAGGCCTGGCAAGGCCAACCTGCGTCCTTGCGCCTGCGGGTGCCGCCCCTCGGCGTGACCTTCCTGACCCCGGTTCGGCGTTACGGGCGCACATGAAGCTCGCCGCCATCCACGGCCACTTCTACCAGCCCCCGCGGGAGAACCCGTGGACCGGGCGCATCGACCGCCAGCCCTCAGCGGCCCCCTGGCCCGACTGGAACCATCGAATCACCGCCGAGTGCTACCGGCCCAACGGGCGCGCGGCGCTGCTCGACCAGCGCGGCGAGGTCCGCAAGCGCCTCTCCACGTGGGAGTGGCTGTCCTTCGACGTCGGGCCCACCCTGATGATCTGGCTCGAGCGTCACGCCCCAGACGTTCACGAGGCCATCGTGCAGGGCGACCGGGCCTCGCGCGCTCGCCTGGGACATGGCAACGCCATCGCTCAAGGCTTCCACCACGCCATCCTTCCTCTGGCCACCGCAGCCGACAAGGCGCGGGAGGTCGAGCGAGGGCTCAGCGACTTCCAGCGGCGCTTCGGTCGGGACTCCGAGGGCATCTGGCTGCCCGAGACCGCTGTCGACACAGCCACGCTCGAGGTCCTCGCGGACTTCGGGATCGCTTTCACGCTGCTCGCCCCCCAGCAGTGCGCGGGCGTGAAGGGCGCCCAGGGGTGGGGCCCGCCCCGTCCCGGTGAGCCGACACGCGTCGAGCTCCCCAGCGGTCGCTCGGTCGTCGTCTTCTTCTACGACGGACCCGTCTCCCAGGGCATCGCCTTCGATGGCCTGCTGCACGACGGGGACCACCTCGCTGAGCGGCTCTGCTCGGCGCCGGGCTTCGCGCTCGCCGCGACCGACGGAGAGTCCTACGGCCACCATCACCGCCACGGCGAGATGGCCCTCGCCCGGTGCATCGAGGTCCTCGATCAGCGAGGAGACGCCGAGTTGATCAACCCGGCCACGTGGCTCTCTCGAGCCGAGCCGCGCTTCGAAGCCCGCCTCGTGGAGCCCTCCTCCTGGAGCTGCGCGCACGGGGTCGGCCGCTGGAGCCGAGATTGCGGCTGCGGGCTGAGCGACGACACCTCCGCCCCCTGGCGCGCGGAGCTCCGTGGGGCCCTCGACGGACTGCGCGAGGCCCTCGGCGAGGTCGATGGGGAGCTCCTGGACAACCGCTTGAAGATGTTCACCAGCTGCGGGTGGTTCTTCGACGCGCCGGGCATCGAGGCCATCCAGATCCTCCGCTACGCGCTGCGGGCGATCGAGCTGTCCGGGCGCGACGACGTCGAGGGCCCCTTCGTGGAGCGCCTCGGCTCGCTGGGCATGCTGTGGGAGCGCGAGGTGCGGTCTATCCTGCCGAGGTGAAGCCTCGGCACGCACTCGAGTGGCTCGTCTGCCACGGCTTCGTGGCCGGGTGCTTCCTGCTCCCCCTCGCAATGGGGGTCGCCTACGAGGCCGGCACGCTGGGCTTCGAGGCCGAGAGGCCTGCCGAGCGCACCGCGACCTACATGGCGTCGATGTCGCTCATCCCCTTCCCCGACCCGGATCGCGAGGTCCGCGAGGTCACCGAGGAGCTCCTGGAGACCCCGGGTCGAGAGGGAGACGCCGAGGCCGAAGAGGGCTCGGAGGCCCCACTCGAGGCCAACGCCGAGGAGGGCGAGCAGCAGCCCCCGAAGGAGGGGACCCCGAAACCGACCGAGGAGCAGGTCGACGAGCTCCGCAGCGGAGGCAAGAGCCGCGGCCCGACCCAGGACGGCGAGGGCGACACACCCCAGGACTGCCTCCCCGACAACCCGGACATCGAGGCCCTCGGCGAGAACGCGTACCGGGTGAAGCAGGAGCTCGTCGACTACTACGTCAACCACCTGCGCGAGGCGGCCAAGATGGCCGACACGTTCTGGCAGAAGGGCAAGGGCGGCGAGGTCATCGGCTTCCGCGTCCGCCGGGTCCGATGCGGCAACGACCTCTACCAGCTCGGCTTCCGCGGCGCTGACGTCGTCCTGGCCGTGAACGGCGAGACCGTCACCTCGATCCCGCAAGCGATCGGCGCCTACCGCCGCCTGCGCAAGGAGAAGGTCCTTCGGGTTCGCATCCGCCGCAACAAGCAGGAGCGGGTGCTCCGGTACGAGCTCTACTGAACTACCAGCTGTAGGTCACCGACTGGCCGTCCATGTGCAGGATGACCGAGGCGCTCCCCGCCCAGGTCTGGAAGGGCGACAGATCGAAGCGCCGCGCCTCTGTGACCCAGCCGTCGCATTCGTCGTCGTTGGCGTTGTGGCCTAGGCTCAGCCAGGCTTGCGGTGGCTCGGACTCTGCCAGCGCCCCATCCCAGCAGAGCTCGAAGGCATGCTCCGCGCAGCCCCCGCTGTACCCAAGGTCCACGACCAGGTCATCGCCGGAGAGGGAGAGCCCGGACAGCGCGTAGTCGTCGCTGTGGGTGGGCGTGCAGACGGCGACCTGGGCGTCGGTGTCCGCGTCCGTGTCCGTGTCCGTGTCCGTGTCCGTGTCCGTGTCGGCGTCCGTGTCGGAATCGGAGTCGGAGTCTGCGTCGGTGTCCGTGTCCGTGTCCGTGTCCGAATCGGAGTCGCCGTCCGAGTCCGTGTCGGTGTCCGTGTCCGAGTCCGTGTCGGTGTCGCCCTCGACGCCGGAGTCCACGGGGTCCTTGTCCGAGCAGGCAAGGGTCAGCAACAAGAGGGTCATGGGGCCTCCGGTCGCCCTGCGCATCCGAGGGTACTTGAAGCCGCGGCGCTTCGCCGGCACCATGTCCACATGGCGAAACCCAAGGTCCTTGTTCTGGATCGGCGGAGTCGCGTCGCGGATGAGGTGGCGATGGTCCTCACCGGACGCTTCGACGTCGAGCATGCTCGCAACGCCAAGGCGGCTCAGCGTCTCATCCTCGATGCGCGACCCCTCGTCGTGACGCTCTATGCCGATCAGCTCGCCGCCTGTTCTGCCCTCCGAGAGGCCATCGGCCGAGGCTGTTTGTTCATCGGCTACGGCAAGCTGCCGATCGGACACAACGCTCGGTCCTTCAAGAAGCGGGAGCAGATCAGGACGCTGAACCTCGACGACTACATCGACCGGGACGTCACGGGCGAGGACCTGGGCAAGGTCATCTGGGCCCACATCGCCTCGGCGATCCGCGCCGTGCCCAAGCCCGAGCGGCCCGCGGAGGGCACGCGGGAGACGGAGGAGGAGACCTGGACGCGCATCCTGACGAGTGACGCCACCCTCGAGTCCTTCGGCCGATTGCTGACCAAGGAGGTCACGCCGGCCCCCAGCATCCAGGAGGGGGACGATCCCACCTGGGGCGAGCTGCTGACGGCCAAGGTGTCGGGGACGTCGCTCAAGAAGATCCTGACGAAGAAGATCGGCGGAGACTGAGCCCCCTGCGTCAGAGCGCGGTCCACGAGACCGAGGGAATGCCGGAGCCCGCCGGCGGCGGCGCCGCGCCCACCAGGTACAGGGCCCGTCGATTCGAAGCCTCATCGACCCCGTCTCCCGTCTGGATCGCCAGCAGCCCTTCGCCGAAGCCGTGGTAGTAGATGGGCTCGCTGTAGCCGTGCGATCTCAGCCACTTGGCGATGGCCTTGGCGCGGCGCCTCGAGAGATCCCGGTTCGAGGCCCCGTCCCCCACCGTGTCGGTGCAGCCGGCGATGTAGAGCTTGACCGGCACGACCTCGCCGTACTTCTCGAGCACCTGGTTGAGGTCGGCCAGGGTCTGCTCCAGCTTCCACTCCTGGTCGGGGTCGATGACGTCGCTGTCGGTGGCGAAGAGCACGTCATCGTGGGGCACGTCCAGGAACCAGGGGCTGAACGTGAAGCCCGCCCAGGCCGTGCTGTTCTCCAGCTTCACGTCGAGCAGGACGACCTCGGCCGGATCCCCTGCCCAGGGCAAGGTGATGGAGCCGGGTCCCTCACCCACGTCCACGATCGCACGATCCAGCTCAGACTTGCCCGCGCCGTAGGCCACGATCTCGGCCCGGTCCACCGCGCCGGTGACGCGGACGGTGAGTGTGTGCGCTTCGATGTCGGCCGAGGCCTTGGACAGGTCGACGCTCAGACTGCCGCCCGCCTGCCACTCGAGCGGGATGACGGTCTCGTCGACGTAGCCATCATCGAACTCCGCCAGCACCGTGCACTCCGAGGTCGTCCCCGAGGTCTTGAGCTCGAAGGTCAGCTTCTGGCCGCCGGCCACACCCGACTTCGACCAGGATCCGCCAGGGTCGCAGGCCACCTGCAGGAGCTTCACCGGGCGCCGCGGCGTGACGTAGAGCGCGGGCTTTTCGCCGGGCCCGAGGGTCGGCGTGTAGCCGAAGTCGAGGTCGGCCGAAAGAGCTGTGGAGATGAGCAGCAGCAGGGGCGCCTCCCTTAGGATGGCGGCGATGGTAACCCCCGGCGAACGCACGACCGTCCTCATCGCTTGGGCCTCTATCGGAGCGGCCGAGCTGGCCTTCGCGCGAGCGCTCACGCCGCAGCCGACGGTCGCCGGAGCGCTCATCGAGTGCCTGGTCTTGCTGGGCCTCGGCGCGCTTCACGCCTGGCTGGCGTCGATGAAGACACTGCGCGGACCCTTCACGGCCCTTGGCTGGGCTCTCGCGCTCGCCGCGCTGATGACCATCGACGGCCCGACGCGACCGCTGGCGGTGATGGGATGCGGCTTCGTCGCCCTCGGCCTCGGGTGGGCCGGTGCGGACCTCGAGGAGCGCCTCCCCTGGATCGGAGCCCCCCTCGCCGTGCTCATCGCGCCGCTGGTCCCCCTCGCCCGGCTCCTCATGGAGGTCTGGTACGGCGGGCACGGCGATCTCGAGACCTCGCTGCGCGCCGCCCTCGAAGGCGCGCCGTTCTTGGCCGTTCTGTTGCCGGTGGCGCTCCTCGGCGCATGGAAGGACAAGATCGCGCTGGCCCTGCTGCTGCTCGCTCCGGCGCTGGCGCTCGACCCCCTGGATCCCATCCGCGACCGCCCAGACAGCATCGTCCTGATCACAGTGGACAGCCTGCGCAAGGACGCCGGCGAGGGCATGGACAGCTACGTTCGCCTGGCCGAGCACGGAACGGCCTACACCGACGCCACCGCGGCCAGCACGTGGACCCTGCCGGCTCTTGCGTCGCTCCACACCGGCTCCGCGCCGGCCACGCACCAGGCCGGCCGCGTCGGAGAAGACTGGCTCGAGCTGCGACCGATGGACCGCGGCGTCCAGACCCTCGCCGAGCACCTCGCGGCCGAGGGCCTCGACACCGCGGCGATCGTGACCAATCCCTTCGTCGGCTACGGCCTGGAGATGGGCTTCGGGCACTGGCGGAACCTGTCGGCGCGAGCCCCGCACGAGCCGATCGGGCTGGGTCTGGCCGGGCGCGGCTTCGATCTGCGCTCGATCCCCCGATCTCCCGGAGACGCGTACCGGGTCGTGGAAGAGACCTTCCGCTGGCTCGACCACGGCGACGGAGATCCGGTCTTCCTCTGGGTCCACTTCCTCGACCCCCACCTTCCGTACCACCACGTCCCGGGCTTTGAGGAGCTGGAAGTCCGCGACCTGCGCCAGGGCCGCCTGCGACCCGAGGCCCAGGCCGACGTCGTCGAGGCCTACCAGCGCGAGGTCGACCTCGTCGATCGCGAGATCATGAGGCTCCTCGACGGCCTCGATGAGCGGTTGGACGACGCCGTCGTGATCCTGACCGCCGATCACGGCGAGGAGTTCTGGGAAGAAGGTGGCGTCGAACACGGCCACGCCGCCTCGGACGAGGTCATCGACATCCCCCTCGTCGTGCGGCAAAAGAGCACCGGTCCTGGAGAGGTCGTGCGAAGCCCTGTGAGCCAGGTCGACCTGTTGCCGACGGTGCTCGCGATGCTCGAGCTGGAGCCCCCGGAGCTGGACGGCGTGCCCTTCGGTACGCGACGGACGGCGCGACCGGTCGAAGGCACGCTCTATGGCCCCGATCGAGCGGGAACGGTCGAGCGCGGGGTCGACGCGATCGGCACGGATGCGTCCGGCGGCTCTGCACCTCCGGGCGGGCTCGAGGCCCTCGGCTACATGGACTGAAAGTGCTAAGAGGAGGCATGACGCTTCTCCTCTTTCTGCTCGCCTGCAGCGACAAGGATGCGACGGACTCGGGCTTCCCCGATGCCGACGCGGACACCGATGCCGACGCCGACTCCGACACCGACTCCGACGCGGACGCCGACTCGGACGCCGACTCCGACGCCGACACGGACGCCGACACGGACGCCGACGCAGACACGGATCCCCAGGGCCTGCCCGACCTGACGGAGGACCTGGATACGACCTGGTGCGACACGGCCGAGGGCAAGGAGGACTGGCCCGGCGCGACCTCGTACTACGTCGGCTCCTACGAGAAGGGAGGCGACGGCTGGGAGAAGTGGCTGCTCCACGGCACCTCCGAGTGGAACAGCGGGCTGCACTGCCAGGTGGTCTGGACGGTCAAGACCAGCGTCGGAACCACCGGCGCCTGCAACAGCTGCGACTACGGGCTGACCGTCGAGGCCGAGCTCGACACGACGAACACCGACTGTCCCTCGGGCCTGTACGACACGGAGGGCTGGACCGATAGCTACGACGTGCGCGAGAACGACGACAGCACCTCGAACTTCTTCTTCGCCGGGAGCGGCACCGAGTTCGGCAGCGGCTACTGGGACGCGACGCACGTGAACTGGATCACCGACCGCTCCTGCGTCTGGTTCTAGATGGCCGGCGGTAGCAAGAAGGCCGTCTACGCGGCCATCGGCGCGAACTCACTCGTCGCCATCGCGAAGTTCGTCGGCTTCGGCCTGACGGGCTCAGGCTCCATGCTCAGCGAGGGCATCCACTCCGTCGCCGATGTCGGCAACCAGTCCCTGCTCGCCATCGGCATCAAGCACTCCGAGAAGGAGCCCGACGCCGATCACCCCTACGGCTACGGGCGAGCCCAGTTCTCCTGGGCCCTGATCTCCGCGGTCGGCATCTTCTTCCTGGGCTGCGGCGTCACCGTCATGCACGGGATCCACTCGATCCTGCACCCGGAGCCCCCCTCCGACCTGACCATCGCCTTCATCATCCTGGCGGTCAGCTTCGCGATCGAAGGCTGGACCTACTGGATCGCCTTGAAGGCGGTCCGGGAGCAGTCGGCGGTCGCGGGCATGACGCTGATGGAGTACATCAAGCATGGCCCCGATCCGATGGGCGTGGCGGTGTTGATCGAGGACTCCGCCGCCTGCCTCGGCATCGTCATCGCCGCCCTCGCCCTGGGCATCGCACAATTCACCCAGAACGGAGTCTGGGACGGCGTCGGCTCAATCGCCATCGGGCTGTTGCTCGGGGCCCTGGCGCTCTTCCTGATTCGGAAGAACAAGGACTACCTGCTGGGGCGCTCGATGGACGCCGCCGTTAGCGAGGACCTCGTCAAGGTCATCGCCGACCACGAGGCGGTCGAGGGCGTGCACGACGTCAAGGCCACGGTGATGGGCGCGGCCACCGCGCGCTTCAAGGCCGAGGTCAACTTCGACGGCAAGGTCGTCGCGGCCCACGCCCTCGAAGACATGGACTTGAAGGCCATCTGGGACTCGGTGAACTCGGAGGCGGAGATGCGCGCCTTCCTGATCGAGTTCGGGGAGAACGTCCTCGACCAGCTCGACGTCGAAGAGAGCGACATCGAGGCAAAGATGAAGGCGGTCGCGCCGGAGCTCAAGCACATCGACCTGGAGGCGGACGAGTAATCCCTTGCGACTCGTCTCCTGGAACGTGAACGGACTGCGCGCTTGCGTGCGCAAGGGCTTCGTCGACTGGGCGCTGGCGGTCCGGCCCGACGTGATCTGTTTGCAGGAGACCCGGCTGTCGACCGGCCAGGAGCCCGAAGCCCTGGACGCCCTCGAAGGCTACGAGCTCATCTGGCACAACGCCGAGAAGAAGGGGTACTCCGGCGTCGCGGTCTTCAGCCGCGTGCCGATCGTCGACGTGAAGCACGACTTCGGCGAGCGCTACGCAGCCGAGGGCCGCACGCTGTTGGTCGAGCTCGAGGGCGGCGTGACGATCATCAACGGCTACTTCCCCAACGGCTCCGCCAGCCCCGAACGGCTGGAGTTCAAGCTCGACTACTACGCCGATCTGCTCGCCCACTGCTGCCTCTTGCGCGGGCGGGGCAAGCGCATCGCGATCACCGGCGATCTGAACACCTCGCACACGGAGCTCGACCTCGCGCGGCCGAAGAACAACAAGCGCAACAGCGGCTTCATGCCCATCGAGCGAGCCTGGATCGACCGCTACGTGGCGGCGGGCTTCGT
>Ga0114933_10003563_pt1 | contig 15103 bp, 11 predicted proteins | sample 4SBtaG_FD_89691 | JGI IMG/M metagenome (GOLD analysis project Ga0114933, IMG submission 89691) | Deep subsurface microbial communities from Kolumbo volcano to uncover new lineages of life (NeLLi) - 4SBTROV12_W25 metaG | ecosystem: Environmental > Aquatic > Marine > Volcanic | place: Kolumbo... | reverse complement strand
CTCTATGATAAATTTCCGTCATATTTGCTATACGGTTTTTTGGTCTACTGTTCAGCAAATTCAAACCCCATTGCACGGGTATGATAGTAGAGCCCTCCATCCTGCACGATCAGGAACATCGCCCTGCTGTTACCGCCATTGTGGTGCGAATGCACGGAGACTGGCGGCGTGATAGTCGTCGCCCAAGGTGACCAATCCTTCCGCTTTCCATCGATCATTGAATAGCAATTTTCACCGCTAACTACGAGGCTAACAGCGACGGAGTTGTGTCGGTGCGGGGGCTGTGCTGACCCACCCGGCAACGTATTCATAGCGAGAGTCAACGTCGGCAACACATTTCGTCTCGCCTCATTCTGTTCGGAAGACAGCACTATCGCATACCCCGGGAGTTCGCCTTCTTTGGCATTCTCAACCAGGTAATCGGACTGCTCCACGATATCGGCGGCCTTATAGTGCACGATTCCCGTCGGTGCCTCCCCAGGCGTCGGCGGCTGCAGTCCTTCGAAGGCGACCTGAGGCTCATTGCTGACAACCCACAGCACTGCATCCGAGTCTCCAGCTTCGTGATTTTGTGCGGCACCGCCAGGAAACAAAATAATGTCACCCTGCTCCCAGACAATCTCTTCGTCACAACTTTTAGTTGTCCCATAACCTTGGATCACATAAACAATCACACCGCTGGCACGCGGATCAGTCTTCAAACTATCTCGCGCCCTAATTCTTGCATAACCTGCCAAAATTAAAGGCGAGGTTGCGGGAAATGGGCATTCTAGCTGGTCAGCAATATCGCAAAAAATAATCCCTGTCGGCGCATCAGGGTCTAACGCTCTCGCGGGTTCCTCCACGAACGCCATATCCGGAACCGGCGGCAATTCCATGTTAAATGCATTACCCGAATTAAAGAACCGGGCGCGCCGCTGTGCGGCCGTGACAGGGTTTTTGGCGAGCTGGCCCGGCATTTCGGATACGCTTGATATCTGTTCTGGCATAGAGGTCTCTTCGGGTGATGCAAAGATGTGTTCACTCTAACGATAACCAGCAGAAAAACGCCATGCAAACGACAGACCTCGATACCAAGTTGTCCGAAAACAGCTCATAGGTTTCTTGATATATGTTTCCAGTGCATCGTCTTATTAACCAATCGACACGAGTGTTCACTAAAATCTGACGCCGCCTAAATGATCGCCATATATTTTCCATCGAGATGAGCCGGTTTTAGTTTGTTTCTTAATAATGGCCCTTACCCGGCACCCAAAAATTACTCTAATCCGAACCGTCCCGAGCACGGGAATTTTATGAATGGGGCCGCCGACTAACGAGTCAGCTTTGCTGCCACTATCAAGAGCGCCGGCTACTACGGACAAGAAACCTTTCTGACCAAGCTGGTGCACAGCTGTTTCTTAGATTGTTTGCCAATATGTCAATCAGTCTACGCAAACATGAAATGCAACGACCAAACCAGTTTATCGTTTGGGCGGCAAACGGGCCTTGCAGCCAGAAAAAAGCTGGTCCAAATAAATTATTATCAGGAACAGATAGACGGTTTGATGAGGTCAATATTGGCAACCTGTCGCGATACTGGAACTCGAGATGTAATCCCTCCCTGTGGCTAACGCAAATCACACATGGTCAAAAAGCTTTGAAACAACCACTAGTGTTCTACTTTCGACATCGCTATGAGCCAAAGTTTCTAAACGGTTTGGTCACCGATCATTTCTTCATCAAATTTGTCGTCAGCGCGCGAAGTCCAAAAGAGCCACCAACCACTTGATTAAAATAATCCCAGATATAGAGATGATCTTCTGACTACGAACAGACAACTTCAGATAATGTCGGACAAATGATTAATTGGACCGGAGCAAACGATGACAACTCCCTTGGGCTTGTCGACCGACACGCTTTTCCAGCCACCTGTAACCTTTATGGGCCTACCGCACCGCACTGATGCGACAAGCGCCAAAGCGGCAATCCTGGGCTGTCCCTTTGACTGCGGCACGCACCCTTTCCGCGTCGGAGCCCGCCAAGGGCCGCAGGCGATCCGCGAGCAGTCCAGCCTAATACGCCGCTACCAATCTGAAATAGCAGACACCGATGCACTTGCAGAACTCGGCGCCATCGATGTAGGCGACGTTAAGCTGGTGCCGTCAAGGGCCGAAGAGTCTTTCGAGGCAATAGAGACCGCGGCCTATAGATTAGTCTCCGCCGGCACAGTTCCAGTTGGCTTCGGTGGTGATGGTAGCGTGTCGCTGCCATTGGTCCGCGCCGCCTCACGGATTCATACGGATTTGACCTTGCTGCATTTCGACAGTCATACAGATTCCTACGAAGTCGACCCGGTTCACCGATATGACGCGGCTACACAGTTCGCCCATGCAGCGTTGGAACAACGCGTTCGAGTAAGTGGCTCATACCATATTGGACTGCGCGGCTCGACGGCGCGCCAGGGTGTCTACGCCCGCACCAAGGAGCTGGGCTACTCTATCATCACAATGCGGGAGTTTATGGATCGTGGCCATACTGACGTCCTCGCAGAACTGAGGGAAACATTGGCCGGACGATCTGTTTATTTATCGTGGGACATGGACGTGTTCGACCCATCCTGTGCGCCCGGCGTCTGCACTCCCGCCTGGGGAGGCTTCTTGGCGCGCGAAGGCCTTGAGATAGTGCGCGATCTTGCCGGACTCAACATCGTCGCAGCTGATATAAACACAGTTAGTCCGCCGCACGACATTAACGGCATGACGGCTTTTCTGGCCGCTGCGATGACATACGAAATTATGTTGCTGATTTGGCGCGCCTGCAGCCTTACGCAAGAAATAAGCTGATGAACCACAACAGGACGCTGCAAAATCGCGAAAAACTACTCGCCGCTGCTGAATCAATTACACCTACCCTCATCGAACAGTCGCAAATCGACGAAGAAGGCAACACCCTATCGCCAAAGACAGTGAGCACACTGGAAAACGCCGGCATGTTCCGCTTGAAGCTCCCCACCGCTCTAGGAGGTGCTGAAGCCGACCCAGCAACACAGATCCTAGTGCTAGAAAAACTGGCCTACGCCAACACGTCAGCGAGCTGGTGCACCATGGTCGGTGCCACCGCCGTTGCTCTGTCGGGCGCGTTTTTGCCGGATGAAGCGGTCGCCGAAATTTTTTACAATGGCCGCGTGCCGCGGGGCGCCATAGTCGCGATGCCGATTGGCAAGACAGAAGTTGTCAAGGGCGGCTATCGCCTTTCTGGACGCTGGCCCTTTGCTAGCGGTATCCGCCATGCCGATTGGATCGCCGCTGGCGCCATGGTGGAAAGGAGCGGCAAGACTGAACGCCGAATGATGGTATTCCCGACCGCATCCACAGAAATCCACGATAATTGGAAAGTCGCCGGGTTAAAGGGTACTGGCAGCCATGATTTTTCAGTTGAAAATTTGTTCATACCGGAATTCTTCAGCTGGGAACAGCGGGTCGACCCGCAACGTCGAGGAGGACCGCTCTACAGGATCGAACACCCTGGGTTCGTCGCCAACGAACATGTTGGCTTTGCCATCGGCGTCGGGCGACGTGCTTTAGATTCGATAGCCAATCAGGAAGTCGACAAACAACGTGGTTACACGGACAAACGTTCCAGCCTGGCATCGCGATCAGCCGTGCAGCGTCTACTTGGAAAAGGGCATCTGCGGCTGCGTGCGGCGCAAACACTAGCCCTTGAACTCAACGAAACAGCCTGGGAGACTGTCTGCGCTGGCAAGAAGGTGCCCACACAATTACAGGGTGAACTTCGCGCGGTCGCAACCCATTGTACGGACGTGTCGCTCGACGTGGTGACCGAAGCCTTTCGTTATGCCGGCGGTGGTGCAATTTACCAGGGTAACATCCTGCAACAATGCCTCCGTGACATGAATGCCGCCGCTCAGCACCTTATGGTCAGTGACATAGCCTATGAAAATCTCGGCCAGATGATCCTGGGTGTTCCCGACGTTCACCCAATGCAGTAGCCAAGGCCTTTCGTATCAGAAGCTAAATCGATTTCACTGTTGGAGAAAACCATCCAGGAGCCAATCTATAAGAAGCCATTCACGGTTTATGCGGAATTCGAGTTAGCTATCATCAGCGGTGGCCTACAGCTCTATCGACTACCCTACACGCCGCGTAACAGGGCATCGATTAGCACGCTCTGGAAGCACAAAAAATCGGTTATGGAGGTTCTGGGCGGAACGCCGGATTGGTCAATGCCAGACTTTGGCTGCCTCCGCAAGACGTCCGAGTGCGACTTGGTGAAGTGTCGCTATCACGTCTCGTCGAGACCTTAAACGAGGCATCAAAAAGCACCTAACCATCGCGGATAGAACGTCCTATGCGCGCGCCTCAATTAGTGCCAAGGTTCGGGCCATCTCATTGGTCAGGATAACCAAACCCTCATCAACGCCTTGCCCCGGTTTGTTCATCAGGAAGTCGGCCCGGCAGGCTAGGGCGACATGTGAAGAGAGGCGGGCTGATTGATCCGTCTCGTTCGCCGAGCCACCCATATAGACGCCGGCCCCAGCCGCACGGCAATAGAGTAGCGCTTCAATAGACTTGCCTATCCCACCGAGATCCGGCGCTTTAACTTGTAGATAATCCGCCGCGCGGGCGTCAGCGAAGGCCCGAATATCGTCTAATGTATTGCACCATTCGTCGGCGACCAGCTTGACCGTGCTGCCACGATCCCCAAGGGCAACGCGCAAATCACGGAACGCGTCGATCTGACCTTGCCGGCTCTCCGCTATCATAGGTGTTTCAAGATAAAGGTCGTATGGTGCGGCAGCATCGGCGACGCAACCTACGTATTCAGCCATAAGCGCCATATCCGAGTCGAACAACTCGCCAATAGTACCATAGACATCAAGATGGATTGCCGGCTTATAGCCGGCGCCCCCGAGTTTACCTATCAACTGAGACACGAATGCGGCGTAGTCGATCAGCTTCTGCCCACCCGAACCGAGATCGGTCTCAACGTTGGCGAAGGAACCGTGCGGCAGGATGTCCACACCTTTCATAATCATCTTCTCAACCATGAAAGTCTGTGGGGTCGGGCACATCCCAAGGATCGGAATGGGATCTGTTGCTATTACACATTCATACTCATTAGCGACAATTTCCGCCGGGGTCCGCTTTTGCGCCAACGCCGTGGCCTGCAAAAGCGCCTGCGATATCCCGTAACGCAGCGCAGTATGCAAAAGCGCTCCTTCCGGTTGGAATTTTTCGATCTCATCTGCAAGAGCTCGGAACTGCGAACAGTCACGTCCAACCAGAAGGTCACGTACAGCGACCTCCACGACACCACGCTGCGCCTCCGCATTGAAAAGCGGATCCCGGCCGGCCGCCGCTGTAAAAATCACATCAATACAATCGCCGTGAGCTACCTGGCCGTCTTCAAGCTGTAGCATGACAGAAAGACTCTGACCGGCCTGTATTACCTTATCAAACCCCGGCGTGACCGGCGGATCTATGTAACCGAAACCATCCTGCCGTGCACCGGCACGAATGGCCGCCAGATCCTTGTTAAAGTAGCCGCTGCGCCCTGACGCGCAGAGCAGCCCAGCAATTTTCATGCGGCGTTCTCCAAACAATATTGTGCGACCTCCGCATGCGTCGCGAACCAAACGTCAGGATGGCCTTTCATATGACCAATGAGCTCGTCCAGCATTGCCAAGCGCGAGCGGTGCCCAATGAAGTGGGGATGCATGGTCAATAAGAACAATCCATCATCCTTATAGGCCTCGTCGAACTCCGACCTGAAGATCTCCAAAACAGCGGAAGGCGGTGTATAGGGCCGCAAGGAGGACATGCGATCCATGTTAAAATAAACCGCATCGTCCTTAATCCATTCGACCGGTAGTTCGACCATACCCGTCTGCTCACCGTCCTCGAGAATTTCATAGGGATCGTCATCGGCCATCAGCGAAGAATCGTAAATTAGCCCCATCTCTCGGCTAATCGAAAGCGTCTGCGGACTGAAGTCCCAGGAAGGCGTGCGGATCCCAACCGGCCGCTCACCGGTAATCTTTTCCAGCACGTCAGCCGAGCGCATCTGCAGATCTCGTTCATCCGCTGACGGTAGAGTGCTGTTAAACTCATGAATCCAACCATGGATACCAACCTCGTGCCCCTGCTGCACCACAGCGCGCTGCTCATCTGGATGCAGCATTGCAACAACAGCAGGCACAAAAAAACTGGCCCTGATATCGTGCCGGTCGAGTAACTTCAGTATACGTGGCACACCTACACGCGCAGCATATTCCCCTTGTGAAAGCTTACCCGGTGAGTTCTGACCAAACCGCAAGGTACTGGATTCGTGATCAGAATCGAAAGATAGTGCCACGCAAGCCTTGGCGCCTCCTTTCCACTGCGCTGGTTTCAGAGTGCGGCCTGCGCGGACCTTATTGACAATTCCGCGCCACTTTTCTTCCGCCCACTGCCAGGGCTCTTCTTGAGCTTTACCTACCTGATCGTCCGGCATCGCGTTTCTCCCCTCAAATTAGCGACTCTCAAGGTAAGCGTATTTGAGGGACGGCGTTGGCGCAATGCAGGAGAGCGTGAAGCACCAACAGGCTATATCTATTTGCCGCGCAGAAATTAGTCGAAACCTGATAGCATTTTTCCTTAACTCTACCCAGATGTTCCGGCAGAAAAACCATTTATTGGATGATGTCCCAGGATGCAGAAACCCGTCGACCTCTCCACCACTGTCAGACGCGGCTTTTTTGCCGTTGCCTCAATTGTGACCGCAGTGTGATCTTTGAAAATATTTAAAATCGGCCCCATCGTGCGGCACCTGTGGTGCATCAAACGGCGATATTCGCACCGAAGATATTGCGCCTTATTTCACGATTGTCGTCATCGGTCATGTTGTGATAGCACCGCTGATGATGATTGAGCAGGTGTATTCTCCATCGTTATGGGTGCATCTATTGGTCTGGCCGCCGCTCTGCATCCTTGCCACTTTTTTTCGCTACCACGTATTAAGGGTGCGGTGATGAGCTGGATGTGGTGGTTAGGAAATCGCGGCGGCGAACAGCACTAAGTTTCTGTATACCCCTGCACTAGCCTTGAGAGCTGGACCTAGCGCTAACACCGTCGAACCAGCGCTGAAGGTTTATCATATCTTCACCAATCCTGATTTTTGGCACGCGGCCAATCTGAAAACCAACGAACGCCGTAATATCCGCGACAGTGAAACGGTCGCCAGAAATATACTCTCGTTCTGCTAGTTCACCATCGAGCCAGGTCATCCGGTCCATGATATTTTTGCGGCATAATTCTCCAAATTCATGAACCTGGGGAATCCGACCTTTCCAGTAAGGATGGGTGTGGCGAAAGCACATCGACGCATTGGCTAAAATTTCGGATTCCATCCGACGGTTCCACATCTCCACGACCGCTTTATCCTTCTGACTGGCGCCGAAAAGTGTAGGTTCCGGCTGCTGCTCTTCAAAATAGCGACAAATTGCGATTGATTCTGCGATGTGTGAACCATCGTCTAGTTCGAGAACGGGGACCCGTGCCAATGGATTAATCTTGACGAAGTCAGCTTCTAAGTTTTCCGACTTGCCAAGATCAATTTCAACACAGTCAATGTCGATGCCCTTCTCGGCGAGGAAAATGTGAACGCGCTTCGGATTTGGAGCAACTTTTGTGGTGTAGAGCTTCATAGCGGATCTCCTCCCTGACCTCACTTTATTTTATATTGGGTATAGTAAACGGCCTCGGCCCCACCCATTCAAGTCGGAAGCGGGAAGCTAGTACCTATGCTATTGTTGTACTCACCACCAAATGCGAGACGTAGATGAACGAAACAATTCATCCGAGCCAGTGCTGGGAATGCAACACCTATTGCGGTTCATTGGTCACCATGCGGGATGGCAAGGTCGCAAAAATTGGCCCTAATCCTGATCACCCTCATTCCAAGGGCGCATTCTGCGTAAAGGGTATCCGCGCAGTTCGGGAATGGACAGAAAATGACAACCGTCTGCTGTATCCATTACGGCGGGCCGGTCCCCGTGGCAGCGGCCAATGGGAACGTATCTCCTGGAACGATGCGCTTGATGAAATCGCTGACAGAATAGCGGGCGTCCGTTCCACATATGGCCCTATGTCGATCGCCGGCGCTGTCAGCGGTGCCGCCTTTAGCCGCGGTGCTATCATGGCGCTGCTAATGCGCTCGATCGGGTCGCCCAACTGGATGATTAACCAGGATCTGTGCGGTGGGTGCCAGGCATTAAGCGAAAAAATCACCGGGATCCCCATGAAAAATGGTGAAGACATCGACAATGCGCACTGCGCCCTACTCGTCGGCCGTAACCCCTACGCCGCTGATCCAACGCAATGGCTTGCGCTCAAGGCTCTAAAGAAACGTGGTGGTCAGATTATCGTTATCGACCCAATTCAGGGGCCCGCCAGCGACCTTGCAGACATCTGGCTGAGGCCGAGACCTGGTACTGATGCCGCTTTGGCGCTTTCAATTGCCCATATCCTCGTGGCTGGGGGACAATACGACAAAACCTTTGTTGAACGCTGGTGTCACGGCTTCGAACGTTACAAGGCCCGCATCGACGAGTATTCGCCAGCAACCGCCGCAGCACTTACCGGCGTACCCGTCAGCGATATCATCGCAGCGGCGAAGGCTTATTCCGAAGGTCCTTCCGTCTTCATTCCTGGCCACGGCATTGATGCATTTAGCGCTGGTGTCCAGACTTTCCGCGCTTTCGACTGTCTCGTCGCAATCAGTGGCAATCTTGACCGCCTGGGCGGCAACCGGCTTACCAAAAAACCGAAAGGTTTTCGTACCTATCTAGACTTGATCCACACTCCTCAGTTTCGCCTTCCACTAGAAACCGAAAAACAAACGATTGGGGCCGAACAATTCCCTCTATGGGCTGGTCCAGAAGGTTGGCAGACCGCGTGTCACAATCCGTCCGTGATTGAAGCCGTACTAACCAGCAAACCCTATCCAGTGAGGGCAATGTATATCAGCGGCGTAAACATCGTTGTGACCTATCCCGATGCGACGCGGACGATCGAAGCGCTGAAATCCCTCGATTTTATCGCCGTCGCAACGCAGAACCTGAACCCGACTTCAGTTTACGCTGACATTGTACTACCCAAAACCACCACGCTGGAGGAAGAGGAAGTCCAACTGATATGGGGCGGCCCATGCATCGGCTACACCAAACCTGTGGTCGCACCACGAGGCGAAGCGCGCTGCGACCTCGAAATTGCACTCGCGCTTCGAGACAGACTTGAAGAGCGCCAAGCCCTAACGCATGACTTCCTGCCTTGGCCCAACCAACGTGCCTTTAATGAGTATCTGTTGGGCGATAGCGGGATAAAAATTGAGGACCTGCAGGAACACGGATATGCGACTTTCCCTTATGAACTCGGTGCGTTCGAGGATTCCTGCTTCAATACCTCCACGGGCAAAGTCGAGCTTTACTCTGAACGGCTTAGCGCATTGGGCCTTGACCCTTTGCCCAATTACACACCGCCAACTGCTGACTCGTCCGATCCGAAAGAACGCGGCACTTATCCACTCGTACTTCTTACTGGCCTGCGGGAAAAAACCTATCATCATTCGCGCTTCCGCGATCAGGAATGGGCTCGCAAAGTATCCCCAGACCCTCTTATCCAAATCCATCCGGAAACCGCAGCCAAATACGGTATCCTCGATGGTCACTGGGTAACGGTGCACACGGCAGATACAAATAACGCGTGTCGAACGAAAGCGGAGATAACGGATCGCACACCGCAAGGTGTTGTTGCGACGGGAATGGGCTGGTGGGAGCCATTGAGCAATGATCCGGAATTGGGCGCACGCGACATCAACATCAACGGTGCAATGTCCTATGGCGGCCCCTGGGATCCGGTCACCGGGTCACCAAATTCTCGCGGACGACGCTGTCGGATAGCACCCTTGGCTTTGGCTAGTGATGCCGCCGATTGAGCTTTTTATCAATCGCTGCATATTCCAAAGCCAGAACCCATTTAACCGATCAAAAAATTGAAGGTAAGGCAGTGCGATGAGATCACAATCCGCGGTTATCCTGCTCGGTTTTTTACTGACTTGGCCGGCAGCATCCCTAGCTGATAACGATGCCATCACAATCGGGGAATGGCGCACGGAAGCCGGTAAAGCGCTGGTTTGCGGTGGCACTGAAGGTGACGCAATCGTCGATATAGCAACTCACGCCAACGCATTCTATGAAAGTGGTGCGAAATCCAATGGTGCAGAGTACGAGGCCTATTGGTCGCGTTTGGAACGGGCTATCAAGGAGCGCCGCTGCTTCGTTGCAGCGAAGATGCGACACCTGCCGGATAGCCTAGTCTATAGCGGCCCCAAATCGCTGGAAACCCAGGAAAAACGCTTTAAGGTCATCGGGACAACAATTGAAGAAGACGGCGAGCGCTATCCTGCCTTCACTATGACCACATTGAAGGTCTACAAACCCTAACACACCCCATAACGAAGGACGCCCCAATTCGTATTGGAGGCGCTCAATAAATTCGCCACAACGATTTCATATTAATTGGCAGCGCTCTCAGCAAAGGCCTTATCGGCAGAAGCAATAGATTTCGCGAGCGACAGGAAATGCTTGCGCGACTCGGGCGGAATATTCATGAAGTTACGGACTAGTTCCAGGGTCTCTCGTTTCGTACCTAATTCGGTGGTTTGGTTCTTACCTGCAACCGCATCAGTGAAGAGCCATTGCACCGGAGAGTCTAATTGTTGAGCGATCAGCCATAGTTTACTCGCTGAAATGCGATTTACACCGCTCTCATATTTCTGAAGTTGCTGGAAAGTAAGCCCGATTTTATCGGCAAGCGCTGTCTGACTCAGTCCGCACATCACACGACGCATGCTGACACGCTGACCTACATATACATCAACCGGATGTGCCCCAAATTACTGAACAGTCCGTCGTTTCACTCTCGCCAAAATTTCTCTCTTCAACAAAAAATTAAAAATCAATCTGGTTCACTTATGCAGATTTTTTTCTAACAATCCATCGACAAAAAAGCTCAGACCTATTTAAAACATTGAAGTGCTTTAAAAACCGAATACGCTCGAATTTTTTATTAGCAGATAACTACCAACGCGTACAAAAGAGTTTCTAATTTTTTATTTTATAACAATACCTTGAGTGCATATGGACAAAGATTACACGAAAATGGCGCAAAGCAACCAATCGTCATTGAACATGCCTCTATCCGTGAGGCACGATCAGTAAGAATGTCGTCATCATCGCGGCACCAAATTCATACGGTACCGCGCCTAACCGGGAAAGCGACAACAAACCGATCATAATCTGACCCGGTTTCAGGCGTCATGTTTAGGCAGAACTAGATTTAGAATACGTAGTGGGCACCGTCTCCGACGGCGACCCCGCCGCGCGGACCAGTATTATATTTGTTGGCAAAATTCGGCTCGAGCACGCGGCCCTCTCGGGAATTTACCCAAAATCTCATCAATCGCCGTTTCTTCGCCGGATCGTCATAGTCCGTGTAGCCGGCCCGAGAATGCAAGATAGTGAAATTGTTTACGAGCTGAATATCGCCCTTTTGCAAATGCATGCGAAACTGGATGTCCGGACGCTGCGCGATCGCAAGCATCCGCTCCAGCACTTCTTCCTCAAGCACGCCCAGCGGCTGCTCCATCTTGATATGAGCTGAGCGGATGATCTTGTCGTTGAAATCGCAGCTTAACTGACCACGATAATAGCTGTAGATTGGAATTTCGTTGTCCGTCAACTCGTCCAAGCTCTCGGTGATACCCTCGCCCCGCAAATCTCGCTTGAAGCCGCGGTAGAGGGTCGGCAGCAGATCGCGATAGTTTGCCAGGATTTCATTATATACCGACATCGAACTCGACAGCATGCTCTCTCCACCCGAGCGTGCGGTGTTTACGCAAAACAGCGCAACCATGTCAGAAGAGTCGATATGCGGCAGTAATCCGGAGTTGGTCTTATAGCCGCGGCTGTTGATATCGTTGTAGTCATTACCGAGATCGATCACGTCAGCTAGGATCTGACCTTTGGAATTTTGCGAAATAGGGTTCCCGAAATAAGCTCCGATGCCCCAATAGATGATACGCAACGTATTGAGGTCGTAATTATCCACCGGTATGCCACGGAATAGCGCAAAGCCGCGCCCTTCTTCAACTTCCGCTACAATTTCCGCTATTTTTGCACGCAGTGTCGGCAGTGGGAACTCTTCGCACCCAAAATCCGGTACATTGAGGCCACGCGCTTTGACACCTCGCATGGCGGCTTCGATTTCTGCCAACTCACTATCGTCGAAACGATAGATCCAGGAGTCGTCGTTTTCGTAGTCAACAACCTTCCAGGCTGACCGGTCTCTGACTGGCTCCATAAGCATCTCTGACATGCTTAACCTTTAAAAGCTATTTGCGATAAACATGCACGCACTTTACCGCAGGGCAGCATCTGCAATCAAATCAGGCTCAAACCCGCATCAACATGCAACACTTGCCCCGTGATACGTTCCGCCTCACGGCTAAGAAAAAACGCCGTAGCTGCAGCGACGTCGGCGGGCAGGGTCAAAGTGTTCATGGGTGCGGCAGCAGCAGCTCTCTGCCAACCTTGATTCGAAACCGCCGCATGGGCGCCGGCATCTTTCTGCGTATAACCGGGAGAGACACAATTAACCGTCGTACCGCTAGGCGCCAACTGATAGGCGAGTGCTTTTGCAAGGCTCTCAAGACCAGATTTTGCCGCGGCGGAGACCGGAAAAATTGTATCGTTAGCACCAAAACTATGTGCAACGAAGGAACTTACGGCGACTACCCGCCCCCATTTTGACGCCTCCAATTGTGGCAGCGCCTCGGTCACGAGCCCGAAGAACGCTTCAGTAATAGCAGCCAGCGAAGTACGAAGGGCGGCGGCATCGACATCGCCAAACCGACGTTTGTCGGCGAAACCGGCATTGCTGACGATCTGGTCGAGTCGACCAAACCGGTCTTTGATTGTTTCGACCAAAATTTTTGGCGCATCAGCCTCAGCAAGGTCGGCCAGCACTAATTCAACCACCGCCCCGCATTCGCGTGTTTCTGCAGCCACACGCTCAAGTCCTTCGGCATTGCGACGTGTGTGCAAGAGCAAGGCCGTCCCTGGTCTGGCCAGCAACCGGGCCGTTGCGGCCCCGATCCCGCTTGCAGCACCAGTCAAGAGTATTACTCGTTCAAAATTATCAATCATGCTCTCACATCCATTACGCACAAATCACCTTGGGCCTTACCCTATTTCACTACCGCCGCTTGGAAAACCAGCTCCCGTGTTCTACCAATATGATAGGGAAGGCTGGGCCATGATTACGATTGGAGTCGATGTCGGCGGCACCTTTACCGACCTCGTGTTACTAGACGGTCGGACAGGGAAAATGCGCAGTCTCAAGACGCCCTCAACACCGGAAGGCCTGGCCCGCGGCGTAATGAATGCGATCCACCTCGCCAGCGTTCCAGAACAAGAAATTGTGGGCATTACACACGGCATGACCGTGGCGACGAATACCGCGCTGGAGATGAACGGCGCCCGCCTCGGGGTCATCACCACCGAAGGTCACCGCGATGTTTTGGTAGTCGGCCGGGGGAACCGAACCAAGTTATACGACATCAAGGCTGTCCGTCCGCCAACCCTGGTGCCACGCCGCCGCATCCTGGAAGTAACTGAGCGGATGATCGCTAACGGCGACGTCCACAAATCGCTCGACGAGGATCAAGTGATCGCTGCCTGCGAACGTCTCAAACAGGATAAGGTGGAAGCCATCGCGATCTGTTTCCTGCATTCCTACTCGAACCCAAAGCACGAAATCCGAACCGCCGAAATCGTCCGCACGCAGCTGCCGGACATTCCCATTAGCCTTTCACATAAAATCCTTCCGGAATATCGCGAGTTCGAGCGCTTCTCGACTACAGCGCTGAACGCCTACGTCGGACCAAGGGTCTCAGGCTATCTGAACTCGCTGTCGGACAATTTGACCGCAAGTGGCATCGACGCACCGCTGCGCATCATGGGCTCGAATGGCGGCACCTGGCGGGCCACAGCGATGGCGGCAGAGCCGGTTAACTCAATGCTAAGCGGCCCCGCAGGCGGCGTCACCGCCTCGATCAGCGTAGCCCAGTTGCTCGGCATACCTAACTTCATCACCTACGACATGGGCGGCACCAGCACGGACGCTTGCCTGGTGCGCAATTACAGCCACGACATGACGACCGAAGGCCATGTTGGCATGTGGCCTAATCGCGCACCGCAAATCGAGATCAAGACGGTCGGCGCCGGCGGCGGTTCAATTGCGTATCTCGATACCGGTAAATTTCTACAGGTTGGACCGCGCTCCGCCGGAGCCTCGCCAGGTCCTGCCTGCTACAGTCGAGGAGGTACCGAGCCAACGGTGACTGACGCCAACGTGCTGCTCGGTCGTTTCCGTCCTAACCAGGCGATCGGCGGTGAAATCGAAATCGACATCGGCGCAGCAGAAAATGCAGTCGGGGCATTAGGCAAGAAATTGAATCTCCCGGCGGCACGTATGGCCGATGGTATCGTTCGTATCGCCGTAGCCCGAATGACCGGTACGGTCAAAGAAATCACAGTCATGCGAGGCCTCGATCCGCGTGACTTCACCCTGTTCGCCTATGGTGGCGCTGGCCCGCTGCACGCAGCTGCCATTGCCGAAGAATTGGGCATGACCAGTATCGTTATCCCGCCAATGCCGGGTGAATTTTCGGCGTACGGTCTATTGGCGGCAGATACACGCTATGACGTCACACAAACAAGACTGACCAAACTCGCTGGCACGGACTGGGAGACGCTACAAAATATACTAGACCCTTTACGCGCTCGGGCCTTTAAACGGCTTACAGAGGATGGTTTCTCTGGCGACAAAATACAGCTGCAGATCTCGCTTGAGATGCGGTATGTCGGCCAAGCATTCGAGCTGGCGACTAACATTCCCGATGGATCCACAAAATTAGCCGACATTGAAAATTTTTTCTGCGCCGCCTACAAGGAACGCTACGGTCAACTGGATGACGGTCCGATCGAAATTGTCTCGTTTCG
>Ga0114933_10003562_pt1 | contig 15103 bp, 11 predicted proteins | sample 4SBtaG_FD_89691 | JGI IMG/M metagenome (GOLD analysis project Ga0114933, IMG submission 89691) | Deep subsurface microbial communities from Kolumbo volcano to uncover new lineages of life (NeLLi) - 4SBTROV12_W25 metaG | ecosystem: Environmental > Aquatic > Marine > Volcanic | place: Kolumbo... | reverse complement strand
TCCCATATTCTCTTCTTCCCAATAGATTGCTTTCAATTTCACCAAATCGATAACACCTTCAAAGTTGTCTTCTGCACCGATTGGTAATTGCATAGTGATGGCGTTGGAGTTAAGGCGTTCTCTTATTTGTGCAACAACTCGTAGAAAATTTGCCCCTGCGCGGTCCATTTTATTAACAAAAGCAATTCGAGGGACTGAATATTTGTTTGCTTGACGCCAAACTGTTTCAGATTGAGGTTCAACTCCTCCTACAGCACAAAATACTGCACAGCTTCCATCTAAAACACGCAGTGAACGTTCTACTTCGATTGTAAAATCAACATGTCCTGGGGTATCTATAATATTAATACGGTGCTCGGGGAATTGTGATGATGTCCCCTTCCAGAAACATGTAGTTGCAGCAGAAGTAATTGTAATCCCCCTTTCTTGCTCCTGCTCCATCCAATCCATAGTCGCCGCACCGTCATGAACTTCACCAATTTTATGTGATACGCCAGTATAAAAAAGAACACGCTCTGTTGTTGTTGTTTTGCCAGCATCAATATGAGCCATAATCCCTATGTTTCTGTAGTTTTCAATTATTGTGTTTCTTGTCATGATGCTTTCTCTGATCTTAACTTCTCTCTTACCATCGAAAATGTGAAAAGGCTTTGTTTGCCTCTGCCATTCGGTGAGTGTCTTCACGTTTTTTTATTGCCGTCCCACGATTTTCAGAAGCATCCAGTAGTTCGCCAGCTAAACGTGAACCCATATCCTTTTCACTACGTTTTTTTGCAGCGTCAACAACCCAGCGCATAGCCAATGTCATACTCCTTGCGGTCTTGACTTCAACTGGAATTTGGTAGGTTGCTCCACCAACGCGCCGTGATTTTACCTCGACTATTGGTCTTATATTTTCAAGTGCTTTGTTAAAAATTTCGATTGGTTCCGAATTTCCTTTACTATTGATCTCATTAAGTGCGCCATACACAATTCTTTCTGCAATCGATTTTTTACCACTTCGCATAATGATATTAATAAATTTTGCCAAGACCATGTCTCCATATTTTGGATCTGGTAGGATTATTGTTTTCTCAGCAACTCTTCGTCTTGACACTTTTTATTTTTCTCAATTTATTTATTTTGTAAGTTTAAGGTCTAGTGCTCTATGATTTTGGACGTTTCGCACCATATTTCGATCGCCCACGTCGTCTGTCACCAACACCAGAGGTATCTAGCGTGCCTCTTACTGTATGGTAACGAACACCAGGTAAGTCTTTAACTCGTCCACCTCTAATTAAGATCACAGAATGTTCTTGTAGGTTATGGCCTTCACCGCCAATATATGTAGTTACCTCTTGGCCATTAGTAAGTCGAACACGAGCTACTTTCCTTAATGCAGAGTTTGGTTTTTTTGGTGTTGTAGTATAAACACGGGTACACACCCCACGTCTTTGGGGGCACGCCTCTAACGCCGGGACATTGCTTTTAGCATTTTGTCGCTTACGCGGTTTTCTAACTAATTGGTTTATTGTTGTCATAAAAACTCTATATTTTTCAATTTATTATACGCGCAGACTACCTCGTTCATCCGAACTGAACATACCTAATATATATGTATGTTTATTAATTCCAGTACGGATATACGTAAAAATTTCTTCGGATATCCTGAGGCACTATCTGGTATGTCAGCAAATTTACAAAAAATTCACTATTTTTCCAGTACTTAACGCAAAACGACAGGCGAGAAATAACCATCTAGCCTGTCAAAGAGGCGAGATTTTATGTCTTCGATAAGTATTATGTCAAGGAGATTACAGCTTATAATTAAGTTGTTGTTGATCCTTCCGCTGGTTCTGAGCTCGTTTCTGACGGAGTTATTTCTATTTCCTCAGATTCTCCCATATTTTCATCCACTTCTGACTCAGATTCACGCTGCTTATGCTCCTCTCTTGACTTAGTATGATGGGCAAGTCCAGAACCTGCCGGAATTAAACGCCCAACAATTACATTCTCCTTCAAACCTCTTAGCTGATCGCGTTTTCCATTCACGCTGGCTTCCGTTAGTACTCTTGTTGTCTCTTGGAACGATGCAGCAGAAATAAATGATTCAGTTAGTAGCGATGCTTTGGTAATACCAAGTAAAATTGGCTCCCAGCCTGCTGGCTTTTTACCATCGGCTTCGAGTTTTTCATTTTCCTCTAAAACTCGTGTCCTTTCTAATTGCTCACCTTTTAATAATGTGCTGTCTCCCGGATCTGTAATCTCAGCCTTTCGTAACATTTGTCTTACAATGACCTCTATATGTTTATCATTAATTTTGACCCCCTGAAGACGATAAACCTCCTGAATTTCACTGCTGATGTAATTTGATAAAGCTATAACGCCCTTTAACTTAAGAATATCATGAGGTGTCGGTGGTCCATCTACTATACTTTCTCCTTTTTCTACATGCTCACCCTCAAATACGCCAATGTGTCGCCACTTTGGGATCAGTTCTTCATGAACCTCGTCATTCTGTCCTGTTATAACGATTCTTTCTTTACCTTTCGTTTCTTTACCGTAAGTAATTGTACCGCTAATCTCGGCTAACACTGCCGGCTCCTTAGGTTTACGTGCTTCAAATAAATCAGCTACTCTTGGCAAACCTCCAGTAATATCTCTAGTTTTAGATGATTCCTGAGGAATACGTGCAATTACGTCACCAATATTAATTCCTTGTCCATCACTTACATTTATGATCGCCTTAGGCGGAAGCAAAAAATCAGCGTTGTGATCAGTTCCCGGAAGTTTAAGCTCATTTCCTTTAGTATCTACTAACTTAACAACGGGTCGCATATCTTTTGCACTTGTAGGCCGTTGTTTTGGATCCATTATAATTGTATCCGTCAAACCAGTAATATCATCAGTATAACGAGCGACTGTCACACCTTCCTCAATATCCGAAAATAAAACTTTGCCATCAAGCTCAGATAATACAGGATGGGAGTGTGGATCCCATTTTGCTATTTGATTCCCTGATTTAACCGGGTCACCATCTTCAAATTCTGTATCAGCACCGTATGGTATTTTATAACGTTCTCTTTCGCGACCAGCATCATCAAGAACCACAACTTCACCTGAGCGTGAATTAACAATACTTTTACCGCCTTTTTGTTTAAGTTTTTTAACTTTGAGAAACTTTACTGTTCCGTCGTTTTTTGCTTCTATACTACTTATCGCAGCTGCTCGTGATGCTGCTCCGCCAATATGAAACGTACGCATCGTTAGCTGAGTTCCAGGTTCTCCTATTGATTGAGCCGCAATAACGCCAACCGCTTCTCCAATATTAACTAAATGTCCCCGGCCTAAATCACGGCCATAACATTTACGGCAAATTCCATAACGAGTTTCGCATGTGATTGCAGAACGAACTTTAACTTGGTCTATTCCGTTTTCATCAAGAACATCCATCCACGATTCATCAAGTAAAGTACCGGCCTCAGCAATAACTTCTTCATCTCTATTGATTGCATCTGCTGCCAATACTCTACCTAAAACAAGTTCTCTTAGGGTCTCGATTACGTCGCCACCTTCGATAATTGAACTCATATTTAGACCTTCATTAGTACCGCAATCTTCTTCGGTAACAACTAAATCTTGTGCAACATCGACCAAACGACGAGTTAAATAACCCGAATTTGCCGTTTTAAGTGCCGTATCAGCTAAACCTTTACGTGCGCCATGCGTTGAAATAAAGTACTGCAGAACATCAAGTCCTTCTCTAAAGTTAGCTGTAATTGGTGTTTCAATAATGGAACCATCTGGCTTAGCCATTAATCCACGCATACCCGCTAGCTGTCTTATTTGTGCTGCTGAACCACGTGCTCCGGAATCAGCCATCATAAAAATTGAATTGCCCGAAGTCTCTTTCTTTTCCTTGCCCTCTGAATCTAAATAGGTTTCCTCCCCTATTTTTTTCATCATTGCCTTTGCAACTTGATCATTTGTAGTAGACCAAATATCAACAACTTTATTATATCTTTCTCCATCAGTAATTAGCCCAGATGAGTATTGCCCCTGAAATTTTTTCACTTCTTCTTCAGCTTTAAAAATAATATCACTTTTATTTTCTGGAATTATCATATCTTCCACTCCGATTGACACACCAGCATGTGTCGAGTATTTAAATCCAGCATACATTAATTTATCTGAAAAAATGACGGTATCTTTTAGCCCGAGTTTCCTATAACTAGTATTGACTAATTGTGATATTGTTTTTTTGTCTAATACTTTATTAATGTGTTCAAATGATAATCCCTTAGGCAGAACACGAGATAATAATGCGCGTCCGGCAGTTGTCTTGTATCGTTTAAATACGATTTTTTCATCTCCGTTCTCATCAGGCAATTCTTCCTTTATACGAACTTGGATCTTTGCTTGCAAATCTAATATAGGAGGTCGAGACTGATATGCACGATGCACCTCATTGATATCGGAAAATATCATCCCGTTACCCTTAGCTCTTTCCGATTCTCGTGTAAGATAATAAAGACCTAGAACAACATCCTGAGTTGGGGTTATTATTGGTTCGCCGTTAGCAGGCGAAAGAATATTATTCGTTGACATCATTAATGTTCTGGCTTCAAGTTGAGCTTCAATAGATAGAGGAACATGAACAGCCATTTGGTCCCCATCAAAATCTGCATTGAAAGCCGTACATACCAAAGGATGTAACTGAATCGCTTTTCCTTCGATTAGCACCGGCTCAAACGCCTGAATTCCAAGCCTATGTAATGTGGGAGCACGATTTAACATTATTGGGTGTTCGCGGATTACTTCCTCCAAGACATCCCATACTTCTGACCCTTCTCGTTCAACTAATTTCTTGGCTGCTTTTATTGTTGTAGCTAAACCACGTCTTTCTAATTTACTAAAAATAAATGGCTTAAATAGTTCCAGAGCCATTTTTTTGGGAATCCCGCACTGATGTAAACGTAAAGTTGGGCCAACAACAATGACGGATCTACCCGAGTAATCAACTCGCTTACCTAGCAAATTCTGACGAAATCGTCCTTGTTTTCCTTTTATCATATCCGCCAATGACTTTAATGGAAGTTTATTTGTTCCTGTAATAGCTCGACCACGTCTGCCATTATCAAGTAATGCATCAACAGATTCTTGTAGCATGCGTTTTTCATTACGAACAATAATATCTGGTGCATTTAGATCTAATAAACGTTTCAAACGATTATTTCTATTAATTACACGTCGATATAAATCATTAAGATCGGACGTTGCAAAACGACCGCCATCAAGCGGAACTAAAGGTCGCAATTCAGGTGGAAGCACTGGTAGAACCAGCATAACCATCCATTCAGGTTTGTTGCCAGAATTCATAAAAGCTTCTAATAATTTTAATCGTTTAGTTAATTTACGTAATTTTGTTTCTGAATTTGTATTTGGAATTTCTTCTCTTAATGTTTGAACCTCATTTTCAATATCAATAGAAAGTAGTAATTCACGTATCGCTTCAGCACCCATCTTTGCTTTAAACTCATCACCATAATTTTCAAGCGCTTCGAGATAATTTTCTTCAGTCAACATTTGTCCACTTTCAAGTTCGGTCATACCTGGATCAATGACGACATAAGCTTCAAAATAAAGAATTCTCTCAATTTCTCGTAGCGTCATATCAAGCATTAAACCCATTCTTGATGGTAAAGACTTTAAGTACCAAATATGAGCAATAGGAGTTGCAAGTTCAATATGGCCCATACGTTCTCGCCTAACTTTTGAAAGTGTTACCTCAACACCACATTTTTCACAAACAACGCCCCTATGCTTAAGTCTTTTGTATTTTCCGCATAGACACTCATAATCTTTAATGGGCCCAAATATCTTGGCACAAAAAAGTCCATCTCGTTCAGGTTTGAATGTTCGATAGTTAATTGTTTCTGGTTTCTTTACTTCCCCAAAAGACCACGAACGAATTTTTTCAGGAGAAGCTAAGCCAATCGTTATTACATCGAACTCCTCAGTTTGCCCCTGCTGCTTTAAAAGTTTAAGTAAGTCTTTCAAGGTTACCTCCTCGATGATTTTTTCCCAAAAAATTTATCGAAAACATAATCAATAAATTATTAATTTTTTCAATTTTCATTGTGCTCATACGATTAAGTATCTAGATCTATATCGATTCCAAGTGATCTAATTTCTTTGACAAGAACATTAAATGATTCGGGCATACCTGCTTCCATATGATGATCACCATCCACAATATTTTTATACATTTTAGTTCGACCGCTCACGTCATCCGATTTCACAGTGAGCATTTCTTGTAATGTATATGCAGCACCATAGGCCTCAAGAGCCCATACTTCCATTTCACCAAACCTTTGACCACCAAATTGTGCCTTACCTCCCAAAGGTTGTTGTGTTACCAAACTATACGGCCCTGTTGAACGTGCGTGCATCTTATCGTCGATCAAGTGATTTAACTTCAGCATGTACATATAACCAACTGTAACTTTTCGGTCAAAGCGATCGCCTGTTCTACCGTCCCACAACCAAGCCTGTCCATCTTCCGGTAATTCGGCAAGCCTTAACATTAGTTTGATTTCATCTTCACTCGCGCCATCAAAAACTGGAGTAGCTAAAGGTACGCCTGATTTAAGATTTTTTGCTAAATCGATTACTTCGCGATCTGTTAGTGATTCTAATTCTTCAGTCTTTCCACTAGCGTTATAAACTTTATCTAGAAAGTTTCGCATTTCTACAACTTCAGCTTTTTGTTCAAGCATCTTTCCAATCTTGAGGCCAATACCTTTTGCTGCCCAGCCCAAGTGCGTCTCCAAAACTTGTCCGACGTTCATTCGAGAAGGAACACCGAGGGGATTTAGTACAACATCAACAGGTGTTCCATCATCCATATGAGGCATATCTTCTACTGGTACAATTGTTGAAATAACACCTTTATTGCCGTGTCTTCCAGCAATTTTATCGCCGGGCTGAATACGACGTTTTACTGCAAGGTAGACTTTTACCATTTTCAATACACCCGGTGCTAAATCATCTCCGGAGGTTAATTTCTTTTCTTTTTCTTCATATTGCCCATCAAAATCTTTTTTCAAAAGATCGAGTTGCTCTGATGCAAGCTCAAGTTGTTTATTAGTGGCATCATCTTTAACACTAATCTCAAACCATTTCTCACGAGGTATTTGTTCAAGATGACTTTGAGTTATCTTTTCATCTTTTTTTAATATGAATGATTCGCTTTGTACAATCTTACCTAATAGTAACTTCTCAATACGTTGATAGACTCCATCTGACATTATTCTAAGCTGGTCATTTAGATCTTTTCTCACGCTATTTAATTCCGATTCTTCAATTTCGAGTGCTCTAGTATCTTTCTCGACGCCGTCACGAATGAAAACCTGAACATCAATCACGGTACCATTCATACCTGATGGGACACGAAGAGATGTATCCTTAACATCTGATGCCTTCTCGCCAAAAATAGCTCGTAATAATTTTTCTTCGGGTGTAAGTTGAGTCTCGCCTTTTGGGGTTACTTTACCAACTAATATATCCCCAACATTCACTTCGGCCCCAATAAAAACAATACCTGATTCATCGAGCTTATTAAGAGCGCTCTCACTGACATTTGGTATATCTGAAGAAATTTCTTCCGAACCTAGTTTTGTATCACGAGCTACACAAGTTAGTTCTTCGATATGTATTGTTGTGTAACGGTCCTCTTTAACTAATCTTTCAGATAATAAAATCGAATCTTCAAAGTTATAACCATTCCAGGGCATGAAAGCGACAAGCATATTTTGTCCTAATGCTAATTCACCCATATCTGTCGAAGGTCCGTCTGCTAACACATCACCTTTTTCAATTTTATCGCCAGGTTTTACCAAAGGTTTTTGATTAATACATGTATTCTGATTTGAGCGTGTGTATTTGGTTAAATTATAAATATCAACACCTGGCTCACCTTCCGCAGTTTCTTTATCGTTTACACGAACAACTATTCTGCTTGCATCTACGGAATCAACAATGCCTCCTCTAATGGAAACTACTGTCACGCCTGAGTCGATTGCAACCCTCCTTTCCATTCCAGTGCCGACTAACGGAGTATCAGTACGTAACGTGGGCACTGCTTGTCTTTGCATATTTGATCCCATAAGCGCACGATTTGCATCATCATGCTCTAAAAATGGTATTAAAGAAGCGGCAACAGATACTATTTGCCTTGGTGATACATCCATATAATTGATCTTTTCTGGAGTAGACATGGTAAATTCATTGTTATATCGGCAAGAAACTAGTTCATCGACCAGTTTACCCTTCCCATCGATAGTCGCACTTGCTTGCGCTATCATAAAATCACCCTCTTCAATCGCAGATAAAAATTCAATTTCATCGGTCACTTTTCCATTCAAAACCTTACGATATGGTGTTTCAAGAAAACCATATTCGTTTGTTCTTGCATACACAGCTAGAGAATTGATAAGTCCTATATTCGGACCTTCTGGAGTTTCTATTGGACAAACACGCCCATAGTGAGTTGGGTGCACATCACGAACTTCAAAACCAGCTCTTTCTCGAGTTAAACCTCCGGGGCCAAGTGCAGAAATACGTCGTTTGTGTGTAATTTCAGATAAGGGATTATTTTGATCCATAAATTGAGATAATTGGCTTGAGCCAAAAAATTCTTTTATAACTGCTGCCACTGGTTTTGCATTAATTATCTCTTGAGGAAGTAGGCCTTCTGATTCAGCAAGACTCAATCTATCTTTAACCGCGCGTTCGACTCTTACAAGACCAACACGAAACTGATTCTCTGCCATTTCTCCGACGCTTCTTATTCGACGATTACCAAGATGATCGATATCATCAATATTCCCTTTCCCATTTCGTATACCGATTAAAACTCCTAATACATCGATAATATCCTGACTTGACAGAACCCCTTCACCTACAACATCTTTTGCACCTACGCGTCTATTGAATTTCATTCTACCAACTGGAGATAAATCATAACGTTCTGGATTAAAAAATAAATTTTTAAACAAATTTTCAGCGGCATCTTTTGTTGGTGGTTCGCCCGGACGCATCATTCGATAAATTTCAATCTGTGCCTCTAGTTGATTAGTTGTTGAATCATCTTTTAGCGTGTCAGAAATATATGAACCGTGATCCAAATCATTTGTATAGATTGTTTCAAATTTAAGACCAGGATGATTAAGAATTCCTTCTAACGATTCTTCTGTAATTTCATGATTTGCTGGGAATTCTATTTCGCCCGTTTCTTCGTCAATAATATCCTTAGCAATTACTTTACCAATCAAGCAATCAGCTGGAGCAGATAAAGAAGTTAATTTTGCCTTTTCAATTTCTTTTATATGACGGGCTGTAATACGACGATCCTTTTCAACAATAACAGTTCTTTTGTTCTTAATTTCAAAAGCTGCTGTTTGACCGCGTAAACGTTCTGGAACTAAATGAGTAATAATGTAACTCTCTTTAGCACTAAAGTCAGGCTCACCTGTTTCTTCGTCAACAACAATACTAAAGCCTTTACTTGGAATTTCGAAAGTTTCTGTATCAAAGAAAAAATTAAGAATTTCTTCGGTAGTGTATCCCAATGCACGTAGCAATATAGTTGCATGGATTTTTCGTCGTCTATCAATTCTGCAATAAACAAGATCTTTCGCATCAAATTCAAAATCTAGCCATGAACCACGATATGGTATGACACGTGCAGAATACAATAATTTTCCAGATGAATGTGTTTTCCCCTTGTCATGTTCAAAGAAAACACCCGGCGATCGATGCATCTGAGAGACTATAACCCGCTCTGTTCCGTTAATAACAAAAGTTCCGGTGTCAGTCATTAATGGCATTTCGCCCATATAGACTTCTTGTTCTTTTATATCCTTTACAACTTTATTATTGAGTCCAGCTTCCTTATCATAGATAACTAAACGAACACTAACTCGTAATGGTGCAGCGTATGTTAAACCCCTAAGTTGGCATTCTTTAACGTCAAATACGGGATTGCCTAATTTGTAACTAACGTACTCTAAAGCAGCATTACCTGAAAAACTAACAATCGGAAAAACTGATTTAAACGCAGCTTGCAGTCCGATATCTTTTCTTTTGTCAGGTTGAATATCGAGCTGTAAAAATTTACCGAATGAAGCAAGTTGAGTTTCAACTAAATAGGGGACCTCTAGTATGCTAGAGCTTTTCCCAAAATCTTTTCGGATGCGCTTTTTTTCAGTATATGAATAGGCCATTGGATTACCTCGTTAATAATTTTTTTGTGATTTGAACACGCACAAAAAACCTACAGAAGTTAAAAAACTCCTGATCATGATTTCTAATTTGCTGAACTTGAACAATTAAGGTGAAGCTATTTTAATTCTGCCGATGCGCCGGCTTCTTCAAGCTTCTTCTTAATATCCTCTGCCTCTTCTTTACTCGCGGCTTCTTTAACAGTTGAAGGAGCGCCTTCGACAAGTTCCTTCGCTTCTTTAAGCCCAAGACCTGTTACTGCTCTAACTGCTTTAATTACACCAACTTTATTATCGCCCATACTCGACAATACAATATCAAACTCAGTTTTCGCATCCTCTGCTCCAGCGGCATCACCGCCAGCTGCAGGTGCAGCTGCAACTGCCACAGGCGCAGCCGCAGACACGCCCCATTCATCTTCAAGTTCTTTGATTAAATCAACAAGTTCAATCACTGGCATTTTACCTAGTGCTTCTTTGATTTCTTCACGAGAAACTGCCATTTCATAATCCTCCAATAAAAACTACATAAATTTATGTATATTAACCTCTGCCATTATCTACTGTTTGTCACGTTTTGAACCGAGCACTCTTGCGAACTTAGTAGTAGGCTCAGACACAGTACGAACAAATTTAGTAAGCGGGGCAAAAAATAATCCGAGTAACATAGCGCGTGCTTCATCAAGTGAAGGCAGACTAGCGAGCTTAGAAATTTCAGATGGCTCCAAAAGTTTACCATCAAGAGATACGAGTTTAACTTCGAGCTTTTTATTGTCCTTAGAAAAATTACGAACAACTTTTGCTGCGCTTCCTGGCTCATTATTCGAAAATACCAGTAACAACGGGCCGACTAAATCATCTCTCATACACTCGAATTGTGTATTCTCAAGTGCACGACGAGCGAGTGTGTTGCGAACTACTTTTATGTATACGCCTGCTTCACGCGCTGCATTACGTAGTTCAGTCATTTCTGTAACTGTTAAACCGATATACTCTGCCGCAATCGCCGAGGGAGCTGCTGCTGCAATACTATTAACTTCTTCGACAATTGCTTTTTTTGCGTCAAGAGTAAGTCCCACTCTTTGTCTCCTTTGTTACAAGTTTATATACATAACATACATTAACTAAAAATCTATCAGCTAATAATCAAGCGATAGACGGTACACGGTGACAAATAAAAGTTTATCCAGTTATCTGATAACACCGTCTGCGTGGGCAAAACTTTTACTACATTTAAGACACCCTATTCAAGCATGTCACCCACGGTCTTTGACGTCTGGTAGCTAACTACCAATGACAAAGTCTTTTAAACACTACAAATAAAGAATAATCGAAAATAGTGTTTTATATTTCGTATAAATCATTTAATTTACAAACTTCATATATTTAAATCGACAAACTACTTTGGTCAACTAGTAAACCAGGGCCCATTGTTGTCGATAAACTTAATTTTTTTAGATAAGTGCCTTTAGCGCTACTGGGTTTTATTTTTGCCAAATCAGTTAGTAGAGTATGTAAATTTTCTATTAACGAATCTGTTTCGAATGAAACCTTACCTATAACGCAATGAATAATGCCATTCTTATCTGTTTTATAGCGTACCTGCCCACTTTTCGAATTTTTAACTGCTTGTTCGATATCCTTTGTAACAGTGCCATCTTTTGGGTTCGGCATTAATCCACGTGGTCCTAAAACCTTACCAAGTTTTCCAACAACCGGCATTGCATCGGGCGTTGCTATAACAACATCATAATTAACCGCTCCCTTTTGCATTGTTTCTGCTAGATCTTCAAAACCCACCACATCTGCACCTGCTGCTTTAGCCAATTTTGCATTTTCTCCTTCAGTAAAGACTGCGACCTTAACGGTTTTACCGGTACCTTTTGGGAGGACAGTTGAACCTCGTACTTGTTGATCTGATTTACGTGCATCAACCCCCAGATTTATCGCAACTTCAACTGATTCATCAAATTTTACTGATGAAATTTCTTTTAATAAATTCACGGCATCTTGGATAGAATAATATTTACCTAGTTCAACCTTATCTCGGAAAGCGTTAATACGTTTTGATAGTTTTGCCATTACAATTTCACCTAAAGATCTGTTTCAATGCCCATACTACGAGCAGTGCCAGCTATTGTTTTAACAGCTGCGTCTAAACTAGCGGCTGTCAAGTCGGGATCTTTTGTTTTAGCAATCTCTTCGAGCTGTGATCTATTTACTTTACCAACCTTCTCACTGTTTGGAGTACCGCTACCACTTGTAATACCTGCTGCTTTCTTTAAAAGAATTGACGCGGGAGTTGTTTTACTGACAAAAGTAAAACTCTTATCAGAGTAAACAGTAATAATTACGGGTACGGGCAGCCCTGGTTCTAAATTTTGCGATTGCGCATTAAATGCCTTACAGAAATCCATAATATTTAAGCCATGTTGGCCTAGAGCTGGTCCAACAGGAGGGCTTGGATTTGCTTGTCCGGCAGGTACTTGCAATTTTATGTAACTCTCAATCTTCTTTGCCATCACTCTATCCTATGGGTTCAAACGCTTTTTACAGCTCCCCTTTGTCTTTAATACACCTAAAATAAATAATCCCTATTAACTTCTTGGAATCAAATCTTAAAAATTATTCCTTCTCAACCTGTCCAAATTCAAGCTCAACTGGCGTAGATCTTCCAAATATTAAAACTGATACTCTCAAACGACTTTTTTCGTAATTAACTTCTTCAACAACGCCATTAAAATCAGTAAACGGTCCTTCTTTGACCCTAACAACCTCTCCTGGTTCGAACAGAATCTTAGGTCTTGGTTTGTCAACACCTTCTTCAACACGTTGCAAGATTGCGTCAGCCTCCTTATCAGTTATAGGCGCTGGTTTATCGCTTGTACCGCCAATAAACCCTAGCACTTTTGGGGCTTCCTTCACTAAATGCCATGTATCTTCGTTCATTTCCATTTTTACCAAAACGTAGCCTGGGAAAAATTTCCGATCACTCTTGCGTTTTTTACCATCACGCATCTCGACAACTTCCTCTGTTGGTACGAGGATTTCAGCAAACATATCATCAAGACCGCTTTCTTGTATTCTTTCTTGCAAAGTTCTTCTTACCTGATTTTCAAAACCAGAGTAAGCATGTATGACATACCATTTCTGAGTCATTTACTTAGCCGCGCCCCATTATTAAACCAATTGACCAGCCAAGAAACATATCTAGTAACCAGAGTATAATCGCGACTAAAATAACCATTACTATAACAATCAGGGTTGTTTGTATTGTTTCTTGTCTCGTAGGCCATACAACTTTACGTACCTCAATTTGTGCATCGCGAAAATAGCCCCATATTTCTTTTCCTTTTACAGTCTGCAGAGCTATTGCAACACTAATACCTACACCAACAAGCAATCCTATAACTCGAAACAACAATGAGTAATCATCAAATAAATAAAAACAAACTAGACCAGCTACTATAATTAATAATGCTAAACCGAGCTTAAACGTATCTAGTTTTTGACTACCGGCTTCAATTTCCGAATTCATAAGTTATTTAAATCTCATCTTATACCAACATAATTCTGCAACATTTGGCAGGCCAGGAGGGAATCGAACCCCCAACCTGCGGTTTTGGAGACCGCCGCTCTGCCAATTGAGCTACTGGCCTATTTAGTAAAAAAAATAAGCTACCTTTATTTACTCAATAATTTTAGAGACAACACCCGCACCTACGGTACGGCCCCCTTCTCTTATTGCAAAACGTAAGTTATCTTCCATAGCAATTGGGGCAATTAGTTTTACCTTTATTTTGATGTTATCGCCGGGCATTACCATCTCTGTTCCATCTGGTAATTCAACGGCACCAGTTACATCTGTTGTTCTGAAATAAAATTGTGGTCGATAATTAGCAAAAAATGGCGTATGTCGACCTCCCTCATCCTTACTTAGTACATAGACCTCTGCCTCAAAATAAGTATGTGGTGTAATTGAACCTGGTTTACATAAAACCTGACCGCGCTCAACCTCTTCACGCTTAGTCCCGCGCAATAACACTCCTACATTATCACCGGCTTGGCCTTCGTCGAGCAATTTACGAAACATCTCTACACCGGTACATGTAGTCGTTTGAGTCTCCTTAATGCCGACAATTTCAATTTCTTCATTTACTTTCACAATTCCACGCTCAACTCTACCGGTAACAACGGTACCGCGTCCCGAAATCGAGAAAACGTCTTCTATTGGCATTAAAAATGGCTGATCGACTGGACGTTCAGGCACAGGGAAATAGCTATCCATTTCAGCTACTAATTTTTCAATTGATGGAATTCCAATGTCTGAGGTATCGCCTTCTATAGCCTTAAGCGCAGAACCTGTAACTATTGGAGTTTTATCGCCAGGAAATTCATAAGAATCTAAAAGCTCGCGCACTTCCATTTCAACTAATTCTAATAATTCAGCATCATCTACTTGATCTGCTTTATTAAGGTATACAACAATATATGGTACGCCCACTTGTTTTGATAAAAGAATATGCTCGCGTGTCTGTGGCATTGGACCATCTGCAGCACTACAAACTAATATTGCACCGTCCATTTGCGCAGCACCAGTAATCATGTTTTTTACATAATCAGCATGGCCGGGACAATCAACGTGGGCATAATGTCGAGTTTCACTCTCATATTCAACATGTGCCGTCGCAATTGTAATCCCGCGTTCCCGTTCTTCCGGAGCGTTATCAATTTGATCATAGGCTTTAAATTCACCGCCATGTTTTTCTGACATCGTCTTTGTGATCGCCGCCGTCAAGGTTGTTTTACCATGATCGACATGGCCAATTGTTCCGACATTC
>Ga0114933_10003561_pt1 | contig 15110 bp, 12 predicted proteins | sample 4SBtaG_FD_89691 | JGI IMG/M metagenome (GOLD analysis project Ga0114933, IMG submission 89691) | Deep subsurface microbial communities from Kolumbo volcano to uncover new lineages of life (NeLLi) - 4SBTROV12_W25 metaG | ecosystem: Environmental > Aquatic > Marine > Volcanic | place: Kolumbo... | reverse complement strand
TGCAATGTTTGTACCTACAACACCACTATCTTCTAAATCACTATCATCAACTTTTGTTAAACCTGTTAAAGGATTTGGCATTTTATTCTCCTATGCCCATTGTAAAGCAACACCATGTACTTTATTATTACCTGTTAAACTAGAACCTACTATTTTCCATCTTAGTGCAACTTGAGGTGAACCTGAACCTGTGAGTGGTGTTGAACCTGTAAATATTTTAATACCACTTGACCCTGCCTCAAAACCCTCATCGGTTAATGTAACAGAATTAAATGTAGAGTTATCTCTTGTAACTGATGCAATAATATCAGTATTTAAATCGTCTGCCAATTCTGCAAAGACTACAATTCTTGCTTTAGTTGGTGTTGAGTTTGCAGTAAATGTATCACTGATTAAAGTCATAGAAGTGTTAGTGGTAAGTGTTCTAGATGTTGCAACAACAACTCTACCATCGGCGCCAGGTTTACCAGTTGAAGTGTAAGTGCCACCACCTCCACCACCAGTATTTGCAACTGCTAAACCATTTGGGTCGCCACCAGAACGACCACCTTCATCACCTTCACCACCTTCAACAGATGGTTGTGCAGTTGGATATGAACCGGCGGCACCTCCACCAGAAAATGCAACGGCAGTTGAACCATCTAATATATTATAATCTAAACCTTCACCACCCATTGCACCATTACCTTGAGGATGACCAGAATTAAAAGCACCACTACCAGCACCAGCACCACCTATACCATGTTCTGCGCCTGGATTTTCAGATGATTGTCCAAAACTACCAACTTGTTCAGAACCTTCAGCAGAAAAACTCGGTGGTGAGTTTGTATATGATGTACCTTCAAAATCTGATAAACCTGTTACTGGATGATTTGTTGCTTGTGTTCCCTCACCAGCATCGCCTGGTGCTCCAGATTGATTTGATAATCCCCCACCAGAACCACCAGTGTTAACTGATGATGGTTCTACATATGATGCACCACCACCACCTTCACCTATAATATTTACACTAGGAGAATATACAAATGTGGTATCACCACCTTTTCCTCCACCAGAGGCAGGAGTTGCCACTGCCTCTCCAGGTGTACCACCTTCACCAATAGTTATTGCATAAGTGCCACCACTAGTTACTGGCAAATCGTTTAAATATATTAAACCACCAGCACCACCGCCACCAGCAGAAAATTGTGGATTAGAACCACCGCCACCTCCACCTCCACCAACTACTAATAAATTAATCGCAGTAGTTGTTGCTGGTGCAGTGTAAGTGCCTGGTGAAGTAAAATCTGAAACTATGTAAGGACTGCCTGGATAAGCACCACCAGTTTGATTAGAGTAAAAGTCAGAAGTTGAATCATAAATTGCGTTAGAATTCTCTGGAGTATCTACACCTGTTTCATCATTGAATTCGTCAACAACACCATCTACTAAATTAAAGATAGTGAGACCTTCAGATACTGCCATTTTGAAACCAAGAAGACCAATATTAAATGCATTTTCATCTTGACCAACAGTTGGTATTTGTGGTGACAGTTGCGGTGTAGAAAATGTAAGAGTTTTACTTGATAAATCTAAAGTAGGTGAAAGTTGTGAACCTGTAATATTTGTAAAAACACTAGGATTAATTTTAGGTTCAGTTACGGCACCATCAGTAATGTTTGGTGTATCTATCGCATTTGTTAGAACATCTTTCGTTATTTTTGTTTGAGACATTTTTCACCTATCTATGATTTAGGATATTTATCTTTAACTGCTTTAATTTTAGTTTTCCAACTATCTAATCCATTATGATATATTTCATCTAATTGTTCTCCAGTAGATGGATACTCAGATGCTCTATTTCTTGCATATTCTAAATTAGCAAAAGCAGTTTGTAATTCTTTTAATTTTGCATCTATGTCAGATTGAGTTATATTAGTTGGGTTACCGTCATGCCATTCAATAACCTTTTCTCTACCATATTCTCTATCATCTCTAATTGTAAATTTTGCATCAGATTTTATTGCAAGAATTGCCTGCAATTCATCTGGTTCTAAAAATGGGTTTGTTGTCATGATTGTATCTCCATTATGATGCTGGTTCTATTTCCATTATGTATGAAGTTTGATATGTTATTCTCATACTTGGTGTAGCACTTGTAGTTGACAAACTAATCCAAGGATAATATGTTACAGGATTTCCTGCACCTGGGTGACCGGCATCAGAACTTGTTTTAAATACATTTTGAACATATTGCAAAGCATAATGCAACCACCCCATACTATTTGCTTGAATTTGAAATATTGCATTATTACCTGTACCAGTTACACCTACGGTAGTAGAACCACCAAAGTCAGTAGTGAGTCTCATACCCATACCTAGACCTGCATTAGAACCACTTGTTAGATAAGGATACCACCAACCACCCCAAACTGCAATAATGTGTGAGGTATCACTCTTAGGTGTTATTGGACCAAAATTACCACAAGTTTGATAAGTAGTTACATTTGAAGTTGTACTAACATTTGATAAACTTGAAGTCGTTACCATTTGTAAAATATTACTTCCTGCACTTCCAAACTCTAATGCACTCGCACCAGAATTAACTTTTAATGCCTGTTCTGCACTACCAAGTGAAGTTAAACCTGTGCCACCTTTTGATACAGGTATAGTTGGTAAGTTTGTTGTTGGAACAGAACCAGTTAATTTTGATGTTACATCAATACTACCTGCCAATTTTGCATTTGTTATTGCTAAATCTTTCATATCTACGGCATCAATAGTGCCGTCTAAAATATTATCTGTTGTAATTTTAGTTGTCATTTTTTATTCCTAACTTGTTGCTCCAAATGGTAAATATCTAATACCAATTTGAACATTGTTTGCTGGTGCAGTTGTAAAAGTTAAAGTTGTTCCTGATACTGTATAATCGTCTGTTGGTTTTTGTAAAACACCATTCTCTGTAACTAATAAAGTATTAGCAGTGTGATTACTTTCAGATAAAGTAAAAGCAGTTGATGAACCATTACCTGTAAAATATGAAGGTGCATAACTTAAATTTAATTTTGCATTTGTAATTGAATTATTTGAGACATCAGATATCACAACTTCTGAATTACTGTTCATATTTACTGCAACGATTGTTGCTGAATTATCTGGTGCAGAAACAAATGTTAATACTGAACCAGATACAGAATAGTTTGTTGTATATTTTTGAAAAACACCATTCACAAAAACTAACATAGTCTTTGATGGATTTGCAGGTGTAGTTGATAAACTAAAAGTTGTATCAGAACCATCACCAGTAAAAGAATCAACTGTTGGACTTGCAGTAAGTGAGGCGGCAGATTGTGTAAGTGCTTGTCTACCAAGATAGATAATAAAAATTCTTGTACCACTTGATGGTGTAAATGAAAAAGTAATTTGTTGCTGACCACTAGAAAATGCTAAGTCATATGCAAGACTAGGTTCTTGGATAACACCACCCAGAGACACTAATATAGACGATGAAGATGCAACTGAGTGAGTTAAATTAAAAGTTGCATTACTACCATCACCAGTAATTATCTGTTTCTCAAATGCACCAAATGTAGGTTCTTTTCCAATATATGCCATTTATTTTCCTTAACTTGGTTTCGTTGGCCAAGTCACATTGTTTATTTTATCAATAGTGTCTAGTTCGTCAGTTATGTTTCTTAATTCTTCTCTATAAACTTGCCATTTACCTTTAGTAAGATTATCCATTCTAGAGTCACTTATATCTGCCATTTGTGTCCAATCACACTCTGCTAATAGTTTATTTCTTATAACTCTTAAATCATCTAATAGTCTATCTTTTTCACCTGCGTTCCATGTGTCAGCATCTGATTTAAATTGTTTAAGTTGTTCGTCTGATATTTGTTCAATAGAACCATTAGACATAATGTTTTTGTTTGTAAAATCACTCATGTGTTTAATCCGTAAAGTTTAAATATTCCATTATGTATGCCAGGGTTATCTCCAAAATTATTTGCCCCAATAGCAACATTTTCAAGTGCCGATGTTGTTTTTCTATATCCTGAACCTATAACTGTTGCAACATTAGAAGAACCAGTAGGGTCTATATCATATCTCCAATTCAATAGTGGATAATAACTAGTATCATTATAACCATTTATAGTAATCATACCATATCCAGCAACATTTCCTGAACCATCACCTATTCCGTGTGCAGATATTTTTATTCTGTTTTCACCTGTGGAACCAGAATTGTCTTGAGAACCTGATGATGTTGAAAAATTAGTATAAGTATAATCACTACTACTATTATCTAATGCACCAGCAGTTGCAGAAACCCTTACACTGATTTCACGATTAGCAGTTTCTGGTCTAAAATCTCTAAAAACTATTCTTAATGTATTATAAGTTGAACCATAAGTGGTATTCAAATTATTAAATTGAACATAAAAAGTATTACTTGCATTGTTAACTGTTTGAGTTGTAAGTAGTGTGGCAAATGCTTGAGAAGAATTTGCAAATTCAAAAGCATCAGCACCACTATTAACTTGTAATACTTGAGAAGAACTTCCAAAACTATTAATGTTAAATAAATTTAGTTTATCAATAAATATTGCATCATAAACAATCCTGTCACCTTCATCAGTGCTGACGGCAGAAGAGTTTAATAATAAATTTCCATCTTCGTTTTCTAAAGCAATATGGTCTTCATTCAATTGGTCTTTTGTATCTGAAGAAATTTTAGAAAGTGTTACTGCACCATCTGAAAGTTGAGTTGAACTAATATCACGAAAGAAAAAAGCAGACTCATTATTATTATATAAGATATGTCCTTCAACATCAACACCAGATGCACTGGCGTCCATTAATAATGCACCATCTTCATTTTCTAATAAAACAATATCACCAAAAGAAGTGTCTGTGAAATCACCTCTTGAAAGTGTATTTGCAAAATTAAATCCTCTAGTTGTTATTTTACTTATTGGCATTTATGATATCTTCTTTCCAAAGTAACCTGTCTTTGTATCTATTGTTCTTGTTTCATCTTCATCACTAGGGTCATATGGTGTATCAGGTAATTCTAAATATGTATCACCATTAGGTCTTCTAAGTTTTGCCCCACCAGTTGGTTTAGTTTTAGTTATTCTTGTTACCATAACATTCTCCTATCTCTGATACCTTGCAACAACAACATCGCCGTCTGATAAATTAGATGCAAAAGTTACAGTTGACCCACTTATTGTATAAGCAGAGGTTGGTGTTTGTATAATACCATTTATTGAAATAAAAACATCGTTTGCTAAAACACTACTTGATAATGCCATTGTACTCGTTGAACTACCACTTACAGTTAAAGTATCAACAGTAAAACCTGTACCTCTACGAACTGAAGTTCTGATACCTAAATCTCTAACTTCTATCTCGGCATTGTTTGCAGGCGCACCAGTAAATGTCAAAGTTGTTCCTGAAACAGAATAGTTTGTTGATGGTTTTTGCACGATACCATCAACAGTTACTAAAAGTGAATTTGCATTGTTAGGTTGTGCAGACAATGTAAAAGTTGTATCTGAACCATCACCAGTAAAAGAGTCTAAAGTAAATTCTTTTAATGAGTCTGATAACATTGCCGATGTAACAGAACCAGAGGCGATACCTGTTCTCTCAGTACCAGGACCTAAACCTTTAAAAATAATATAACCTGAGTCTGAAGAATTTAGTGCCTCTGAAAATTCTATTATCTTTGGCACACCAGAACTATCTTCTCTAACAAAATAAGCAACATCAGGTTCTTGTCTGACATTGTTTAAAAATAATTCAATATTAGATGCACTCAAACCAGTTACCTCTTGTGTTAAAATAATAGAGTTTGCTATACTATTATTTGTTCCAGTATCTGCACCAGTAAAATCTTCTTTGTGAAAAGTATTCACTGGTGTGTGTAATGATGTTGCTCCAATATATGCCATAAAAATTACCTTATGTTACATCTTCTAAAATACCAGCAATCATATCAACTGTTCCTACTGATGCATAACTATAAACTGCATCGTTTGAGTTAAGAACAACTTTTTGACCAGACACAATTTTAAGAGTTGATTGTGGTGGTACTGTAACATCTTTTACAATATGATATGCAGGATAAACTAAAATTGTACCTGATGCAGTGCCATCACCTGCACTTGCATTTTGTGAATATGTAAACGCCGTGGTACTTGTTACAGTTATTTTATAAATACCATTTACATATGCAGTTGTTGAACCTGTTACGAAAACATACTGACCTGTTGTGAGACCATGAGCAGAACCACAAGTAACAGTTGCAGTATCACTTGATGATGCAACAGAACTTATTGTACCTAAACTCGCAGAGTAATCTTGAATAAATGATGTGACTTGAAGTGAAGAAGAACCTGTATTGGCGGCATCTAATTCAATAAGAATTGAGTTTACACCTGAACCATTGTTTGCACGATACACCACTTGTGGACCAGTTGCATTATCAGTTGCACTACCAGTTGATTGATAATTTTCACCAGCAGTTAAAACTGACTTAAAACTATTTTTAAAATTATTTGCCATTTGTTCTCCTTATCCCAAAGCAACTGCTACGGCAATCGCAAAACCTTGTGTAGTGGCGGCAGTTGTTTGACCAGTTCCGTCAGCAAAAGTTATACCACCTGTGCTAAAAACTAAACCTGCAAGATTTGTAGTTCCTGTAAAATTCTTTGTACCACTCATTGTAACTGTACTTGTAAAATTTGCAGTTCCTGAGTATGTGTTATTACCTGATAAAGTTAAGTTTGATGCAGGATTGAAAACGGCACCGTTCAATGCAACCACTGCCTCAACAATATCAGTTGCCGATGCGATAGTTCCTGATGCATCAGTAACACTTACAATATCACCAACATCAGCACTTAAAGAATTAAATGTTGTTCTAAATGTTTCAAAAGTATTTGAACCTACAACACTTCTATCTGCCATCTTCTTTTCCTATTAATTTTAATAATAAATTTTTCATTTCATGCATTTCACACTTTATATTATTTATCTCTCTTACTGCATCTCTCATTTCATCTCTTTGTTTTTGTGCCTCTAATCTTATCTTTACACTTCTTTCATATGCTATTTTATTAACATTAACAACTGCTTTAGAGTGTGTGTCTCTGACTAAATTAGGTTTATCTTTTACATTTAATTTATTCATTATGCCGTTGCCACTACCCTTAATCTTTTTATTCTTGGTGGTTCAGAACTATTAGTTCCTTGCATACGAATTTTAATTTGAAATGCTATGAACTCACCTAAGTTGTTTGCAGTATACTCATGTTCAATAAAGTCATCAGAAGTTGTTGATGGATTAGTTGTTACATCAGTTGTGCCTGTTGTATTAAAGAATGTATAACCTAAATCGTCAAAATCAGTAGAGTCATCAGAACGAAGTATTTTAAACATTACTTGTATATCTGAACTGCTAGGTCTTACGGCATCAAATAAAACATTTAATTGTGTTGCCGATGCAGTTAATTGAACTTGTCTTGTTAAATAAATTGCCTCGTTGCTATCACTATCAGGTTCTGTTGCAGGAACAAACTCACTAGTAGGATATATGTCTGAAGAAGAGTCAACATTATCTAATCTATTAGCAATAGTAATAATAGATGCTTTATCTAAATCAATAACTGGTGATAAATTAGATTTAGTCGTTGTCATTGAAAGATTTAATTCAAATGATTTTGCAGTAGATAATTCATTTGTTTCATTTATTGAACTACATATCATTCTTGGATTATCAAAGAAAAAGTTTTCATTGATAGGTAAACTAGAAGTCGTTGTTGTTTTATTAAATGGTGTTTGAGTACCATCTGGTGATGTTCCTGATGTTGTTTTTGCACTACCATTAATTGTTGTTCCATTATACTCAATCGCATTTAGTAATATTTTTGTTGCATCCATTTGTGCATTTTCTGTTGTTACTATTGCTGAACCACCCACGGCAGAAGTTGCCGTTGCATTTGTTGAAGTTGCAAGAGTATAATAGTCTATACCAAATTCTGATATTGCAGTGTGTGTCTTATTAATTTCAGTTAGTGGTATACCTGCAACTTGATAAAGTTCAACTGATGCGCCAGAGGCGTGATTTATGTCACTACCCTCAACACCTCTTGTTAAACTAGAAACTGTTGTGCCTGATATTGTTCCAGAAACAACTTCGTCTGCAACATCTTCACCGTTGGCATCTTTTGGTGATGTTATTTTTAATCTTATCGTACCACTACCAGGAAAACCTGTTGAACTTGAAAGTGATAGTGAACTGGCACCAGAAGATAAAGAACTACTTAAAGTTGTGAAGACACCAGAACTAGCACCACTTATTGTTACATTATTACTAGTATTATACATTTGATGATTTGGGTGTATTACTTTAATTTTATTTAAACCACTAATTGTTTTGATTGAATTTGTTTCTAATGTTCTAGTTGGAACTGGTTCATTAGCAAGAGCAACATTTGAAGTGCCTGTTGTTGTGAAATCAGCACGATATAAAGTAAACATCATATCTTCAAATTGATAAGCAGTCCATGTACTATTATTTTGTGATTTAAATAATGCACCTAAATGAGGTTGGTCATTTACTAATCTACCACCAACAACATCTAACTGACCCATGACTGAAATCCATTGTAGATAATCTCTTGAGTCTGTTAGTACAACAAAACAATACTCAATACCTTCTTCTAAATAAATTGGTGAGTCAAAAGTAAATGTTGTTGCCGTGGCGGCAGTTGAAGAAACATTAACATCTTCTGGTTGTAATGTTTTTTGACCAAAAGGTAATATTCTATCAGTTGGATAACCATTATACATTTCTCTTAGTTGAACAGTAATAGGTGCAGTTGTATCTTTTTGTGAGAAATATAAATCTATTTTTGTAATAAACTCACCACCTATTGTATCACATACAAAAGATTGTGCGAGAGGATCCCACCTTTGGGCACCTAAAAATCTACCTCTTCTTGCTTGTGTTCTATCTTCTGAAACTTCATCTCTAGTTATGATACCATCTCTTGTTCTTGTAACAGTTTGTTGAACAACATTTAAAGTACCTTTAGCAGAATAGATTGACTCTGCAAAAGTTCTTACACTTTCAACTGCATTTGTTGGTGAAGAAGTTAATCTGAAAACTCTATCACCAGTTTGAAATCTTGGATTGCCTGGTGTTAATGGGTCAGGTATATTAAAGATACCACTTACACTACCAGTTGGACCAGTAACAAATCTATCAGTTTCTTCGTCACCAGGTAATACTTTAATAGAAGTTCCACTTGCAGGTGTAATTGTTCTTGTACCATTAAATAAATTAACTGTTAAAGTAGATGGCGCATTTCTGTCTGTTGGTACTTCTGCTTGAGTTGGTGGATTAGTTTGTGCCAATAATGCATTTGCAGGATTTGTAAAGTTTTCAAATGCCTCAATTTGAGAGTTTGATGCGTTTGCAATTACAGTTACATCATCAGAGTCAAAAAATCTAACTTCATATAATCTGTTGGTTGCAGTTGTGCCACCTGACACACTATTAGTAAAAGTAAATTTAAAGAAAGACTCACCTAATGAGTTAGGTGCCCTATCACTTGTTAGTGTTACATTGTAAGTTGCATTTGAACCAGCGGCGATTGTTACATTTGTTAAATCAGAATGAGTGCCAGTTGTTGCAAATCCTCTAGGGTCGTTTGCTACTTCTATTTTTGCAGTGATATCTTCTGTACCATTATTATCGTATTTAAATTGAATTTTAGAAACAACGGACCAATTACCAGCAACTGAAGTTGGTAAAGTGTTTGTTGTAGTTGTGCCAGATAATGTACCACCATCAGGAGTACAAAAAGTGGATACGGCAGTTTTATCAAAGAATGGATAAACTCTCATCTTTGGATACATACCAGTTACAGTGAACGAAACATTTCTTGAACGAATAAATGGTATTATATCAGTTCTTACAACTCTCTCATCTACAGTTTCAATATTAAAGTTTTCACCAATAAATGTTCTTGTTCCTGTTCTAACTTGATTATCAATAATTCTTTCAAATATATTTTGTCTTCTTGCCCCTCGGTTTATCTCATTTATAGTACCACCACTTGTAGACCAAGCAGTTTCCCATGCATTCCAAACTGTGCCTAATGCATCTTCGCCTCCTGCTTGTTGTAGTATTTGGTCAAAGTTACCTTCTCTATTAATTGTTATTGTTGGTAATAATTCAGTTTCAAACCACTCATCACCTGATGGTGTTAATTTCATATCACCAACCCAAGTATAGAATAGTTGTCCATTAACATTTTCTACTTGTGTCGCATAAGGTTGGTCTATTGTTGCAACATCAGTATATGGCAATGTTAATAAATCACCTGTTTTTTGATAACCAGCACTTGTTCTAGTAGCATCAGTTGTATTTGTCTCAACTAATTTAATACCTTTCATATTATATTTTGGTCTTAATTCTCTTAACTCATAGTCTATAGAACAACTATAATCTTTATGAGTTACATCGCCTGTACTATGTCCTTGAAAATTATCAACAACAAAACCAGTTTTAAATCTATCTAATCCATTTGCATCTTGAACTTGTAACGCCTCTGCCTGTTGTTCTAATAAATTAAGAGTTGTATATTCTTCAACTCTTTCTATTCTCTTTTCTAATCTACCAATATCTCTCATGGTAAATCTTTTATTATCCACTATGTCAATATCAACTTGACTTACATCTTCAGTATAAGCAGGTATAGATAAATTTGCTATTTCCATATTTTCAGCAGAAGATTTATTTTTAGGTATTATAGGAAACTCAGAAGGTATACCAGTTTTAATTTCAAAATCACCATCTATTGTTAACATTACTTTATCTCTTCTTGCTAAGAAGAAATCAACATCGTAAATAAAACTAGAATTATCTTTTGGTATATTAATTACTGATGCACCAGTTCCAGTAAATGACCTTTGTGCAAAATGAAATGAATATCCTGTAACTTTATCAACACTTTGTCCTTGACTCTCATAGTTTGCAGTTGTTGATATTGATGAGTCTGCAACTCTAGGTCTAAAATCAACTGCATCTTCTAAATTAAAAATACCAGCAGGTTGTCTTTGGTCGGGGTCAATTCTTGTAGCACTATATTGTGGTATGTCATCATAATCAATCGCACTTGAATACGAGTCTACTGTAAAGAAATCACCTGATGAATGTTCAAAGTAATCAAACACAATTACTAGTCTACCTGTTGCTGGTGTCTGACCAGGTTTTCTAACTATTCTAGAAACATCATAGAAGTTATCTCTTTGACCAGTATCTAAAGTATATTGTTGTGTGACATCAGTAGAACCAGCAGTAAGTGTTGCAACGATGGCAGTTGAACCTGAACTTACACCTGTCACAGTTTCACCTGTGCTGAAGTCGGCACCTGATTTAAGAACATAAGTAATTGGTGATATTGTATTTACAATTTCTGCTACGGCACCTGATGTGCCACCTTTAATTCTCTCACCTTTTGTAAATGTTCCTGTTGTTACTGTAGTTGTAAACTGTGGTAGTTTCGCATTTGTTGAAGAGTCAGCAGATTCAAAAACACCTCTTAATCTAAATGCATCAGCATGACCTAATGATATATCTTTGTGGTGTGCTGAACTACCAAACTGTGCCCCACCAGCAACGCCATCATTATCTACTGAAACTAAGAAACATTTCTCTGATGATTTAATTTTTGCGGCGGCAGATGTTTTTGTAAGTGTTGCTATAATTTTTACTTTGTAATCACCACCTGTTCCAAATACAGTTGTTGATGTAAATGTTAATGTGCCTGTTCCAGCACCACTAGAAGTGATTGCAGTTGCATCTACAATATCACCATTTCTACCAGTACCACCGGCGGCACCATCATCTATAATTGTAATAATATAATCTATGTTTGATATAGAACTAAATGTTTCATTCGTACCAGCACTCAAGGCGATTGCACCTGATGAGTTAATAGTGCCCACAAATTGTCTTCTAAAAACAAACGATGTATCTGATACACCATTATTATCTTGTGTTAATAAAGTTTTTGTTTTTCTTTTCTGTAATTTTCTTAATAAAAGATTCTTTTCTTGGTCTGCTAAAGTTGTTCTAATTCTTTTTGCAGGTATAGATGAAACATTATTTGATAAAGCAACGATGTGTGCAATACCAATAGTTGAGTCTGGAGTTGTTGGTGTACCTGCAACAGTATATTCTACGGTTGTATCAGATTTATATTCTATTAAAAATTTACCATTATATTTTACATCACTATGGTCTTTTATTACAACTGTTCTTGATGTTCCTGTACCAGCAAGAACAACACCATCACTAGAACTAAATGGAGTGGTCGTGCCTGATGTACTAGTAAAAGTTGCAGTGTTTGAAACTCTAGTTGTTGCAGAAGTAGAAAGAATTTTAAGACCATTTAATACATAGAATTTTGCTTGTGTGTCTGAAGTTATTTCTTCAATAACGACTTCTTCACTTGCACCATTTGTGCCTGAACTAATTTCTAATACATCACCAACTCTTAATTCAGTTGTGAACAATGTACCAAAACCTGTAAGAGTGTCAGAGTTTCTATTTGCAGTTATTGTACCAGTGATTGTAAACTTAGAGTCTTGAACTGTATCGGCAGTAAAATCTTCTTCAGAGTCAGTAGGGTCGTCCATAAACATTGAATGAACCATACCAAAATCAAAAGTTATAGGGTCTTGAGCAAGTGAAATATCTACATTATCTGCACTTTCTAAAATTTCATCTGTCTCAGTTGAACCTGATGATTTAATTTTTTCACCATTTGTAAATGTACCAGTTACATTTGTCAAATACAATTCTGGTAATAATGTTGACTCTAGAATTACTTTATCAGTTGCGGCCACGGCAGTGCCTGACTCTAAAAGAATATTGTCACCTTCATCAGTACCACTACCATCAGTTTGGTTTAAAACTAATTCATCACCAGAACCACTACTTTCTAAGAAACCATTTGCACCAGAAGATACACCAGTAATTTTATCACCGACAGTTATACCACCACTTGGTGTGTCTGATAAAACCAATTCTGTAAACATTTTAATATCAAAAAGATATGCTCTAAAAATTGCATCATTATCTGCACTATCAGATAATAAATTTTCTGAACCTGAACCAGAGTCTAATTCAAACCCTCTTGCTCTTGCAACACCAATTCTATTACCAGGTAAGTTTGTTTTAAGAGAACCTGCCTCTGTGCCTCTGGCCGCTAAACCACCATCTTTTGCAAAAGTAAAATTATCATGTAAAGAAACTTCTCTATATGGTATTGCAATCTCACCAGCAATCTCTGGACTAATATCTGGTGAACCATAAACATTTGTTACCTTAACAAAGTTACCAACTTCAACAGGTGTTACTGCACCATTTACTGTATCTGTTGTTCTTGACTTTTCTAAATCTAAAAATGTAGGAGTTGACTTCTCAATTTCATATCCTCTGACATATGCTTTACCAGGTGATAACTGTAAAGTCATAAGACTATCTGATGGTGTATTACCTTCATCAGTTGTTTGTGCCGATGTATAAACACCTTGATTTAAACCATCGTCTAAACTTTCTTTTACATTAACTTGAAATCTTCTAACTGTATAATGACCAGACTCGTCAAAAGTTCTTCTTGCAAGATTATCACCTAATACTGAATATTCTGTTGGTCTTGCTTTTGCTTGAACTCTACCATTACTTACTCTCATTAACTCTACAAAGTTTTGGTCAGCAGTAGAACCTAATGTTAATTTAGTAAGTGTTAAAGTTATATTTAATCTGTGGGCACCTTTTGCATTTTCATTTGATGAACCTGTTGCGTTGTCTAAAAGTGAAGTATCTGACTCAGGTGTTGTTAAGTTTTCTGTTATTGAAAAACCTATTCTATATGATGGTGTGTTTGTGTACTTATCTAAGATAATTCTTTGTGATGTACTTTTAACAAAATGTCCACGAATAAAATAAACACCTGCATTTACATAGGCGGCAGAACCAGTAGCAGTGGCATCAGTTGCCTGTAAAACGGCAGACTCTTGATTGATACTGAAAGAACCAATTGTACCGTCAGCACTTATATTTTCACCATCAGTAAATGATAGTGTTGTTCTATCAGAGTCTTGTGGTTTTATATATTTTACAAATAAAGTTAAAGGGTCTGTACTATCAGCATCAGTGAAACCTACAACTTGTGCTTGTACACCAGAGGTTGCACCTGTAATAATTTTATCAACATAAGAACTTGCATTAGAAGTTATTGAAGAACCATTAAAAGACGATTGTAATTTTACTGCATAGTATTCATCTATATAACCAATCTCACCAGGTATAACAATCGCACCTTCTTTGAAGATGTGTCTACCCATTCTTTCAATTTGATTTTGTAGAATAGATTGTTGTGTTGTTAATTCTCTTGCCTGAACTGCAAAACTTGGTCTGTATAATACTCTATGAAAATTATCTGTCTCATCAAAATCATCATAATATGGTGAAACATTTAAATCTGTTTTTTGAGACATTTAGAACTCCACTATAATTTTAATATCTTCAGTTTGGTCTGATGCTCTTGAAATAGGTCTTCTATTTTCTATGTACATAATGTCACCACTGTCAGGTTCCATTTCTGGATTTGAGTAACCACTTGAGAAGACGGCACTATCTACAGTTGATGAACTAGTAGATGGTGTGCCTGTTGCACTTGAAGATGCTCCAGTAATTGTATTTGTACCAGAAAATGCAGTTGCATTATTACTAGAGTCAATACCATAATCTGAAAATCTCTCTTGTTGATAGTATAAAATTTTATTGTTTGTATCCCATTCAACAACTCTACCAACTGCGCCTGTTGTTGTTTGTGTGATTTTTTCATCAACTTCATACTCACCAGAATGTGATGCAAGTAAAACTGCATATGTCATTCTTGCAGTTGACGATGAGAATAGAGATGCACTACCAAACTGTGATGGATTTTTAACAATACCAACTTGTCTAAAATCATTTGCTACAGTTACATCAGAACCTTCGTCTTGTTCTAACTTTGTATTCATCATTACGAAATGGG
>Ga0114933_10003559_pt1 | contig 15116 bp, 13 predicted proteins | sample 4SBtaG_FD_89691 | JGI IMG/M metagenome (GOLD analysis project Ga0114933, IMG submission 89691) | Deep subsurface microbial communities from Kolumbo volcano to uncover new lineages of life (NeLLi) - 4SBTROV12_W25 metaG | ecosystem: Environmental > Aquatic > Marine > Volcanic | place: Kolumbo... | reverse complement strand
TACTCATATGCCGCACACCTTGCAAACCGACCTCTTCCTGTACAAACCAACAAAAGGTTAGCGGTGGATGAGGCCGACCACTCCGCAGAATATCAATCGCCGTCGATAGTACGACTGCACATCCCGCCCTGTCATCTGCACCTAGTGCGGTCTCATCGCTTACGGAGGTGACCATATTCCCTTTAATCCTCGGTTCACATCCAACGCATATCGGAACGGTATCCATATGTGCGCTCAGCATTCGCCGCGGTCCCTTAACGGTTCCCGGCAATCGCAGAGTGAGATTACCCTGATCACCTTTGATAATTGTTCGGCGATGCGCTGAGTCCTCTGAAATATCACTTTTTGAGGCACCTGCCTTTATAATTTGTTTCTTGATGAAATCCGCAACGCTCTGCTCTTCGCCACTCTTGCCGCGAATAGCCATTAAGGCCATGACACGATCGATGCGTTGTTGTTTAGTTGAGAGGGATGATCGTTTAGTGGCCATTTGAAAAGACTGCTCCTGGGTTTGTGAGTATCCGTCAACATGCCTTTGTTTCACGGATATCATCTTGGCGGTTGGATTAACTGGCCGTATTCTAAACGGTAACGTCAACTTCGAGAATCTTCTATTAGCGGGATTCATAGAAGAACACACCTTACTTTTGTCCATCCGATTCATCTGAGGAATTATGCGTTTTTTTATCGCTGGAATCATGCAAGGTTCACTCATCGATGCTGAGTTGCATACCCAGAATTATCGCTCTGAAATTGCAGGTATCCTAAGTACCTGCTTTGATCGTGCCGATGTATACGACCCCATGGCAAATCATAATGATTCGTTACATTACGACGACGAAACAGCCATGTCCACATTTCTCGGGCATAACAAGATGTGTGGCGAAGTTGACGCCGTGATCGCTTTTGCACCTGAAGCATCAATGGGCACTGCCATTGAAATGTGGGAAGCATACCGAAATGGCAAAGTTGTCATTACAATTAGCCCGATGATTCATAACTGGGTAGTAAAGTACATTTCTGATGCTGTGTACCAAGATCTAAATGCATTTCGCACAGCCGCGGCAAACGGTGACCTGCAGAAACTGTTCCAATGAACCATATACTCGACATCAGCACTGAAGAGCTCAAACAGTTGCTCACCAAACGTGACCAACCTGGATATCGTGCTGCACAAATCCGTAAGTGGCTTTTTCATAACCGGGCCGATTCATTTGAATCGATGAGAAATCTCCCGAAACAACTGCAGCAGGCACTCAGTGAAGATCTTACGATCTGGACAAGTAAGATCGTCAAGCACCAGTCATCATCCGACGGCACAGAAAAACTGCTGCTGGAGTTACATGATGGTGGCCGTATCGAATGCGTCCTGCTCCGCGATGGCCATCGACGCACCATTTGTATTAGCACACAGGTTGGTTGTGCGATGGGTTGTGTGTTTTGTGCTAGTGGTCTTGATGGTGTGGATAGAAATCTCACGACAGGCGAGATCATTGAACAAACACTCAGACTTCAGAATTTATTACCCGAATCCGAAAGACTGAGCCATATTGTCGTTATGGGCATGGGTGAACCGCTTGCAAATCTCGACCAGCTTTTGCCAGCGCTTGATATCCTCAGTTCGGAGGACGGTCTGGGTATCGGCGCCCGACGAATTACTATTTCAACAGTCGGTCTGCCGAAAGCCATTGACCGTCTATCGGATATACAAACTCGCTATCATCTCGCTGTATCGCTCCACGCACCAAATGATCCGCTACGTGACCAACTCGTTCCGGTGAATGATAATATCGGGATCAAGGCGATTCTAGCCGCTGCTGATCGTTACTTTGACGTATCCGGAAGACGGCTAACGTATGAGTACGTCCTCTTAGGAGATGTAAATGACGGTGAAAAACATGCACAAGAACTCGTCGCACTCCTTCGCCATCGCAATGCACTGCTAAATGTGATCCCATACAACCCGGTCGACGGATTGCCATACAAGACTCCCTCAAGGAATAGTATTGCACGATTCAAAGAGGTACTGGAAGCTGGAAATATTACAATTCGCTTCCGACAGCGCAAAGGAGACGACATCAATGCTGCTTGTGGGCAATTGCGGCGTAGTGAAGTCGTCCAAATCGACTTACCACAAGGGTGATGTTACACACAGTTAATGAAAATTAACGGTGTTTTCTTAAATCTACCGTTTTCAACGGGCAGAATCATTTGCGAATTCAAACCGAATTACCTTATGATTTACAGTGTAACTGGGCATAAAACTGCCCCGTCTTAAGCTTGCCGAAGGATGGATGTGTATTTCGCACTCTGAATTCGTGGTTTTCGGCGCGCGTATGACACTTCAACTGAACAGGTAGGCCATCGATGGGCAAGAAAAAGGCAAAAGCCGCCACGAAAGCAACAAAAAAGAAGACCGTAAAGAAGACCGCGAAGAAAAAGACAACAAAACGAAAGTCCCGCAAGAAGAAAGCTGTCGAACTCAAAGAAAAGCTCATGTGGGCCATCTATAGTCCGACGATGAAACACGTCGAAAACTTTGAATTTCACGACAAGAAGTCAGCTGAAAAGCGCATGGAAGTCCTTAGCAAAAAGGGCAAGTCACCTCACTGGATTAAGAGAGTTCGCATTACGATTGAAGAGCCAATCGAAGAAGCAGATGAAACATAATCATCTACATTGAATTCTCATTGCATAAAAAAACCTCGTGTCTCTAGAACAGAGACACGAGGTTTTTGCGTTTGAATTTACTTATTCACCTGCATCATCTGCTGCTTCTGCTGTATCCGCCAACTCAGCAATTGCAAACAAGTGAGTCTTGTTACAGATGTACAACGTGTTGTTTGCGACAATCGGCGTACTGTAAACCGAATTTCTCATGTTAAGCTCGTCGATTGGTTCTTTGTTTTCAGGACCGAAGTCAAAAATTGCGATGTCGCCATCTTCATCACCAATGTAGACATGGCCATCAACAATCAGTGGTGAACCCCATGCAGCTGCAAACATGTCATAGGTAAAGTACGATTCGCCAGTCTTAGCATTCAGGCAATGAAACAAACCGCTGAAGTCTGCGATATAAAGGATGTCATCCTTGATCGCCACGGTACCGCAACTACGGTGCATCGTTTCCTCAAACGAGATATCACCGTCGCCATCCTGATCGTGCTCGCTATAGTGCCAGACAACCGCGGAGTTCTCATTATCCCGTGCAACCTGTCCGTCATCAACGATCACAGCCTGTAATCGTTGATGATCAATCACGTCACCTGTTTCCACATTGATTGCAAGTTCCGGGCTAACATCGCCACGTTTGTTTGGATCGATACACCAAAGGTGTCCAACTCCTTCGCCGTGTTCCGGATCCTGACCGACGGCTACGTACACCAATCCATCGTAAGCAACGGGCGTCGCAATGATATTATTTCGAGTACCGCGACCACCTAGGATCCATTTGGATTCTTTTGGATTCGCATCGAATTTCCAGAGCAACTCTGGAACTCCATCAACGCCTGCATCTGCTTTGAAACTGTACACCCAACCATCTCCACCAGCAAAAATAACCTGAGGTACACCGTCAAACTCTGCAACCATTGGTGATGACCACTGACCGTGCAGGATATTGGCAGCAGGTGAATCATCGGTCCAAAGCACTTCGCCAGTATTCTTATCCATAGCAATGAAGCTTGGAGCGTCCGGTGACGGCAGATTGATGTGTGTCTCATCCAAACCATTGGAAGTATTTACAAACAGAATGTCACCAAGTGCGGTCACTGAACAACTGCACATATTGTGCTGTGAAACTTCCAGCTGACCCATCATGTCATATTCCCAGATGGTGTCTGCCTCGAGCACGTCATCTGTAGTGACAATTTTGAAGACCGAGAGTTTTGGTCCAATTGTTTTCACCACAACCTGACGGTCATGACCACCAACAGAAGCCGATAGTGTCCACTGTTTCCCTTCAGCGTCCGCTGCAATGGCAACTTCTTCTGGAAGTTCAAATCCAGCTTTTGCAGCAGCAGCACGTAAAGTGTCGTTCACTTCGCCGTTATTCAAGGCCTCAACTGCCGGAGCGAATGTATCGGTCTCTGGGTTTTCACCTTTGCGTATATCAAATAATCGTGCCAGTGGTGCGGTTATCGATCCATCATCTTCGCCGTCACGATAACCATCGCTATCAACACAAGCGACCGTTCCACGACTGGTAACAAACCAAACACGATCACCTTCAATCAATGGTGCCGAGCAAATCCCCTGAAGCGGCCAGTCGTGCACGCGGCCGGTTGGAAGCTTTTCATTAGAGTGTTGCCACAGCAATTCACCAGTCGCTTCATCAAAGCAAAGCAAGCAACCTAAATCGACGGCGGAAGGATATCGTGCAAGATACCCACCACTATTATTGGTTCCTACAAACACTTTACCGTCAGCCACAACTGGGTTTCCGTAAGTCTGCGAACCTACACGCGAGACCCATCGAATGTTTGTGCCACTACCTGCAACCCATTCACCGGTTTCACGGTTGAAATCACCCACATCGAATTCGATGGGGATATTGAATCCTACTGGAACGTTATTTCTCGAACTTGATCCGCCCCATTGCGCCCATTCCACGGTGTGAGCTAGTGCGTCAGCTTGTGAGGTGTCACCTGCATCGCCACCGTGTTCTTCACCATCATCGTCATGGCCTTCACCTTCGCCACCGTGTGCTTCACCGTCTTCGTCGTGGCTATGGCCTTCACCTTCACCATGAACATGGCCGTCTGCATCGTGATCGTTATCGACAGTCGGAACATTGTTCCCACCCTCATCGCCACTATCTGAGCTACAGCCGATCATAAGCGAGACAGTAAAAAGTCCGAGTAGAAAACTAACGATTAGCAAACTCGCTGTACGCACGTTTTTCATTCCTGAATTCTCCAGTTTCTTGGATAACAGCCGTGTTCTCACTAGCTGTTTCGTTTGATTCCACATCAACGATTTGATGTCGTGAAGTTATTTATATCTGAATTGTGTTTTCTTTATTGTGATCTACGACCACCGTACCGAACAGTGATCACCGCAATTAAGTGTCATTCTAACCAGCATTTAATAGCCAATTAGCCGTTAGGTGTAACAGTAATGTTATCTAGGTAAAGCTCTGCATCTTTTGCATTGCCAAACAACCCGGGACTTCCTTGAGTTACCGGAACGTCATCAACTGCTTCGAGTGTCCATGCATCAGGCTCCGCTTCGCCCTTCACCCAGATCTTGCCACGCAATACAGCGTTGCCATCCTCCACAGAAGCCTGGAATTTGAGGGTATACCACGTGTCAGGCTGCCATTGGTAATCAAGCGTTTCTGCCATCCGCAGTTGTGGTCCCCAAGTTCTAATTTGTAGCTTTTGACCATTTCCTTGCAGATCCAAAGTATAACCCTGAGCAATTAATCCGATATCAGGCATTTTATCATTGGTGATGGTGCCCTTTACATCTGCCTGAATGGTGTAATTGGAGAGATTCGAATGTCCAAACCAGCAACGGCTTCGCGTACCTTTGGGAATGGTCGTAATCTTCACCATGGCTTTGCTGCCATCGACTTCACGAATGACATGACGATATCTTGCACCTACCCATGTAATTGGTGGATCTGTAAGTTCGTCAAAACTAAAATTCCATGGAAGATCCGGTACAATTCTGACACGCGCAGACCCAGTCAAGTCACCGACGGTCACCGTGATGTTCGCAACAACATGAGCAGCATCTGCTGCAAGTGTAAGCACGCCGTCTTCTCCAAAACTAGCGTTTCCATCCACGGTGAACTCTGCGTTATCCGCTTCACCAATCAACTGACCGGCGGAATTAAACAAACGTACTGCGTAATCGATAGATTCACCTGGTCTGGATAATGCATCCGCAGGTACAAGCTGTACATGTGTTGCAACGTCAGCTGCATCGGGAGTTGCTTCTTCCGGTGCTGTGGGCGCGTGATAAGCGCCTTTTTCTTTGGCAGCATCTTCCAGACAGTATAGGCCGCCAGAAGTATGGATATAAATGCGGCCGTTCACTGCAATTGATGCTGCGTCACAACCTTCACCATTTGGGAATCGACCTTTATTGACCGTGGAAACACCGTAGTCACTTGTTGGATCCGGTTTCAGAATCTCCCAGCGACCATTATTTGTCACCGTGTATATCTTGCCATCCGCATAAAGTGGACTCGATCGCATCACTGTTCCTAGTGCCTTCTTGCGGTACTTGGTTTCACCGGTTGCAGCATCAAGGATGTGGAGTTTTGCACGGTCATCGAAGCAGAATACTTCGTCACCTATTACCAATGGGGCTGCTTTGCCCACCATCAGTTCTTGCACCTTCCAGATTTTGCCGGATTCCGTCACGTCGCCAGTCAAGTTCGCATTGATCGCGGTGATAGCACCCATCGCTGTTCCACTAATGTTTTCTTCACTGTGACCGGTGAATACCGTGTTTCCAACGACAAGCGGAGGCACATTTAAACCGCGACGTGAGAGCTTGTATTGCCAGATTGGCTTTCCTGTTCGCGGCTGGAATGCCCATACGGCACCATCGCCGGAGCCGAACACCAATGCCTTTTGTCCATTAAGCACTGTGACCGTTGGACCACTGTAAGTTGTGTCATACGGAAGAGGCCGTGTTCCGTTAAACCAGACTACATCACCAGTGTTCTTGTTAAATGCAACAAATCGGTGTGCCGGTTTAGCCATCTCGGCGTAGCCAATCACGATCGAACTGATAATCACCAGGTCGTCGCAAAGGATTGGAAAGTTAGTTCGGCCACCGTAAGTGCTCAGTAAGCCAAATCGTTCATGCATCGGCACGCCCCATTTGGCTTCGCCCGTCTCTCCATCAATACACTGAAAGACTCCGCAAACGCCAAGAGCATAAACATTGCCTGTCTCTGGATCACCAACCACACTACTCCAGCCAACGCGTGTATCCGGAACATCGCTCAGGTATACATTGAAGACGTTTTCCCAGATATCTTCACCTGTTGTTGCATCCAGACAGACGACCTTTTCTCGTTCCTGTTCTGTACCCGGCTTATCACGAACGACCATATAAATCCGACCGTTCATAACGATAGGTGTGCTGCGACCACCCAGATCATCTCGCTTCCAGGATACGTTACTGCCTTCGCCACCGTTGGGATCGAAGTCGTCGATCAAACCAACTTCCGAACTCGTACCGTTTGAAAAAGGCCCTCGCCAATACACCCAATCAAGTCGAGGTCCATCCGTTGCGCCTGAAAATATTGCCGCAGGTTCATTTCCTGAATCTGAATCGTCGTTACCGTCATCCGATCCCTGCCCGCTCTCACTATCATCACCTATGTCTTCAGACTGATCGGCTGCCTGATCAGTTGCCTCCTGGCTTGATGCATCTGCCTGCGCACCATCTCCACCATCACTGGAACCAGCTACGGTTGATCCACCGCCATCGTCTGACCCGGAATCACCGGAACATCCCACCATCATGGCAAGGTTCAGTAACAAGACCAAACTAAGTGAAACAAAAGAGAATCGAAGCGACTTCATCATGATGGAGCTTTCCTAAACGCTTAACTTAAGAAGTTGAGTCTTCGCGGGTTAAATTATTTAACTCGCGGGTACAACTCCCCGAAACGGGGACGCTGTGTATTGTCTAAGATACGGGTCTGGCAGCCTTGAAACAAGCATATAGAAGCGACTCGATTGCTCATTACAGAAGGCAAGGGGGATCATGCTAATCAAACCACTCATCCGCTGGGTCGAACTTTGGTAAGACTATAATCAATACCTTCATCTCACCCAACGCCCGGTGGCGAGTTCCCGGTCTGATCATAATACTCATACCCGGATGCACGGGAATGATCTCGTCATCCAATTCCATTTTCGCATCATCACCACACTCCAGAAAGAAGTATGTTTCGGTAAGTGTTTTGTGATAGTGTTTTTGAGCGTCGACTGAAATCTCTGTTACATGTACTGTAGCTGGAAAGTCCTCTACATTACTAAACGCCCGTCGAGCAGTTCCGCACGGGCAAGGTGTGTCTGGAATCTCTGCAAAATCTGCGATTTCATAACCGCTGCTGCCAGTAATTTCTGTTTGATTTGAACCTAAGATTTCTGTCATTCGCAGGTCCTTTCTATATCACGCTGTACCAGATCAAACACTTGTTTTGACTATGACATACATAAATCTGTCCCACTTCATCATACCGTTCTTCCTATCACGATCGATGGCCTGATTTATACACCTTTGGGGGGCGTTTAACTTCATCTGGGATTCGATAATTGCTCTGTGCATAAACAGCCACCAATATGACCCTAAACAAAGTTGACCTAGCTTCACTAGTTTAACAATTTGGAAAAACTACTACAAAACTCATATCAAGCAACCCAGTGTGTCTTACCGATAGAAATTGTGTTGGCAACTGACTTGCCCCGACATTTCACCACGCAAGTAATCACTCTCGGAATCGAGACCTATTATGAAAATCCACATCCTCTCAATCTGTTTAATTGCATTTTTAGGTGCTGCGACGACCGTATCTGCTGGTGAACTGTTCCAGGACTTCTTCCGAACGATCAACCTGCCGAAACTAAACATCTCTGACAGTGATGAAACACCTGTGATTAGCACCATTGAGGCCGTTGGTGTGGAAACAGGAAAAGTGGTAAACGAAGTCGGAAATCTGCTTGAGCAACTTGTGACTCCGGCACCGGCCAAGAAAGAATCAAAAGCTGAGACAACGACACCGGCCAAAATAAAGAGTGAAGTGAAGACGGAGTCAAAGAAACTCACACCGGCTGAACGGACTAAGAAGGAAGCAAAAACAAAGCCAGCCAAGAAGCGGGCAACACCAGCTCCAATTCTCTCGCCAGCTGAATTCCTGAAGAAGCAGAAAGACAAAGCCCCGAACGAAACTGAGAAAGAGACTGAGAAATAAAACCTCAGGACTATCGAGTTTTCGCTTCGAGCAAACCGCTCACGTAGCCAAGCACATCCATTTGTGTCTTGGCTACTTCTTTAATGGGTGTGAAATCTCCACTACTTTCGCATAGCTCGTGCAATGACGGTGCCATTCCCATATTGTGGGATCCTGGAGGAAGCAATTCCATCGTGGCAGCAACAGCGTCTTCTGTGCGTCCCAGTCTTGCAAGCAAGTCGATATAGGTCTCAACCGCAGCTGTACCTTCCTGCTCTTTCACCACAGTCCGTGCTCGATCTTCAAAGTGTGCCATCGCGTCATCCTGGTTTTCGCCAAGGATTGCCTGAAAGTAAAGTGCGTGGTGTACATAGATATCTGCGAATGGCTCTTCGCCGGCATACTGGAACTGCTCATTCAGATTACGACCGTAGAAGGTCAAATCCAATGCCTTCCGCAAGGACGCTTCATCTTCAAGCACTCTGCTGAATCGTACCGTTGATGCGAGGTGTGTTGTATCTACGTGATAGGAGTGTTCGCCAAATAACCATTCGCGATCATTCACTAACCCTTCAAGCGTATCGCCGGTAACCTCCGATCCGGACTGCTGGCCAATATCCGCCTTCACTGTCGCGACTAAGTCGTTGTGCAAATGATCAAGTAGCAGCTTGGCACAAACCTGCTGCTCCTCACGACTCTTCTGATACATCAGCGACTCATACGTTGTAATCGAATTACAGGTACCGTAATGATTCAAGACGGTCGAAAAACCTCGCCCAACGTCCACGCCTTCATTGAGCAGTACGTCGACCATTTCATCGATGTTTTCGTCGCTTATCTCGATCGACTCAAGAATCTGCTTTGCGGCAGATCTATCACCGACCACACGCATGTACATCCAACCTTCGCCAGCCTTGCCATCCTCAAGTAACGCCAGCCCAACTTCTTTACAAGCTGCGATCAAGGCATCTTCTAGCTGGTTGCGAACATCACTATCGAGGGAGTCACCCGAATCGCTGTAGAGCAAGGGCAGCCCAAGTGCATTTCTCGCCTTCATTTTCAGAGCTTCAAACAACTCATGAAACTTCTTTTGTTCCCGCAGCGAGTTGATCAGTGTGTCCAGAACGGCTTCCACGCCGCCTTCAGCGTAGCATTGGTCAAGTTGTTCAAAAGAAGTGGTGGACGTACTCATACAAGGAATCCCGTGTGTTGTTGTTCAATAACCGCTGACATTCAGTTTATCAGCCGCGTGGGCAGATGTTAGGGGTTACCGGCTATATCACCGACTGCTCATTTGGTGCACCATGTCCACCACTGCAATGGCGTTCTCCACTGGTGTTTGCTGCAACACGCCGTGGCCAAGATTAAAGATATGGCCCGGACGACCTCCTGCCTGATCCAGTACTTCAGCAACCCTTAATTTTATCTCTTCCTGCTCAGCTAATAATACAATCGGTTCGAGATTTCCCTGTACGCTGCGATTATGACCGATCGTTTCCCAGGCTTCATCCAGTCGAACTCGCCAGTCGACGCCCACTACCTGACTGCCACCTTCTGCATATAACGGAAGCAATGCTGGATTGCCTGTACCAAAGTTAATCACTGGAACACCCGGCACCAGATCCTTAATGATTCCCTGAACGTATGGCAATACATATCGTCGATAGTCATCCGGGCTCAGGCAGCCGACCCACGAATCAAACAACTGCACGCATTGGGCACCGGCGACGATTTGTGCATTGAGGTAAATAGTAATGGCACGTTGAAATCGCAACATTAACTCGTGCCATGCACCGGGATCCCGATACATGAGTGTTTTGGTATTTAAGTAATTCCGACTGGAACCACCTTCGATTGCATAACTGGCCAGAGTAAAAGGCGCGCCTGCGAATCCAATCAGCGGCATATCCTCCGGTAACGCTTTGCGGGTCTCTGTCACCGTCTGCATGACGAAATCAAGTGAATCAACCGTCTCGAGTTCCAAGACACGATTGATGTCCGTGGATTCCCGAATGGGATTATGAATGACCGGACCTTCACCTTTGGCGAATTCCAAATCTAAACCCATCGGCTCCAAAATCGGTAGCAAGTCAGAGAAGATAATGGCCGCATCGACACCTAGCTTGGTAACTGCTGTGAGCATCACTTCAGCACAAAGCTGCGGATTCTTGCACAATTCCAAAAACGTCGTCTTGGCACGTACTTCCCGATACTCCTGCATGTAGCGACCTGCTTGCCTCATCAACCATACAGGTGTTACATCTGTCGGTTCACCGCGACAGGCTTTCATAAAAGGGCTGTTGTACCAGGGTGCGGTCTTATCAGTTGGATTCACTTCGGCCTCTGTTAACAGAATTCTGATTTTATTTTTTTGTTTTATGACTCTGTTGGATTCTCTCGCAGCATGAACCACCATGGGCCCCATTTTGGGATGCTCCGGTTCCAAATCCACGGTAATTGCATTATGCCGTAATGCTTCAGTCGTTGTCGGACCAATAGATGTAATTACACAGGAGTCTAATCCATCTCTAAGCGCCTGCTCGCAATCGAGTTGCTCAGCAAGATGCAGCATGTTGGTCAACTGATGGGCTGATGTAAACATCACCACATCACGCTGCTGCGCACAAATCGCCTTGATATTGTCAGCAAGTGGATTTGTGTCGTCCGGCAACTCCCATCGGTAAACACGGACCGGAGTCACCTTGGCCCCTCTCGCTTCCAAACCAGCCACAAGACTGGCATTCGGCTTTCCGTATTCCTGGATAGCAATGTGCTGCTGGCTGATCTGGCATAACTCATCAACCGTCTCGAGCAACTCACGCCATGTATTTGGTTCCGGTACCTTTATGGAAGCACTCAAGCCAAGTTTTTTCATGGCCGCCACCGGCTTTGGCCCGCGGGCGATCGTAGTGATATCTGATAGAGCTGCGATCAGTTTATCTGTCGATACATGTGACTTTACGGCCTCCACAAAGTGCTTGAATCCCACACCGGTCATGAAAATGACGATATCGACTTCACCCGTGGTAATGCGATGTGCCAAATCAATCGAGGGTTGATTATTCTCCAGCGGCACCTCTTTCATTGATGGAGAAACAAACGGGCGACCGTTGTTCTTTTCAATCAATCGCACCATGTCATCTGCGCGGCGACTCTCAAGAGAGACTACGCGCAGTTGTTTGAAGTCCGAGTCACTTTGTTTGCGCTCACTACTCATTGTTTTGAGTTATACGCGAGAGTAGTAAGAAGTCATAGGTCGGGACTGCGACGTTAGCAAATCACGCTGATCGCTTCGAGGAACATCGGATTATCGCGGACTGAATCGAAGTCCGATTCATCGCTTATTAATTCACGAAAGCCAGGTTCCAGAACCAGTGCCAGTGCAATGTAATCCACCGCCTGAGTGACATCTTGCTTCAGGCTGTAATAGCAGGAAAGGTTATATGCAATCGTGGGTTCGAGTTCATCAACAACAAGAGCCTGCTTTAGTGTGCTGATCGCATCGTCCAATTGATCATTTCGCTTTTGGCACCACGCAAGGGAGATATAGACTCCAAGGTTTTTCGGTTCTAGTTCACACGATTGCTCAAGGACAACTATCGCCTTAGTGAACTGCTGTTTGAGCCGCAGTGCATTTCCTTCAATGAGCAACGCCTCAGGTCTTGATCGGTAACTTGGGCTCAGTTTATCGAGACACTCAAGAACCTTGTCGGCGATTCTGTCCGATGTGGATTGCTGCACTGGGAATCTATCTGATAGAGATTGAACTAAATCGAGATAACCATCGGCTTCCCGAATTAGAAAATCCTGATCGACAAATCGCCCATCCCACATGGACCAAATTCCTTTCGCTGTAATGCTCGATGTTTAGATACTGCAACGATACTCATTGCTGATTGGTGTGGGATTGTATGTAAGTCGCTGTTTCTCGGCCAGAGCGATACGGCACACAGGATCTACTTGCGTCGAGCTGCAAACTGCTCTGCATACTCAAGGACCCAAACATCAATTAGTTCTTTAAACGTCGTTTCATCAACTTCCTGGACCTTCTCGAAGTAATTGCGTTTAAACAATTCCTTGTTACCAATGGTGGCTTTACCAGCCAGATCAATAACGCGGTATTCGGCGAAAGGTCGAATCGCTAACTCGAGTCGGCTGTATTCATTACGTCGACTTCCGCTGTTGAGATTAACATCATCTCTCCAACAAGCGGCGCCCCATCCTTTATCGCCGATGATTGTCTCGTATTTGAACCCTGGGAAATGACTCGCAACCTTTTCAACGCATGACTCAATGTGCTCGGATAGTGACAACCGAATCTGCATATGCAGGCTCTTTAAGTCCTCTTCGCTAGCCTGAGCATCTCGACTCGCCTGTTCCCGGGATTCATTGCGGCGGTCACCACGATCGATTGCTTTTTTTAGACGCTTTTCAAAGTCCATCTTGTCGCTCATATTTCGCACGATTTTCGCTAATTGCCAACAACGAAGCGTTGCCTGCGTGTCTCTATTTTATCCAATTTTACAGTTTCTGATTAGGGATGAAAAAAACTCTGATTTCTTTGAGAAATAAATACTTTCCTCAAAGAAACCACGTTGCGATGGCCGATTGTCGGTTTCACAGCCGAGGGAGATTGGTCAGGTGTGAACCGACAGTCCCTCGCATCGAGAAAGGAATCTCATGATCAATCGTTTACGCCTCTACAACGAATCACTGGATGAATCTGACCCAAGTACACAGCCGGTCAATGGCTCAGGAGAGCACCGCGTTAGTGTAACGCTTAGTGAAATACTACCGGCATTGCGGGATGCCATTCTCTCCTCCAAAGCATGGGTTCAAGACTTCGCTGACGACCGGCTTGAGATTCCTAAAGACCTGTACGATGTACTCAAGGCCTACGAGCAGACGCGCAAGGCAGCTTAATCGCCTGACACACACGTTTCGTCGCCTCTGGTTTATGTAGCTAGCCGGTGTTTATTGCGTTAATAAGATTACGCAAGCGACCATGGCTGCGACGATCAAAATACAAAGCCAGTCGTGGCAATTCAGCCAGATCCGATTCCGTCTGCTCTTCGTCAAACGCATGCCGCTGCACAATCTCGCCACTCGTGAGGATGTCAGAGAACTCCTCGTTTAAAGCGGCCACCTTCTCATCAGAAAGACGCTGCTGAAGCCGCAAAACGAGCTGGTCGCCCACATATCGCATACTGTGGTACACCAGAAAATAGTTAAGAACTTCATCTACAGCTGCCTGACAACTATCGGTAACCGTGTAAAGACTCAGATCCTGCTCAGAAATCATTCCACCTTTGAGCAATTCATCCTTGATAAACGTATCGAGTGTGGACCAGTAGGTGCCGCCAGGTGCATCAAGCAGAATGCACGGGATCATGTCTCGCTTACCGGTTTGAAGTAATGTCAGCACTTCGAGTGCTTCATCAAGTGTGCCAAAGCCGCCCGGCAGACAAACCACAGCGTGACATTCCTTTACGAACATCAACTTGCGGGTGAAGAAATACTTCATGTTTACCAGCTTGTGGTCATCCGCAATGATCTCGTTTGGCGCTTGTTCAAACGGAAGCATGATATTCAGACCCATCGCATGGTCACGTCCGGCACCGACGTGGCCCGCTTCCATAATTCCGTGGGCAGCACCGGTAACAATAAACCAATCCCGGTCAGCCATTTCGCGGCCGAACTGGACTGCTTGTTGATAAGTTGGTTCTTCTGGTGGTGTTCGTGCTGAACCAAACACGGATACTTTTCGCTGCTTTCTATAGGGCGCGAATACTTTGAAGGCGTATCGCAACTCTCGCAATGTGCGGCTGAGAATCTTAAGGTCACCGCGTGCGGGACCGTCGGCTGCAAGTCTGTCTGCTGAGTTCTTGATACGAGCAATTAAGTCATCAACGTTTTTCATAGCGATTGGCCGTTACAAGTCATGCGGTAAATAACATTATTCCTATGTCATGTTATACCAACCACACCGCCTTCTTTGCCTCGTTTACCTGACCCCCTGTGCCACGTTGCCATAATATTACGCCTACTGGCATGGCAAACGTGTAACCTGCCGCATCTAACTCATGACCATTCACCCATGAGAGCCTATAATCAGTGAACCATGGACTTCACCAATATCATCTTCAAATTTGATCTCGTTGAATCCACAACCTGGTTCTACCTTTCGTCGCTC
>Ga0114933_10003554_pt1 | contig 15123 bp, 11 predicted proteins | sample 4SBtaG_FD_89691 | JGI IMG/M metagenome (GOLD analysis project Ga0114933, IMG submission 89691) | Deep subsurface microbial communities from Kolumbo volcano to uncover new lineages of life (NeLLi) - 4SBTROV12_W25 metaG | ecosystem: Environmental > Aquatic > Marine > Volcanic | place: Kolumbo... | reverse complement strand
TGGGAGACGGAGCTGCAGCTCGGCGAACTGCGATTGGCCCTGAAGGTGTACGCCCTCACCGACGCCAACGGAAACGTGCTCGGCTACAACACGGAGTGGACCGACCTCAAGGCTCAAACCGCGATCGACCGTATCAACTCGATCATGGAGTACACGTCCACGGCGTTCCTTTCGTGTGACACGAACTTCAACATCACATCGATCAACCCGGCGCTTCACTCGCTCTTCGCGAAGTACGCCAGCACCTTCAGGTCGCGCTATCCCGGGTTCGACTCTCACAACCTCCTCGGTACGTCGATCGACACCTTCCACCCGAATCCGCGTCATCAACGGGGCATCCTCGCGGATCCATCCCAGCTCCCTCACGACACCGAGATCGCGTTGGGAGAACTGCAACTCGGATTGCGAACCTATGCGCTGACGAGCTCGGACGGAACGGTCACGGGATACAACACCGAGTGGCGCGATCTCTCGGCTCGGCAGCGCTACGGTGAAGAACTGAGCAAGGTAACGAGCGCGCTCAGCAGGGGACACCTCGACGTGCGGATCGACGCTGCGGCGATGGCCGGAGACTTCAGGCGCATGGCAGGCGACGTCAACGACCTCGTCGAAGCGGTCGCTGGTCCGGTGAGCTACGCGGCGGACGCCGCCCGAGCGCTCGCAGTCGGCGGCATGCCTGCCGCCAGTGACCTCGCGCTCGACGGACAGCTGGGCGACCTCCTCTCGGCGCTCGACAGCCTGACCTCGGTCTCCGAAGCCGTCACCGACATGGTCCGCCAGGTCGCCGATGGAGACCTGACCGTCACGGCGAGCAAGCGGAGCGATGAGGACGAGATGATGGCCTCGTTCGGCCAGATGCTGAGCGCGCTGGGAGACGCCTTGCTGGAGATCCGGGGCGCTTCCCTGGAGGTCAACGGGAGCAGCTCGCAAGTCGCGACGGCGAGCGAGTCGGTCTCGGACAACAGCACCCAGTCGGCCGCCAGCATCGAAGAGATCAGCGCGTCTGCCGAGCGCATCGCGCAGCAAACCCGCGACAACGCCGAGAACGCCTCCAAGGCGCTCGACCTGGCCAACGACGCCAAGTCCCGAGCCGAGAACGGTGATCGGCAGATGGCCGACATGGTCGGGGCGATGAAAGACATCCAACAGATGGGCAAGAACATCTCGAAGATCGTCAAGGTCATCGACGAAATCGCCTTCCAGACCAATCTGCTCGCCCTCAACGCGGCGGTCGAAGCTGGCCGCGCAGGCGAACACGGCAAAGGGTTCGCGGTGGTGGCGGAGGAGGTCGGTCGCCTGGCCGCTCGGTCAGCCGAAGCGGCTCGAGAGACCACGGACATCATCGAGTCCACCATTCACAAGGTGTCGGGCGGAATGCAGCTCGCGGAGGAGACGGCGAAGAGCCTGACCGCAATCGTGCATGGCGTCGGACAAGCGGCTGACCTCGTCGGCGAAATCACGACGATGAGCCAGGAGCAGGCGGACGGCATCGCGCAGATCAACATCGGGCTCTCGCAGGTCGATGCGGTCACGCAGCGCAATACCGCTGACGCCGAGGAGATGGCTGCGGCCGCCAATCAGCTCTCTTCGCAATCGGAGCGCATGAGTGAGCTGCTGGCGGCTTTCCGGCTCCCGAACCCGAAGGTCGCCGTGGCGGACATTCCGAACATGACGCCAGAGCTGCTGGCGATGTTCCAGCAGTTCATGGCGATGCAACAGGCGAACGCGGCGCCCCCGAGCACCAACGGGGCGACCGAAGCCACCCCGAGCAACGGGCGCAGCCGCCGAAGCAACGGCGCACGCAAAGGCGCCGGCGAAGACTCCACGTCAGCGTTCCTCGGGGACTCGGAGTTCGGTCGGTACTGACCGGTGTCGAGCGCAGCCACGACCGACGGACTCTCGGATGACGACTTCGAAGAGCTGCGCCATGCGGCCAAGCAGCTCTTCGGGGTCACCATCCTCCGGGAGAAACGGCCCATGGCCGAGGCACGGTTGCGCACCCTATCGAGGAAGATGGGCGGCACGCCGCTCGGCCAGCTCGTACGCGACCTCTCACGTGGGAAGGACCACGCCGTGGCGAGCGAGGTCGTCGATGTGCTCACCACCAACCACACCTACTTCGGGCGCGAGCGGAGACACTTCGACATCTTGCGGAAAGACGCCTTGCCCCCCATCTTGGCCCGCCTCCGCAACCGGCGGGACTTGCGGATTTGGTGCGCGGCGGCCGCCACGGGTGAAGAGCCGTACTACCTCGCGATGCTGCTCATGGACCATCTCGGCCACGAATATGAGGGGTGGCGCGCGGGCCTGCTCGCGACGGACATCTCGGAGCATGCGCTGACGATCGCCAAGGCGGGCGTGTACAGCGCCGAGCGCGTGAAGCCGCTCAGTCCCCGATACATCAAGCGCTTCTTCGAGCCACTCGAGGATCGGCGGCTCCGGGTCAGGGCGAAGGTGCGCAAGGAAGTGGCCTTTCGTCGGTTCAATCTGATGACCGAGCGCTACCCGTTCAGGGAGCCGTTCGAGGTCATCTTCTGCCGCAACGTGATGATCTACTTCGAGAAGCCGGAGATCGAGCATGTGCTCAGTCGCATGGCGGGACTCCTGCGGCCGGGGGGGTGGTTCTTCACCGGCATGGCGGAGTCGCTCGACCGGGCTGATCCACGATTCGAGTACCTCGAGACCGGGGTCTACCGGAGGCGATGATGCACGCGCAGAAGAAGCTGGACCCGGAGAACACGAAATCCCGTCGCTCACTCGTCGTCACGGTCGGGCTCGTCGCGGCGCCCGGATACGGTCGAACAGCGATCGAGGCAGACTTGAAGTCGCGGGGGGAACTCCATCTGACGGCGACGCTGGGCCGGGTCGAAGACGCCGTGGCCGTGCCGAGGCCTCCGGACGTTTGGATCTGCGACGCTTCGCTGGACGCGGGCCTCCTCGACTGTGCTGCCGAAGCCCGACCGGTCATTCGATTCACATACGCGTCGCGGCCCGGCGACCGCGTCGCTGAGGTCATCGCCCTGCCGAACGATCGGCTCGGCCTCGTGGACGCGCTTCGAATCGTCGGTGACCGCGCGCGCCAGCTTGGACTCAGCGGGCGGCTCGCGCGCCGCACGGTGGCCAACCGCCCCGAGTCGATCGCGCCGATCGCTGGGGGCGGCATCGAGCGCTTGATCATCGCCATCTGCGCCGCCAACGGCGGGCCAGCCATGGTCCGCCAGGTGCTCGGCGGCCTGCCCCCTGACGGCCCAGCGGTCTTGCTCGTCCAGCGGATCGGCGGCCCACACGTGCACGGACTGCTCAAGAGTCTCCAGCGGTCGACGGGCCTGAGCGTCGGCCTCGCGGCGGACGGCCAGGAGGTTCGGACGGGGCATGTGTACGTCGCCTCGCCCGGACGACACCTCTTGGTCCAGCGTCATCAGACGGGATATCGGCTGCGCTGCCAAGAGGGGCCACCCGTCAACCACTGCCGACCCTCGGCGGACCTCTTGCTCTCTTCCATGGCCACCGCGGTGGGCCGCTTCGGCATCGGAGTGGTGATGAGCGGCGTAGGGGTCGACGGCGCCGATGGTCTGCTCGCGATGCGGCTCTCTGGAGGAGCGACCCTGGTCCAGGACGAGGCCACGAGCCTGGCCCCAAGCATGCCCCGAGCCGCACTCCAGGAGGGTGGAGCGGAGCGCGTCGTACCTCTGGAAAAGCTCGCCCCCGAGATCCTACGCGCCTGCGGGCGCCTGATGCCGAGGAAGCACATCTGATGGACAAGCCAGCGACGTTCGATTCCCAGGCCGGCCGGCACATCGTCATTCACATCGCGGAAGGGCTCTACGCCATCGACGCGTCACACGTGGTGGAGATGCACGCCCTCGGAGCGCTCTCACCTCACCCGCATGGCTCAGCCGTCGTGCGCGGGGTCGCGAGAGTCCGGGGTCGCTTGATCCCCGTCGTCGACGTGCGCCACCGCATGGGCATGCCCCCCGTCGACCAGAAAGTGAACGAGCTGGATTCACAGCTGGCCGAGCGAGAACTCGAACATCGGCAGTGGATCTCCGAGCTCAAGACGAGCGTGCGTTCGGGCGAGCCCTTCGCCGGAACGACCGACCCGCAGGCGTGCGCGTTCGGCCGATGGCTCAAAGGCTACACGCCGCCCAGCGACCGTGTCGCTTCGCTGGTCGCTCGGTTCGACGCGCCACACCGACGTTTTCACCAGGCCGCCGCGAGGGCACAGGCAGAGCTCGACGCGGGCGACCAGGCTGGAGCGGCCGAGATCGCACGGAACACAGAGAGCCGTGACCTCACCGAGATGGCGGGGCTCTTCACTCGCGTGCGAACGGCTCTCAAGGAGAGCGTGCGAGAGATCGTCGTATACGTCGAGGTCGATGGCGCCTGGCGTGGGCTCGCGGTGGACGCCGTGGACTCTGTGACCGAACTCGGCGCTCGACGGGACCGGTGCCTCGACGACGGGAATCCGTTTGTGCACGAGATGGCGTCGATCCCAGGTCGATCGGAGGGCGTCTTCGTCCTGGACCTGCGGGCTCTGCTCAGGGGTCGCCGGACGGCAGCGTGAGGAGCCGATGAAGTACTCAGCGGCCAGTGAGTCAGCCCGGCCGCTACCGGGCCAACACCGAGCAGAGGCTGCTGTGGGGAGGCTCGAGCCTGTCGCCCCCGCCCACTATCTCTCCCGCCACTACGCAGTCTCTCAGATCGACCGCGCCAAGTACCAAGTCGTCCGGACCGCCGAAGCCTTCGACCGTGTCGACGGCGTCGGCCCTGAGTTCAGCGCGCTCATCGCGTCGCTCTCGTCCAAGCAACCGCAGGGGCTGCTCTGCGACCTGCGGCTGGCGCGCGGCAGAAACGACCGTGCGTTCGAGGTCCAAGTGGCGGAGTACCGCCGCCGCCTCCTGAGCCTGACCCGGAACACCGTCGTGCTCGTCGCCACCGCGACCGGCGCGCTGCAGGTCATGCGGCACGCCGTCCTCGACGGTCTGCCCGATCTGCGGGTCGTGGCCGATCCGCTGGTCGCGCGCCGTCTCGTCCTGGCTGGATTGCGAACCTAGTCGGGGCGTTTGTGCTTTCGGATCTGCAACCCGAGGCTTCATCCGAGAACGAGATCAACCAAGACACCCCTAAAAACGGGCCCGAGCCGACCAGGCACAATCCTGGCAAGTTACAAGGGTGTGGGAAATGTCAGCCCAACCCCCCGCGTCCTGATCGTCGACGACGAGGAACTCATCCGGCGCGTCGGCGCTCGCATGATTCGGGCTCGGTTTGGTGCAGATGTCGTGGAAGCCCTCGGCGGCATGCACGCCCTCTCCCTCTGGCGACGAGACCCCCAGGCGTTCGACGTTATCGTGATCGACCTGGACATGCCGGAGATGGACGGCGTGACGCTCCTGAGCCGGCTCGAGCGACTGGCGCCGGATGTTCCGGTGGTCGTCTGGTCGGGCCGTGAGCTGGATCCCGCGCCGCCAGAGCTGGCCGCTGCGGCGGCCCTCGTGAGCAAGGCTCAACCGGTCGCAGCCCTCATCGACGCCCTCGAGCGCACCATGGGTACGAGCCTGCGTCGGTCCGGTGCGCGCATGCGACCGCAAGCGTTTCAGGACGCTCCGGTCAAGCGCGTCGTCAACGGCGAGTGAGCCTTGCCGGTGCCGTCCGTGTGCCGCGAACGCCAGGCGCTTTGAGCTGAACGGGTCGCTCGGCGAGGTCCCGGTCGTGTGCGCTGTCGCTTTGGAAGAACCGAGCGCGCAGGAATCGGCATCCAGAGTGCCATTTTTGACACGACGGACAGGCCGCTGTGAGGTTTCGCGTCCGTTGAAACGGTCCGTGCCGCAGAGGTAGGCTCCAGGGGCGCGCATGGTCGGTGTGCGCGCGGAGGATGCAATGAGCCGCTTTGATCGCTTGTCTTGGGTTCGGTTCGGTTTGAGTGCCCTGCTCCTGTTCATCTTCGCGTGTAGCGGAGGCGGGAGCTGTGGCGGGTGCGAGGCGTGCGGAATCACGCCCATCCCTGAAGGATTCCCGCTCGCGCAGCGGATCGACAACTCGGCTCAGGTCCGACTCACCGAGAGCGGCATCGGGTTCATCGAAGACAACATCGACCAGATCGTGACGATCTTCCTGCCGGACGGGCTCGACTTCCCGATCGACGAGCAGGAGATCGACGCCGGCATCACGATCACCATCTGCCGTGGCGGCGGCTGCCAGGCTCACATCGAGATCGACTCGCTCGAGGTCGTGCCGACCGACCCGAACATCCTGCGGGCGCACCTCCGCCTCATCCTCGACAGCCGGAACGCTGCGGGTGAGCGGTCCGCTTGGCCGGGCACCTGCGACATCGACATCGACACCCGCCGGGACAGCCGGCCGTACATCGGCATGGACGTCGACATCCGGGTGCAGGGCGTCGACGGCGCGCGGCCGGCACGCGGCGGCTACACGGAGATGATCGTCGAGAACATCGCGCTCACCGAGGGCGAGGACATCGAGAACGACGACATCGACATCTCGGGTGGTTTCCTCGGCTCGTGCGGGCTGCTGAACCTCGGCTTCCTCAAGGGCTTCATCCTCGGCCTCGTGCAGGACCAGCTGAGCGGCGCCATCGATGGCGCGCTGGGCGACAACCTCTGCACCACGCAGGGTGAGTTTGGGTGTCCGACGGGCACGACCGCGGACGGAGCTGCGGACGACCCGGACGCCGTCTGCCGATACGACGACGGCGTGTGTGCCTCGATCCTCCTCGGCTTGGACGGCCAGGGCGACCTGGGCGGGACCCTCATCGGTGGCTTCTCCCCGGGCACCCACGCTCACGCCCAGATCCTGCTCGCCTCGGGCGGCGACGGCGAGGCCGTGAACAACGGCATGAGCCTCTTCTTCTTCGGTGGCTTCATGGGCACCAGCCCCGACTTTTCGGAGACGCCCGCCCACAACGCATGCGTTCCCGTGGTGGAGCCTCCCCCGCTGCCGGTCATTCCGCGCGTGGAAGCCTTCCGCGGCAATGTCATCCCCGGCACGTCGACGGAGACCCACGTCGGCATCGGCGTGGCCGAGCAGTACCTGGACTACGCGCTCTATGGTCTCTTCGACTCGGGCGCTCTCTGCATCGGCGCCGGCACGCGACTCTCGCAGCAGCTGAGCACCGGCTTGCTCTCCGCAGCCATCATGAGTGTGCCGGACCTGACCTACCCCAACGGTGCCTCGGCGGTGACCATCGCCGTTCGACCGCAGCAGCCGCCGGACGTCACGCTGGGCGCCGGTGGCGGCGCCGACCCGATCCTCCAGATCGCGATGCCCCAGACGCAGATGGACTTCTACGTGTGGAGCACCGAGCGCTACGTGCGCTTCATGACCTTCCAGACCGACCTCAACATCGGCGTCGACCTCACGGTCGAGGCCGGCGAGATCGTGCCGAACATCGTCTACGTGAACTCCGACAACCCCGTCGTGACAAACAGCGAGCTGCTCGAGGAAGACCCGGGCCTGCTCGCCAACACGATCTCCACGATCATCGGCAGCTTCGCGAGCATGCTCGGCAGCTCCATCAGCCCGTTTGCGCTGCCCGACATCATGGGCTTCGAGCTTCAGGTGCCCGAGGGCGGGCTCACGAGCGTCAACGACGGCGGGGAGAACTTCCTCGGCATCTTCGCCAACCTCGCGATCGCGGGCGCGGCTCCCCTCACGATGCCGACGGAGACGAGCCTCGAGGTCACCGACCTCGAGCTCGACCGTGAGTCCATGCACCCGGCGCACTGGGGTGAGGGCGACGGCAATGCTGTCTGGCTGAGCTTCGCCGGCAGCGGCATCAACGCGGTCGAGTACGAGTACAGCTACCGCATCGACGGCACCGCCTGGTCCCTCTGGACGACCGACGAGCGCATCCAGATCAACGACGACATTCTGCTGCTTCAGGCGCGCCACACCATCGAGGCGCGCTCCCGCGTCGTCGGAGAGCCGGCGACGATGGATCCGACGCCGGCGCGAGTCGAGCTCTTGGTCGACATCCTGCCTCCGCGCATCAACGTCGGCCGGACGGTCGAGGGCGTCGAGATCGACGCGACCGACCTCATCACGCCGGCCGACCGTTTGGAGTACCGCTACTTCGTCGACGGCGTCTGGTCGGCTTGGACCGACGAGCGGATCCACGACCTCGCGACCGATGCGCACGACGCACGGGTCGAAGTTCGCGACGAGTCGGGCAACGTCGGCAGCGCGCAGGTCGCGCTCATCCGCGGACTGCCCAACACGGCCGGTGGCGACGGCTGCGGCTGTCGGGCGGCCGGCGACGACAGCCGGGCTCCGATCGGGCTGCTCGCGATGCTCGGCGCCTTCGGCGCCATCCTCTTCCGGCGCCGCCGCCGGAACGCCTCGGCGCACGCCACCCCGAAGGGCCGCCGCGTCCCTTTTCTCGTGTGGCTCGGGCTCGGCGCCATCGCGCTGATCGCCTCGGGTTGTGACTGCGGCGGCGAGCAACTGCCCTGCGGCGGCCGCTGCACGGCTGCGACCCCGCCGGCGATGACGGCGGGAAGCGTCTGCTGCCCTTCGACCGACATGTGCGCGATGTACGACGTCGACGCGCTCTGCGACCCCGGCTACACGTGCGCCGTCGAAAACCTCGTGCTCGACGAGACCTGCGGCGTCACCTGCTCGATGTGTGATGCGAAGCCGGCCGTGTCGCCGGGCGTGCTCGCCACACACCTCGACATGGTGGTGGACGACAGCGGCGCGGTCTTCATCTCGGGATACAACCCCGGGAACCCAGCAGGCCTCGACCTCGGCGACCTGGTTTTCGGCACCTGGAACGGCACGGACGTCGACTGGGAGATCGTCGACGGTGCGCCGAGCACCCCGATCACCAACGACCCGACCGCGTGGCGCGGAGGCGTGAGCGCACCGGGCGACGACGTCGGCCGGTGGACCTCGATGGCCCATCAGGACGGCACCTTCCTGATCACCCACTACGACACGACAAACACCGCGCTGCGCTTCTCAGCTGGTGGGCCAGGCGCGTGGGCCAGTCACACGATCGATGAAACGGGCGACTCCGGGCGCTACTCGTCGCTCGTCGTCATGACGGACGGGACGCCCGTCGTCTCCTACCTGCGCATGGCCGAGGACCCGATGACCGCGGGGCAGATCAGGGGCTCGGTCATGGTCGCCATGGCGAACACGATGAACCCCTCCGCTCCGACCGACTGGACCCTCACGGAGGTCGCGTCGGGCCCGATGAACTGCCGGCCGGAGTTCTGCGGCGGCGGTCTCGGCACCGCGTGCCTCGAGAGTGGTCTCTGCGTGAGCACAACGAGCGACTGCCCGGAGAGCTGCGGCAGCCCCGACGTTTGCGTCATGGGCAGCTGCCAGGCGGCCGTTCCGACGGGCTTCGTCGAGGACTTGCCGCCCGCCTACGGCCTCTTCACCTCGATGGCCGAGACCCCCACGGGCCTGGGCGTGGTCTTCTACGACCGCACGAGCGGCAATGTGTACGGCGCCAACTACGACGGCTCTGCCTGGGGTGCTGCGTTCCACATCGATGGCTACCTGCTCGCCGACCCGAACGTCGGCGACTCCGGACAAGCGGCGAACCTCGCCGTCGACTCCGCCGGTCTCTGGCACGTGGTCTACATCGACGGCGCCGAGGAGACGCTCCGCTACGCTCAGGTTCAGTCGGACGGGACCGTGGTCAGTCGCGAGATCGTCGATGACGGCAGCACTTCGGATGGCACGACCCGGTTCATGGACGGGCGTCACATCGTCGGTGACGACGCCTCCATCGTCGTCGACGCTGGCGGCGGCGTCCGGGTCATCTACCAGGACGCTACGTCTCAGCACGCGGTCGAGGCCGTGCGCGCCCCCGGCGGCGGGGCGTGGACGATCCGCCGCTTCGACTCCGAAGGCTCGACCGGCTACTGGCTCGAGCAGCAGCTCCTGGGCACCACGGCCTACGCGGTGACCTTCTGGCGCGAGCGCATGCGCCGCACCATGAGCAGCGGCGTTCGCGTCACGACGCTCGAATGAGGCTATAGGAGGTCGATGACCCTTTGTACCGTGCTCATCGCCAGCCTTCTCGCCGCCGCCTGCCCAGGGTTTGCCGCGGCGCAGGAGGCGGGTGACCTGCCCCCTACCTTTACGAGCGACCGCCCCGGGTTCGCCAGCGGCACGGGTGTCGCGGCACGCGAGCACCTGACCATGGAGGCGGGCGTCAGCGCGTCCTTCGGCGACGTGCCAGAAGGCTCCCTGCCGAACATCTCCCTCCGGGCCGGTCTCTTCGACTGGCTCGAGGCCAGGGTGCGGGCGCCGAGCGGCGTAGGCGTATTTGCGCCCGGAGGCTCGGTCTTCGGCCTGAGCGACGCCTCGATGGGGTTCAAGCTCGGCGGACGCCTGGCCGACAACCTCTCCATGAGCGTCGACTGGGAAATCTCCCTTCCGATCGCGACCGACGGCTTTGGCTCTCCCGAGGCGACGCTCTTCGCGGACCTCAACATCGATTGGGGTTTCTGGGGACCGCTGACCCTGACGCCCAACTTCGTCGCACTGGTGCTCGCAGACACGGACGCCACGACGGGCGAGACCGTTCGCTACTTCGAAGGCGGCGGCAGCCTCAAGCTGACCTGGCAGATCATCGAGGTCTTCGGCCTCTACGTTCAGAGCTATGTGCTCAAGAGCGAGACCAGCGACTGGCGCGTGCAGGTCGGGGGCGGGCTCTTCTGGATGGTCGCTCCAAACGTCCAGATCGACGCGAGCTTCGACGCGGGCGTGACGACCGAGGGCGACGCGCCGACGGCCGCCATCGGCACGACCATGCTCTTCTGACGCGACCGCTGGTCCAGGCGCGACGCCCGGAGGCAGCGTTCATCGACCCGCCGAAGGCACGAGCTCCCGGGGCCGGGTGCATCTGCGTGGCGGCCGGGCTGCGCCGCTCGACCTCTCCATGGGTTCGAGGCGCCCTGTCACCCGGGCCGCAGAGCGCCCAACGCGTGCTTCAGCCGACTTCCTGCAGCGCCATCGCTCCGAGGAACGAGCGCTTGCCGAGCTTCACCCCGTTGTGTCGCAAGATCCCGTAGGCCGTCGTCACGTGGAAGTAGAAGTTGGGGATGGCGAAGTCCCTCGCGTAGTCCTCGCCGCGCACCCGGACGTTCTCAGGCAGGAACGAGAGCTTGAGCACGCGATCATCGCCGCCCTCGAAGTCTGACGCCTCGAAGGACTCCAAGTACGTGACCACGTCCGCGATGCGCGCGCGGAGCTGCTCGAGGCTCGTCTCGTTGTCCTCGTGTTTGGGGGGCGTTTTGTCGGCCAGCCGCGCAGCCAGGAACTTCGCCGTGTCGGTGGCGCTCTGAATCTGACGGGTCAGGGAGAACATGTCGGGGGAGAGCCGGAGGCCGAGCAGCACCTCGGGATCGAAGCCCTTCGCCTCGGCGAGTTCAACGGCCTCGCCGAGCCAAGAGTCGAGGTTCCGGAGCATCTTGATCGGTTGCTGGACACACTGTTTGTGGAGAGTCATGAAGCGTGCCTAGAGACCGCTGAGACCGACGTCAAGCGCGCTTGTGCAGCGCCGGCGAGCCATGGCGGATCCCAATCTACGAGTGCACAGCGAAGGGTCTTCAGCATGGAAATCGACTTCAACCTTCTCGGTAACGACGCCTGGAACTGGGCGAAGAGCACGGCCCCGAGCGTCATCGGCGTCATCGTCGCCCTCTTTGTCGCCTGGATCGTTGCAGGAGCAGTCCGACGCACGCTGGCCCGCGGGTTCGAGCGAACGAAGTTCGACAAGACGCTGGCCCGCTTCTTCTCGAACCTGGCTCGCTACCTGATCTTGATCGCCGCGCTGCTCGGCTGCCTCGGGGTGTTCGGCATCGACACCACCAGCTTCGCGGCCGTCATCGGCGCCGCGGGCCTCGCGATCGGCCTCGCCTTTCAGGGCACGCTGGCCAACTTCGCGGCCGGCATCATGCTGCTCATCTTCCGTCCCTTCAAGGTCGACGACCTGGTCGAGATCGGCGGCGTGACGGGCCATGTGCAGGAGATTGAGCTCTTCACCACCGAGCTGATGACGGCGCTCAACGAGAAGCTGATCCTCCCCAACAGCGAGATCTTCGGCTCCACGATCAAGAACTACACGCACCACAACAGCCGCAGGATCGACATCGACGTGGGCTGTGACTACAGCGCCGACATCGACGCGACACGGGAGGTCCTGGAGAAGGCGATCTCCGACCTCGAGCACGCCCTGACGGAGCCCGCGCCTTCGATCTTCCTCAAGGGCCTCGGCGGCTCGTCGGTCGACTGGGTGGTCCGCGCACACTGCGAGAACGGGGCCTACTGGGACCTCCACCAGGAGCTGGTCCGAGCGACCAAGTACGCGCTCGACGGCGCCGGCATCGGGATCCCCTACCCCCAGATGGACGTGCACCTCGACGGAAGCCTCACCGGAGACGCCAAGTGACGAAGCCGACGCAGCTCTTGCTGGCTCTCTGCCTCGTCGGGTTCGTCTCGACGTCAGCCACCGGCGCCGCTCAGGACGCGCCCAGCGACGCGGCCGCCCACACGGAATCGACCGGTGAGCACAACCCCGAGGACGACCTCCGCCTGCAGTTGACGGCCGGCTCGGCGCTCGCCTATGGCAACGCCCGCAACCTCGCCGTCAACCTCGGCGGCAGCTTCGCGCTGCGCGACGGCGCACACGCCTTCGTGGTCGAGGCTGGCTGGGTCTTCGGCATGACGTCCGTGCGTCGTGACCCGGACATGATGGACTACGCGTTTGGCGACTTCGCCGAGACCGCGAACAACCTCTCCGGCCGGCTTCGGTACGACTTCTTCGCAGACGACGACAACGCCATTTTCGGCGTTCTCAGGGGACGCCGAGACCCGTTCGCGAACCTCGACCCGCGACTGCAGGTCCAGGCCGGCTACATGCGCAACCTCCTGAGAGAGGAGAACCACCGCTTCTGGGTGGAGCTGGGCGTGGACTTCTCGTACGACCGCTTCGCCTCGGGCAACGTGGACCTGGGCGGTGGCGTCACGTCCGACGACCGGTCGCTCTTCGCCGCCCGCGGGTTCGTTGGCTACTCGAATGAGCTGAACTCCGCCCTCACCTGGAAGAGCGGCCTCGAGGTGCTTTGGGTGGTCGCGCGGACCCCTGCCCCGATGGACGCCGGTCATTTCCGTTTCGAGTGGCTCAACCAGTTCCGAAGTACCGTCGAGGACTGGTTTCAGCTCTCGCTCGACATCACCGCCCGCATCGATTCGCAGCCACCCGGGCAGGAGTCACCGTGGCAGGAGAACGCGATGGGCCAGCCCACGCAGATGTTCGATCTGCTGACGACCTTGAACCTGGTCGGCAACTTCGACCTCGACGGTGAAGCGGCCGCCGAGGAGGAGGAGGCGGACTGCCCGGCCTGTCCGGAGGTCGAGCCGTGTCCCGTGGGTGATGAGGCCAGTGAGACTGGGGCCGAGAGCGAGGCCGAGAGCGAGACCGAGGCCGAGGCCGAGAGCGAGACCGAGGCCGAGGCCGAGAGCGAGACCGAGGCCGAGGCCGAGAGCGAGAGCGAGGCCGAGAGCGAGGCCGAGACCGCTAGCGAGGCCGAGGCGGAACCCGAGGTCGATGTCGCTTCTGGCGCTGGCGCCGCGGAGACGTCCGACGGTGGGGACGCTTCGGGGGCCGAGCCGGCTTCTGGCGCCTCCGAGTAACCCTCCATCCTCGATCCCGGCGGGCGACTCGTGCACCCTCGTCGACGTGTTCCGTGCCTCCACCGTCGTCGTGACGCCCGACTCTCAGCTCACGTCGGACTTCGACATGGCGGAGCGCACGGCCACGGCGACGCCGCGGGACACCATCAAGGGCATGTTCTTCCCCCGGGTCGAGGCGATGATCACGGCGCGGGACCCATCGTGGCGAACCACCGAGCACGTCTCTTTTCGCGACTACCCGCTGACCGATTACTTCCGGCTGGTGAGCACGGCGGCGCAGCTCACCCACCCGGACGTGCCGTTCTCGGAGGCCGTGCGACGCATCGCGGGCGCTGACTTCTCTGCGTTCGCAAACACCCGGGTCGGGCGGATCTCGTTGGCGTTCATGGGCGACGCGCTCACCACGCTCGATCAATCCGACTACCTCTACAACATCGTGCTCAAGGGCCAGGCTCACATCGTCTCCGAGCGTGAGGGAGACGTGGTGACCATCCGCTACCGGAGCTACCCAGGCCCGGTCGAGGCCTACCCGCTCGGCACCATCGAGAGCACCTTGCGGCACTTCGGCAAGGGGTGGCGAATCACGATTGAGCATCTCGCGCCCCTCGACGCGAACTACACCATCGAGGTTCAGCCGTCTCCCAGCCAGACGGCGCGGGCGTAGTCCTTGGGCGAGAGCTCCAGGGGGACCGGGCCGGCGGGCACGATCTCGTTGCCGGAGCGGCCAAAGTAGCCGTTCCGAGCGTGGTCGAGATTGGAGGCCTCCGCGATTCCGGGCCAGGCCAGCATTCGCTCGAGCCAAGCCGCCAAGTTGGGGAAGTCACGCACGCGGGCCCCATTGAGTCGGAAGCGGGCGTAGTAGACCGCGTCGTGGCGGTAGAGGGTCGGGAAGAGGCGTAGATCAGCCTCGGTCGGCTCGTCCGATTCAACCAACCACGGCTGCCGTGCCAACCGCTGATCCAACCAGCGAAACGCCGCGAAATACCGGGCGTAGGCGCGTTCGTAGGCGTGCTGAGAGTTGGCAAAACCCGCCTTGTAGGCGCCGTTGTTGATGCGCTGGTAGACGAGCTCGTTGATCTCGTCGATGGCGTCGGCGTGGGCCTCCGGATAGAGACAGATGGGTCGACCGGCGAGCTCACCGAACGCGCTGTCGAACATGCGTAGAATCTCGGCCGACTCATTGTTGACGATCCGCTCCGACTGCGTGTCGTAGAGGATCGGCACGGACTTCTCCGGGCTGCCTTCGGCCTCGTAGTACTCGATCAGGAAACGCCGGCCGTTCAGGGGATCATCGTCGCAGCCTGGGATGGAAGGGTTGAGCTGCCATCCACGGGTGGGATGCCGCCGGAAGTAAACGACACTAGCGCCAACGACGGCTTCGAGGCCCTTGACCGACCGCGCGAGCAGGGCGCGGTGCGACCAGGGGCAGTTGTAGGGCGCGAAGAGGTGATA
>Ga0114933_10003553_pt1 | contig 15125 bp, 16 predicted proteins | sample 4SBtaG_FD_89691 | JGI IMG/M metagenome (GOLD analysis project Ga0114933, IMG submission 89691) | Deep subsurface microbial communities from Kolumbo volcano to uncover new lineages of life (NeLLi) - 4SBTROV12_W25 metaG | ecosystem: Environmental > Aquatic > Marine > Volcanic | place: Kolumbo... | reverse complement strand
ATGAGATGTTGCAGTACTCAATAATTTACAGAGGTTCGAATCTGTTAAGATACAAACTTGTCTAACAAAAACTAAAATCAAACCAAATCATATACATATTGGAACCAAAAATAAGACATCACAGTACCACTTCCCATCCGGTCCACCTATCATCATGGGTATTAAATAAGACCCAGATGATGGCATCATCTGATGGAAATTACACTAGAGAAAATCAACAGTAGATCAGATCCGTATCAGTTGTTTTTGGATTCCATAAAGAACAAGGAGACTGCCAGACGATACAAGAATTTACTGTACACATTTCTCAAATTAATTCCAAATCAAATTTATCAAGACATTCTAGGAGAGACTCCACAGGATAGAGAAAGAGAGACACTTGCGAAATTCTTTGTAGATATTGCAAGAAAGGATTCAGATATTGCAACAAACATTGTTGCGGAATACATCAAAGAAGACAAAAAGAGAATTGACTCCGGAGAGATGAGTCCTCAGACTCTGCCAAACCACATAAAGCCAATCAAAGTTTTACTTGACTCCAACAGAGTTGCAATTCACTGGAAATCATTGACAAAACTATATCCTAGAATCAAACGTGGATCAAATGACAGAGCATACAAGACAGAAGAAATGCAGAGAATGCTTGAGGTAACAAACGACATTACGGACAAGGTTATCATTACAATGTTCTCATCAGGTGGATTCAGACTAGAGGCATGGGATTATTTCACATGGAAAGATTTGGTTTTTTTTAAAAACAATGACGGCAGTTACAAGGGGGCAGCACTGCTTGTATACAGAGATGATCCGGAGCAATACTGGACATTTATCACACCTGAAACATGTAATGCACTGGAAATTTATCGTGAAAAATGGAAATCAGATATTGGAGAGTATCCAAAACCAGATGATCCACTAATCAGGGCGGTGAAATTTACCGCAATTCTCAGACTGAGTCAAAAGGGAGTAAGAAAAAGAGTTGAGAAAATAGTAAAGGCAATAGGTCTCAGACCACCACTGCCACCAGGAAAAAGAAGACACGAGGTAAAGCTTGATCATGGTTTTAGAAAGTCGTTTAACACAAACATGAGACGTGCAAAGGTGGATTATCTGGACAAGGAGGATATGATGGGGCACAAGGTAGGACTGGAGAAACACTATGAGCGGTATAATGAGGAGGATTTTGAAAGATTCTCCGAATACCAAAAGGCAATTCCATTTCTGACAATTTCAGACGATGAGAGAATGAAATTAGAAAATCAGCAACTAAAAGAGGAAAAATCAGTACTTGAGAAAGAAATTCCTACAATGATTCAAGAGGCAGTAGAGCGAATAAAGACAGATTTACAAAAAGAGGGCTGGAGCACAGTGCATTAAAGTGGACAAATTGTCCACCTTATCAAATTAATGCCGTCAAATTGACGGTATTTACAAAATAATCCTGACAAATTGTCAGCTTTTTCAAAATGTGTCTAATTTAGGCCTCTGAAATAATGTCGCCAAATTGGCGGCATTACGATGATCGCCTTACATGATGATACTTAAGAAGATGTTCCAGATGACATCCCATGAAATGAGTTTCATATTGGAAATGGTTTGTGTTGCATGTTCTGTTGGTGATTGCAGATATCATCAAAATAGAATACTTGCCAAAGACAATGTTACAGGATTAGAAATAGAAGCAAGGTGTGTTTGTAAAAATTGTCGTACAGAAAATTAACAAAAAAAGAGATTAACGGATTCATAACGAATCTCTGTAACGGATGTAACGTAAGTAACAAACAGCGTAAATTTCTAGAACGCGGATTCAGAATAAATCTAGAACAAAAACAATATTTCTGCATTGAAGACTTTTCTGAACTGAAACCTACAACTTTCAGACAGTATATTTACAAATTACGGAAATTCATCATAACTGGAATTAAGAGCAACCCTTGTTTTTATAGAATTAAAGGGACTCCCGAATTGTCATCAGGTAGACCCGTAACGGATAGACCAATGGGGGATAAGATGATTCAGATTTTAGGACATGTGAGGGAACAGCCTGCTTCAATTCATGATATCAAAATCCAAACATTCTCAGAAAATCTTCACGATATTCTGCTAAAACATGGAATGAAATCTGATTCATTCAACAAGGGTATTTTTCTCCCTAAACTTCGTTTTGATGTTAATACTTATTCTAAAATTCAAATTTATCGCAGTACTGTGACTATTGATATCGCTTGCACTCATCAACCACTAGTTTATGACATAGCAGGAGTTACCCAGCTTACATCCATCTTGGGTCAGATATACTACCATCTTCAACTTCTTTCTAAATCAAAAGCTCATGTTCCATCCGTAGGTGAATGGATTGTGAAAATGTATCATGCTGGGAAAGACGGTACACAATCTTTCAGTGGAGACAGCTATGAGATACGATATGATGAACTGGTAGATGGAACAATTAGATATTACAACAAGCTTTGGGGTGATGGCATCAGAAGACCAAGATTTGAAAGGGTAATAACTCCAAATGTGACTTTGATTGAAGAAATTGATCGTATCATGATTGATGAATATCTTTCAAATAGATGAGAAGGATGATGGATAAGAAGAAGAAATCCAAAATTTGGCAACCTGATCCCAAAATCTCTAGTATGATAAAATCACCCTATGACAAAGGAATCCCTGCCTATGTTGCAGCAAAATTTCTCATAAGAGACAAAGAAGGAAACATTGTAAAGAACCCCAATGTCAAAACATACTTCAAGTATTGGGAATACTGGAAGGAACAACACTGTAAAGAATCAGCAAAAGAATCCGTCAAGAAATTTAAAAAACGACAAAAAGAATACGAAAGACATTACTGTACTGCATACGATAAACTGATTTTGACAATTAATGAAATGATGCAGACATTAGAGAGCTGCAGAAAATTCAGACATGGGGGATTGTTCGGCTATGAGAACTTTGATCACACCATTCCTCACATTGACATTGATCTTAAACTGGAGATGAGGATAATGAGGGCAAACAAGCTTTGCGGGGAGATAAAGATGGAAAAATTTTCCCCCCTCTGGGGAGATCCGTTGAAGCTTTTTAATAAAAACAAACTCGACAAAAAACTAAATCAATTTACCAAAAAAACACATTTGCTGCTGCTGCGAACAACAGTCTTTCTTGCAAAAAGAAAATCAAAAAAAATGGTACTTGATTGTCAAATCAATACACCAAAGACGGAGGATATTGTCATAAAATGCAGAATCTGTGCAATATCAATATAATTAAAAAATAGTTTTTTGAATGGCGATCTGTTTGTGGAGATTATCTGCAAAAAACATGGTGCAATAATGAAGTGTGTGCCTAAAACTAGTGGATAATAACACATAACTTTTTCAAAAAATGGGATTTGATCGCAGAGATATTTCCTTTGGAACCATTTGGAACTAAATAATCCCCAAAAGAGTATCTGGAACTTAACAGATTAATCCCAAAAACCAGTACACAATTCATGAAAAGATGTGACTGGGTGTATGATGACATTCACATAAAATATCATGACACAGAATGGGGTGTTCCATTACACAATGACCGGAAACTCTTCGAGTTCCTAGTTCTTGACGGGATGCAATCAGGACTTTCCTGGAAAATAATCCTTAACAAAAGAGATTCGTTCAGAAAAGCATTTGACAATTTTAATCCAAAAAAAATATCAACGTATACGAAAAAAGACATCACAAGACTTCTTGGAGACAAAGGAATAGTAAGAAATAGAAGGAAAATAGAATCAATCATTAACAATGCAGGGATATTTCTTGAAACAAAAAAGGAGTTCAAGACATTTGATTCGTATGTGTGGTCCTTTGTAGACTACAAGACAAAGAGGAACAGTTTCAAGCAATGGTCAGACATTCCCGCAGTGACAAACGAGTCAAAGGCAATGAGCAGGGATATGAAAAGCAGGGGATTCACATTTGTCGGTCCCACCGTATGCTATGCTTTCATGCAGACAGTCGGGATGGTGAACGATCATCTGATAGGATGCTTCAGAAGAAACGAGTTGTAGGTTATTTTTCTCTGAACTTTCTCTGTATTTTTCTCATGCACTTGTCAGGGTTTTTTTCAATGTCATGCTCCCACAATCTCAACACGGACCATCCTTCTCGCCTTAGCTTTCTCGCATATCTCTGATCACGTTTCATGTTTGTCTCAATCTTGTCCCTCCAGAATTTTTTTGCCAGTTTCTTTTTTTTATGGTATTTGTAACCGTGCCAAAAATCCCCGTCACAGAAAACTGCGATTCTTTTTCTCTTGTGTGCAAAATCAGGATTGGCAAACATCTTGGGGTACATCTCAAATCTGTATCCAGCATCTGAGAGCATCTTCTTCATTTTGAGATCAATCTTTGTGTTGCTGCCCCTTATTCGGGACATGACCCAGGATCTTTTTTCGGGAGAAAATATGTCTGTCAATTTATGAATGGAAGGTCAGGGGAATCGATCCGTTACCAAATTATTCCAAAAAGAATTGTTGGCCCTCCACTGAGAATACAGTCTAGGATTTCCGGTATACATGCCACTGTCAAAGAAAACATCGCCCTTTGAAACATTCTCAATCCAATTATCATAGATTATGGTGCTTCCAAAAACTATGGAACTGTATTTGCCATCGGAGTCCTTGAGACACTTGAACCATCCCTTCTTGTTGAATTTTCTTTCAAGCTTTCCCTTCAGCGAATCCATGTCCCAACGTGCAATTGTAAGATTCTCTGTTTGACATTCTGATGGTACCAAAGATGTTTTGTCTTCTCTCTGATCCTTTGAGAAGGAATATGTCGCAAGGATGTTTTTGTCTTCATCTATGACAAGTTTCTGTCCGTATGAGTTAACCCTGTTGATTTTCGGGATTGGTGCTCCCGACCAAGAATGTCTTCCGGGTTTCTTTGGATTAGGATGCCCGAATATAATTAGAAAATCATCTTTTGAAAGGTCATACTTGTCATCCTTGAAAATATAATAGTCTGCAGACCAATCCCCGAACGTTGTCTTGCTTGTAGTGTCATTTTTCATCTCATACCCCATCAGGTCTGCATCATTTACCCCGTTGGGATCAACACCCATCTGAATTTCAAGCCAGTGTCCTTCCTTTCCATCATGTCCTGCTGTAAATTTTGTAGTGTCTGATTTTTTTCCATGAACATTTTTCATGTATCTGTTTATGATTGTCTGACGATCATCTGTTGTCATTATTACAGATTAGTTATGTCACCAGACTTTAAGTGGATCCTCGGGTTTCATCATCTTATGAGCATCACAAAAAATGAACTTGTGGACGATCTTTACAAAATCCTTACATCGTCAATAGCAAATACTCGATTCTTTAGTGCAAGATCAAAAGGGTTCAAAGCGGAATTAGAATATGCTGCAAAGATGAAAAGTGATGGGGATGATGTTTTAGATGCAGGTCAGTTTATTGTTAGCAAAAAGGATAGTGATGAAAATCCTGAAAACTTTATTTTTTACATGACTGTTTCAAGTGATGACAAATCCAAGTATGACGGATTGTATGATTTGATTTCCAATCTTTCTGAGATGCGAGGGATGTTTTTCATTGAGGTGGGCGATGTTTCGGAATGGAATACAAGAAAGATCACAACTAAGGAGGGAGTAACCACAAACAACATACAAGTGAATATTGCAGGACCAAAACTGTCCGTATTCCGCTATGACTGTGGCCAGTGGATTTCATCAGGATTTGACGAGATAAAAGAAATGCTGGTAAAGAAATCATCAGAACGAATTGCAAAGAACAAGGAAAATCTGCTAGGATATCTTCCAGCATATGATCTGAAGGAGCTTGTTAACGTTTACTGTAATCGATTTGTTTTGGATGTGGAGCTGGGGGAATACAACAAGGGCATGATGGATTTTGATCACATAGTGATTGAAAACGGAATCTATGTCGCAGTTGAGACAAAAGAAAAAGATCCAATTGGGAAAAGGGATTTTCCCGACGATGAGAGGCAGTGGCATTTTGGGTGGGATTCCCGCAGAATTGGATGGTACATGCATCTCAAAATGGAGATCGGTCTTGATACGAGATATGTGATCCGAGAAATCAACAATCAGACTGATCGGGAATTTGTAAAGTGGAAGAAAATCGACATGAGCAGATTCAGAAAATGCGCATCATGGTTAGCAGAAAGGGCAGGAGGCGGAGGAAGTGGAACAATATCAGCTCCTTACAACGCTTTTGTTAACATCTGATCCTCAGCTAAATTAATAATTACTCAACATTAATTTAAATTAGAAAAATGAAGAGAGGGAATTTTACATTTATCGATCTCTTTGCAGGAATTGGAGGATTGCGTCAGGCATTTGAGTCATCAGGCGGGGAGTGCGTGTTCTCATCGGAATGGAACAAGTTTTCCCAGCAGACATACGAGGCAAACTTTGGAGACATCCCACATGGAGACATTACAGAAATTGATGAAAATGACATTCCTGATCACGATGTTCTAGTTGGAGGGTTTCCATGTCAGCCATTTTCCATTGCAGGCGTAAGCGCTAAAAATCATCTAGGCAGGGCCCATGGATTTGAAGATGAAACTCAGGGAACGTTGTTCTTTGACGTATGCAGAATAATCAAGGCAAAAAAACCAAAGGCATTTCTCCTGGAGAACGTAAAGAATCTGAAAAGCCATGACAAAGGAAACACGTTCAAAGTAATTCTAAATGCACTTCGTGAAGAACTCGGATACGATATTCACTATGATGTCGTAGATGCAAGCAGCCAAGTTCCACAACACAGAGAAAGAATATTCATTGTAGGGTTTGCAGAACAAATGGAATTTGAGTTTCCGACATTAGAAGACAAGAGACCGATACTAAGAAGCATTCTAGAAAAACGTGTAAACAAAAAGTACACACTCATGGACGGCACTTGGGAATCACTTCAAAGGCATCGCGAGAAACACAAGGCAAAGGGGAACGGGTTTGGCTACAACCTTGCAGACAGAAAAGGAATAGCAAAGACACTGAGTGCAAGATATTACAAAGACGGGGCAGAAATTCTGATTCCGCAATTAAACAAAAACCCCAGAAAGCTTACGCCAAGAGAATGTGCAAGGCTCATGGGGTTTCCAGATGATTTTGTCATTCCGGTTTCCGACAACCAAGCTTACAGACAGTTTGGCAATGCCGTTGTGGTTCCCGTAGTAAAAGAAATTGCAAATGCGATGATAAAGTGCATGCAGCATGGAAAGAAAAGAATAACAATAATGGATTATGTGAAATGACTGAGATGAAAGAGTATTCGCGTCCTTTGAAAAAAGCTGAAGCACGACATCGCTATTGGGGCATACTAAAAGATGACCGAGATTTTTTTCCCGAAGCAGGAGTAATTTTCAAAATAAAGTTTCATGACAATACATACGAGCTAAAGGTGAATCACAAGAACGATATCATGACAGGTCAGCTTTACCATACGCATCACTTTCTGGAAAACGATCAAATTACAGTTACAAAGAAAGGCAAAAACTTGTACGTTCTTGATGCACCGGATACAAAACCGTATCCTGAATTAGATTAAAGTTATTCAAAGAGTTTTAGAATTTTTTCCTTGTCTGATTCGTCAAGCAGCATCGTAAACACGATACTGTTAGGATCCTTGGGATTCTCTCCCTTTGGAAAGAATCTCAGTTTGATCTTTTTCTTCTCTTTTTTGGCCTCATATGGAACTCCTCCCAGTCTGTCTCTTTCCATGAAAATTTACATCCCGTGCCATACTTGAGTTTTTTTGCCAGTTTTTTATACTACTCTTCACAACAATTGATCTTGTCATCTGGGATAGTCCTGTCGGATACACAAAAGCGTGTGATTGAGCACGACAAGGGGCATCTGAGGATTGTGGCATGTCCAGGATCCGGAAAGACAGAGGTTGTAAGCCGAAGGGTGGCAGAACTGATCAAGAAAGGAGTGCCATCGTCCTCAATTGTAGCATTCACATTTACAATAAAGGCTGCAGAAGGGCTAAAGCTTAGAATAAGAAAAATCCTTGACGAGGAGTGCAAAGACAAGTCCGATTTTGGAGACATGTATGTGGGGACTCTGGATTCGTTCTGCCTTCACATTCTAAAAGAACTGAAACCCGAATATCGCTCCTTTGAAGTTCTGGATGATGCAAGAAAGGTGGCATTCATCGACAGATGGTTTTACAAAATGAATTTTAAAATTTTACAATTAGGAAGCCTTGGAAAATGGAACGCGATAAAGTGGTTCATCAGAAGTGCAGACAAGATGATGATGGAAAGGGTAAGTGCGGAGGATCTTTCCAACAAGGATTTTGCACAATGCTATGAAACATACAGGGAGAAGCTAAAGGAGCAGCGCTTCTTTGATTTCAGCTCCGTCATCTACACGTTGCTTGACATTTTGAACAGCGACAAGGACGCACTCAAACAGCTTAACGAATCTGTCAAGCATGTGATTTTTGACGAGTATCAAGACGTAAACAAACTACAGGAAGAGCTTTTGGAATTTCTATCAAGGGGAACAGAGTCGGTATGCGTTGTAGGCGATGATGATCAGAACATATTCCAGTTCAGGGGAAGCAACGTGGATTACATCATAAGATTTCCGGAAAGATATGAAAAGTATGGCGTCACTACTGAAACGCTTGACATCAACTATCGTGCAACTGATGCACTTGTAAAAACTGCGGACAAATTCATTAAAAAAAACACAAACAGAGTTGCAAAAAATATGGTGTCATATGAAAAACAAAACAGGAAGTTCGAGAAAGGGGACATTGTACATCATCACTTTGATACAGATAATGAGGAATTTGATTTCATTTTACAGAACATGAAAAATCTTCTTTGTACGGACTTTACTGACAAACACGGAATGACATACTCCCTGTCATTTCAGGACATGTCCGTTCTAGTAAGTACAAACGAGGATGCCGCAAGAATTGTGCAGTTTCTTGAGGAAAACAACATTCCGTGTATATCTGACAGCGGAACCAGTGTCTTTGAGAGGCCTCTTGTGGCATTTGCAGTTGACTGCATCTGTCATGTTTTTGGCTGTCCAGGATATACCACGGGAAATGACGTGCCAGAAATCTCATATTTGGTTTCAAGATATTCGGATTTGATAGACTCTGATCAGGATGAGTTTCAGAAGAAAATTACAGAGGTCAGACACATGGCAGACGCAATTGCAGGCAAGGGATCATCAGACTGGCTTCCCGACCTAGGACTACAGGAGTTCTATCAGAGAATCCTTAGTGCCATGGGGGCAGAGGCAGGGGTTTTTGACGAGATTGCACTTTACAATCTGGCAGTGCTCAGCAGCGCAATATCAGATTATGAATACGTCTACCAGTCATTGAGGGCAAGGGAGGTAAGCGGTCTCAAGTGGTTTGTATCACAGTTTGCAGAATCAAACTATTCGGATCCGCGACACAAGGATCCAACACTTATGGATGCGGTGAGGGTACTGACAATTTGGAAGGCCAAGGGACTGGAGTTTCCAGTGGTGTTTGTTCCGTCATTCAACAGAAAACAAACCTCCAGATCATCTCCGAATTTTGTAGACGACCATCTCTATGACCGTACAAGATATGACGGCAACGAGGAAGACAACAGAAGATCATACTATACTGCCATTACCCGCTCGCAAAAGTATCTGTTTCTTACAGGCGCAACAAAAAAAAATATCGTGGTAAAAAGCAAACCTTCCGTCAACAGAATATCCCAACATCCGTTTATTGACGAAATGAGAAACGAGTTTTTCTCTCCGTTAGGACTTGTAGAGAAATCAAAATCACAAAACAAGCCACTTGTTAATGCGGAAGGAACATTCCCCACATCATACAGCAATCTCAGCATCTATGAAAGATGTCCGTACGATTACAAGCTGCGACACGTGTTGGGATTCAATGCTGGTGTTCCGGCAGCTTTCGGTTACGGATCAAACATACACAACATTCTGAATCTTATTCACTCAAACTTCATACAGCAGAAAAAAATTCCAGACGAATCCGACATTGAGAAAGCATTTGACAAAATGTTCTACATGAGATTTGCACCAGGACCTCAGAACGACAAGATGAAAGTTGCGGGAGAAAAGGTTGTCAAGAGATACGTTGATCTTCACAAGGATGATTTTGCACGGATTCTCGAGACAGAGAAGAGATTTGAGTTTGTAATGGGAAAGGCTCTGATTTCAGGAGACATTGATCTGCTGAAAAAGACAAACGAAAAGGGGGAAATCACAGAAGTGGAGATTATCGATTTCAAGACAGACAAGGAAAAGGAGGACGGAAAATACGAACTTGACTATTCAGAGCAAGTGAGATTTTACGCGTATGCCACAAGAATGTCACTCGGATACAAGCCTGAAAAGGCGCTAATTCACCATCTTGACACGCAAAAGAAGGACTATGTCGACATTTCAGAGAAGAGCCTTGAGGAGACAAATGCCAGGATAGAGAGCAAGGTTGAAAAAATTGTGTCAGGAAACTTCGAGGCTACACCTGACAGCAAAAAATGTGAGGGGTGCGACTTCAGACCCATCTGCTCCTTCAAGGGATTTGATGTGGGGGTCAGATTTAAGCCGGTAAGGTCTGCAAAGAAATCCGGCTCCATGAGGCCTGATGATGATGTGGACGAGGTACGTGAGGATCTTGAATCCAATCCCACACTGCCATCAATTGTTAGTAAATCGATGATGAAAAAGGCGGAAAAATTGGCAAGCAAGTGTTTGGTGGGAAATCCTGACGGCTCATTCCAGATTACATCCAGTTCTGATACAAGCAAGTCATACAATGTCACTGAAAGCAAATGTGAGTGCAAGGGATTCATGGACTACAGTATGCGACATCCAGGAACTATCCCAACATGCTCGCATATCGAGGCGGTCAAGTTATTCAAGAAAACAAGTTGAATGATGGGCCTGATCAAAATTTGTTCTGTTGATGGATGTAAAAATGTCCACAGTGCCAAAGGATTTTGTGATAAACATTACAGGAAATGGAGAAGGCATGGTGATCCATTAGGAATCGCCAATCCAAAAGAAACTGCTGAAAAAATTTCCAAAGCCCTAACAGGAAAACCAAAATCAAAAGAGCATAGAAAAAGTCTAAGCAAGTCTGCAATTGGCAGACCAAGTCCAAGAAAGGGCGTCACACTTACTGATGTAACTAAAGAAAAAATTTCTAAAAAAAACAAGGGAAAACCCAGTGCGTTCAAAGGTAAAAGACACACTTCAAAAACAAGAGAAACAATAAAGAGAAAAGCAACAGGTAGGAAAGATTCTGAAGAAACTAGAAAGAGAAAATCAATTGCTCATAACAGACCAGAAACAAAAAGGAAAAATTCTGAAGCACATCTAGGAAGAAAACATTCTGAAGAAACAAGAAGAAAAATGTCTGCATCTCAAAACAAACCTGAAACACTTCAGAAAAACAGAGACCGAAGAGCAAAACAAGTGTTTCCAAAAGAAGATACAAAACCCGAAAAAATAGTTCAGTCGATTCTTAAGAAACATGAAATTAATTTTCAGAAACATTTCAATTTCAAATTAAAAAATGGTAAAAATCATCAAGCCGACATCATCATAAAACCAAACAGTGTTGTTGAGATATTTGGAGATTACTGGCATTTTAATCCGAAAAAATACGATGGAGAATCAATTCAAAAAAGGAGGAAAAAAGAAATCAAAGTAAAAGATGTGTGGAAGGAGGATAAAGACATCATAAATGGGATGAAAGAACAAGGCTACAAAGTGCTTGTAGTATGGGAATCAGAACTAAAAGAGGAGTTAGAACAAACAACCAAGAGGATTTTGAGATTCATCAACAGATAAATTAATTCTAATATATCAAGCCTGATTTTGAATTTTGTGCCAAGAAAAGGACAGAAGATGTCTGAATCACATAAGAAGAAAATTTCTGAAGCTAATAGAGGTCGCATAGTTACTGAAGAAACTAGAAAAAAGATGTCTGAATCTTTGAGAGGACGTAAAATTAGTGAATCAACAAAGAAGAGAATATCTGAATCATCTAAAAGACAAACATCATGGAATAAAGGAAAAAAAGGCGTCATGCCAGAACCATGGAACAAAGGTAAAAAAATATCTGAAGAAACTAGAAGAAAAATATCTGAAGCTGGAAAGGGTAGAAAGCATTCTGAAGAAACAAAGAAGAGAATATCTAAATCTAATAAGGGAAAGAATGAAGGTAAGAAACCATCTGAATCCACTAAAGAAAAAATAAGAAAAGCAAACACAGGTAAGAAACACACTCAAAAAACTAAGGAGAAACAATCAGAAGCACATAAAGGTAAAAAAAATCCAATGTATGGAAAAACATCTCCAAACAAAGGTAAGAAAACACCTAAAGAAGTTAGAGAGAAAATAAGAAAAACACTAACAGGATTCAAACATACTGAAGAATCAAAGAAGAAAATGCGTGAAAAAATAGTCACAGAAGAAACTAAAGAAAAATTAAAGAAGATTGCCAATACTCCAGAACGAAAAGAATTATCAAGAGTGTCACTACGTAAAGCTAGACATAATCAAACTTCGCCTACTATTCCTGAATCAATGATAATGAAAATTCTAACTGATGGTAGGATAAAATACAAGTTTAACCCTAATGTAGATTATTTGACACCTGAAAACAAACACCGTAAAAAAGAGGTTGATTTTCTAATCAAACCCAAGAAAATAATTGAATTTAATGGTTTTAGACATTATGATAATCGTAATTTTAAACCCGATGATGTTGTTACACATCATGGCAAACCCACAAGATGTCAAGACATTTGGAATGAAGAAAATATAGTTCTACATCAAATCAAAAAAGAAGGGTATAGAATTTTGGTTGTATGGGATTTGGATTTAAAGAAAGATTTAGAGAAAACTACTGCAAAGATTCTCAAGTTTGCCAAGGCCTAACGCCGAATCGACGTTGAACCAATCGGGTTCAGAAATATTGTCCATGATGACAGTCAAGTCCATACAGGTCCAGTCCCTTTGAGAATATTTTTCTAAATGTAGTCAGTTTCAGGCATGGTGACAGTCAAAAAGGCAATCAAAATCATAGACTGGTGGATAAACCATAAGAAAACATCCATGGCAGCATTTCAGGAAAAATGGAAAAATTCTGATGACAAGAATGGAGTCGAAAAAGCCATCATGAATGCAGACAAGTCAGTAATTGAAAATCTGTGGTTGATTAGGAAAGAATTAATTCCAAACTGCAAGCATCCAATGAAAATGAGAGATAGAATGTCTGATGCACAAGAATATTGCATGGATTGTAATTTTGATCTCTGAAAAATGAAATTTTAAAATTTGATCAAAATAAGATATTGTTTTTAATATACAATTCAAATTAGATTTTGTGATGAAATATGAGTTTTGATCTTGTTTTAGATCATATTACATCGATTAAAAAAGATGTGAATTATATTCGTACGGTGCTAGATGATCATCTTCCAGAACGAAGTAATAGCGGAAGAGCTTGGGTCACTTTACCTTCCTTTGTTCTTGAACAAAATGAAAGGGACCAAATCATTGAGATATCTGAATCAATTGTCACTAGGGTTTCAGAAATAGTTTCAGAATTAAAAGATGAAAGTTGGGAACGATACACTAAAAATCCACATCAATCATCTCAAAAACTTTACTCGTTGGCACTTCAGCTAAACAATGATCAATACCCTGATGATGCGTCTCTTTTTCAACCTTCATGGGATTTTTTAAATTCGATTAATGTTCTTGAAACAACAATTAAGGTTACCAATGCAATGAACAAAGGTACATCTCAAAAGAAATATTCAGAAAATCAATTGAATGCTAGCATAAATGAATTAGAAAAGAAAAAGAGGGAAACTAGGTTAAAAGCATATAACAAATTAGATAATGGTCTCAAAAAATTGCAAGGAAATATTGAGAGTCAAAATAGTAATGTTCTTGATAAGACGACAGACAAATTGCTATATGTTTTAGGATTTGACACCGAAATTTATGATCCTGAAATTGCTGGAAATATTGATGTGATAGCACTAGATACAATACATGAAATTGTGTGTATTTGTGAAAATACCACTGGGAAACTATCCAAGAAGAAAGTAGATCAAATAGCAGGTAGAAAATCAGAATATGAAAAAGAATACAATTCTTGGAAAAATGTCAAAGTATATCCCATTCTAATTTGTACTGCTGAAGATATTTTTGCAGATGATTTAGCAAAAAGAGAATGTGCGTTAAATGGAATCAGTGTCCTAAATAAAAAAGACTTGGAGGATTTGATTAAAAATGTCAAAAAAGGAAAAATGAGCCCTACACTTTTTGTAGAATATGTCAAAAAAAGAATTCCCAAAAGCAAAGTATAATCACAAATTCATCTTCAGAACAGATATCAAGCGATAACTTTCTCCAATAATTTATTCAATTCAAACATTTGCGTCCGAAATTATACCCATGATGGGGGTGAGTCCCATCCATTCAAACCTTGGACAAAAGAGTCCTGAACTAAAACAACAAAACCCTTTGACGGTCTTAGAGTGTCAAACTGATTTCATAAATCCCGCTCAAGGATTGAATTTTGATTTAACAATAAGCAGTTATCATCAAAGCCCAATAGATTCTCCTTTAGTTATTGTAACTATGAAATCTTTTACTTTTTGTTCTATCTGGTCACGAATTTCTCGTACTTGCTCAATGGGTTTGCCTTTTGGGTCTTGTATCTGCCAATCATCTATATCTTTTAGAAATAATGTAGGGCATGATTCTTTGTCCATGCATCCCATGTTAACTGTAATTTCTGCCTCATCAATCATCTGTTGTGAGATATTTTGAGGGGAATTATTCTCAATGTCAATTCCTACTTCATTCATTGCTTGTATGACAATAGGATTTACCCTTGCAGCAGGCTTTGTTCCTGCACTGATTGGTTGAAATCCAGACGGTAGATGTTTTTTAAAAAATGCTTCAGCCATTTGACTTCTACCTGCATTCTCGACACAAACAAAAAGAATTTTTTTCATTATAATTGAAATAAAAATTACTTTGTTGCCTTGATTACGAGACTAGTAATCTTTCGACCATTGATTTTTTCTCCTTGCATGT
>Ga0114933_10003552_pt1 | contig 15132 bp, 15 predicted proteins | sample 4SBtaG_FD_89691 | JGI IMG/M metagenome (GOLD analysis project Ga0114933, IMG submission 89691) | Deep subsurface microbial communities from Kolumbo volcano to uncover new lineages of life (NeLLi) - 4SBTROV12_W25 metaG | ecosystem: Environmental > Aquatic > Marine > Volcanic | place: Kolumbo... | reverse complement strand
GGCAACGCCCGCGTCGAATACGGGCCGGACCTCACGATCGAGCACCGCGGCTACGTCAACGCGAGCACCGCGCTCGACTGGGTCTACTCCCGCTACCCCAACCCAGAGCGGGTGTTTGTCACCGGGTGTAGCGCTGGCGCGTATGGCGCTGCCCTGCACTCGGCCTACATCGCAGAGCACTACACGGACGCGCAGATCTCGGTCTTGGCGGACAGCGGCGCCGGCATCATCACCGACGACTTCCTGACCCTCTCGCTGCCCAACTGGAATGCGCAACCTGCGCTGCCTCCTTTCATCGACTCGCTCCAGCAGCCGCTGGAGGAGCTGAGCCTCACCGACCTCTACATCGGCGTAGCGGGGTACTTCCCGAACATGCGCATGGCCCAGACTGCGGCGAACTGGGACAAGGACCAGGTCTTCTTCTACGTCGCGATGGGCGGGCAGGCGCAGGACTGGCAGCCGAGGTTTCGGGAGAGCCTTCGGATGATCGAGTCATCGGTCCCGAACTTTCGCTCCTATGTGCCGCCGGGGTCTGTGCACTGCTCCACCATCTACCCGTACTTCCACGAGCGCGAAGTGAACGGCGTGGGCCTGGCGGACTGGACCCGGGAGCTCGCCGAGGGCGACACGATGCCCGACTCCGTGGCGTGCGAGGGTGAGGCCTGCTGCAGTGATCCTATCTGTGATGCCTGCCTCGCCGGAGACACCCGCGCCCACTGCGGATTCTGCGACACCTGGGTCCCCGGTTACGCCACCGAGTGCCCCCTCTGAGAGACGCGTTATGGTGCGCGCCATGCACGTCACCATCTGGCATAACCCCGGCTGCTCGAAGTCACGGCAGGCGCTCGCGCTTCTCAATGACCGCGGCCTCGAGCCTACGGTTCGGCGCTACCTCAAGGACAGCCCGACCGAAGCGGAGATCCGCACCGTCTTGAAGCAGCTGGGCGCAAAGAGCCCGCACGACCTCGTGCGCAAACGCGACAAGATGTACAAGGCCCTCAGCGTCGGTGAAATGGACGGCGAGCAGGCGATCGTGGCGATGGCCGAGAACTCGAGCTTGATCGAGCGGCCTGTCGTCATCGCCGGCGACGCGGCGCGCATCGGGCGTCCGACCGATGCGATCCTGGAGATTCTCTGATCGCCGAGCTGTCCCGCGTGCGCCGGCGCTCACTCCAGGGCCAAGAGCTCCTCGACGAAGTCCCACACCGCCCGCACCCGCGGCACGTCCTGTAGCGCACGGTGGGTGACCAGCCAGGCCTCCGCCTTCAGGCTCAGCGGCGGGGTGTCGAGCTCGACCAGGCCGGGAACCCGTGAACCGAACTCGCGGGCCATCTCGATCGCCCCGATGCCCGCTTGCGCCATGGCGACCCGCACGGTCATGGCGTCGGCGCGGGCGACGATCCGCAGCTTCTTTTGCCGCTCCCAGCGCGCCTCTCCGAAACCGTCCTGAGCCTCCCCCCAGCCGACGAAATCGATGTCTTGCACCGCTCTGCGGCTTGGGCCGAGCCGCGCGAGCAGATCCGGCGAGCCAAAGAGCGCGTACTCACCGGCAAACGCGCGTCTGGCCACCAGGTCGCCCGAGCTGGGCCGAACGAAGCGGATCGCGAGGTCCGCCTCGCGCCGCGTGAGATCGGCGATTCGAGTGCTGACGACCATCGAGATGCGAAGGCCTTCATGACGCTCCCGCAGGCGGGGCAGCGCCGGCGCTAGCAGGTAGAACGCCATGCCCTCGGAGAGCGCGATCCGGACCTCGCCCTCGACGCCACGGTCGCTCAACGAGGCGAGCCGCGCCGCGTCGTTGGCGGCTTCCTCGGCCTTCTCGGCCGGAGGGAGCAGGAGCTCGGCGAGGGCCGTCGCGACGAGCCCCTCAGGTGTCCGGTCGAAGAGCCGCGCGCCGAGCGCGCTCTCGAACGCGCCGAGACGGCGGCTCATGGTGGACTGGTTCAGCCCGAGCTTCCGAGCGCCCGCGGTCAGGCTTCGGGTGCGGTAGGCGGCCAAGAAGAGGCGTAGATCATCCCATCGAAAGGTCATGCGTTTCTGCATGGAGTGTATCGAAACTCGCAGGACGACATCCAATCCTGCAAGGTACAAACTGACCGCATGACCAAGACAAACGCAAGCCAGCACCTGGTTCTGAAGGCCTTCGGCGGCCCCGAGAACTTCGAGATCCTCGAGCAGCCCGTGCCCCAGCCGGGCGCCGGGGAGATCCGGGTCCGGGTCCTGGCGGCCTCGGTTCAGTTCACCGACATCATCTTGCGCACGGGCAACTACGTGGACCTCAAGGACAAGGCGCCGCTCACGCTCGGCTACGACTGCGTCGGCGTCGTCGAGGCGCTTGGCGAGGGCGTGACCGCGGTTCGGGTCGGTGACCGTGTCGCCGATCTGACCATGATCGGGAGCTATGCCGAGCACCGGTTGCTGCGAGCGGACCAGGTCGTTCAGGTGCCTGACGACGTGGACTCGGCGGAGGCCACGTCGCTGGTCCTGAGCTGGCTGACGGCCTACCAGCTCATGCACCGTCACGCGAAGGTGGCGTCAGGACAGCGTGTGCTCATCCACGGGGCGGCTGGCGCGGTGGGTCGTGCGCTCCTGCGCCTCGGTCAGCTCCACGGCTTGAAGATGGTTGGCACCTGCCGGGCCGAACACGCGGACCTCGTGGCCTCGTTCGGTGCGATCCCGATCGACTACCGGAACGAGGACTTCACGGAGGTGCTGGCCGATGGCGTCGACGTCGTCTTCGACGGCATCGGAGAGGCGGGCTTCGCCAAGTCATGGTCGATCCTGAACAAGGGCGGCTTCCTGAGCGCCTTCGGCTTCTCTCATGGGCTCACCCAGGGCGCATCTACGGCGAAGATGGCCTATTGGTACATGCGCCTGCCCGTTTGGAACGTGCTCCCCAACGGAAAGAAGACTTCCTTTTATTCGATCACGGACTACCGGAAGAAACACGCCGACCACTTCGACGAAGACCTCGGTCAGCTCTTCGAGTGGCTCCGAGACGGCACCATCGAGCCCCGGATCGCCCACCGCATTGGGCTCGACGAGGTTGCGGACGCGCACCGGCAGCTCGAGGCCGGCGGGTTGAACGGCAAGATTGTGATGACGCCGAACGGGGCGCTCGCCTAGCGGTCACGGTTGTGGCACCAACGGGCATGCTCCGCGTCATCGCCCTCACCCTGACGAGCTCGCTCCTCCTGCTCACGGCGCCGCCGGTGCGCGCTGACGCGATTCCAGACCAGCCGCCGTGCCCGGCCGGCGCGACGCGCGTCATCGACGGTCATCAGGTGATCTATTGCCGGCCCGACACCTGTGAGGCCGACGCCGACTGTGCCAGCGGGGCCTGTCGCGCCGCGGGGCTCTGCGTCGTGGCGGTGACGGCGTCCATCGCGACGAGCTTCCCCGCGATGCCCGGTGAGCCGATGCGCGAGGTGTCTTACCGCGACGCGCGCGCGGTGTGTTCGGATGGCACGCCGTGCGCGAGCGGCGCTTGTGAGATGGCCCGCCGCTGCGCGGCTCCGGAAGCGCCGGCGAGCGCGGCTCCAGCGGGCGATCCGCCGCCGAACGTTCCCGCCGCGGCTCCGTCTTCCACGCCGCCTCGAGCGAGCTCGGCCGCGACCTCGGATGACGACGAGGGCGGGTGCTCCGCTGGCGCCGGCGCTCGACCGGGCCCCCTCGCCGTTGGGCTGGCGCTGGTGGTCTTCGGCGTCCTCTGTCGTCGTCGAGCCACGGCGCGCTAGCCCTCGACCCAGCGCCGGGGCTAGTCTGCCTCGGTGTCCGGTCCGGACCTCCTCGCGACCCCCCTGCGCTACTTCCAGCGTGTTGCCGAGCACGGTAGCTTCACGGCAGCCTCGCGCGAGCTACACGTGAGTCAGCCGACGCTGAGCGTTGCGGTTCGCAAGCTCGAGGAGTCGCTCGGGACCTCACTCCTGCATCGGAGCCGTCAGGGGGTCTCGCTCACGCGGGCTGGCGAAATCCTGCTCGAGCACGCGCGCCAAGCGGAGCGTTCGCTCGAGGCGGCCAAGGACAACCTGCTCGCGCTCGACACCGAGCCGGGCGGCGAGTTCACCGTCGGCTCCCACGCGAGCTTGGCGGCCTATCTGCTCCCAGGGTTCATGGCCCGCTTCCTGGAGAAGCACCCGGCGGTGCGGCTCACGCTCTGGAACGGAAACTCTCGGGAGGTAGAGCAGGCGGTCACCGAGCGGAGGATCGACATCGGGCTCGTCGTCAACCCGTCACGCCACGCTGACTCGGTGATCGTGGAGCTCTTTGGAGACCGCGTCGGTTTTGTCGTGAGCGCGGCCATGTGGCGGAAACACCAAGTGCCCGCCGGCGCCCTCCTGGGCCGCGTTCCGTTGATTCACGTACCCGAGCTGAAGCAGACCCAGTTCCTGATCGGCGCGCTCAGCGCCCGCGGAGTAGAGCCCCCGAGTCAGCTCACGTGCTCGAGCATGGAGCTGGTGAAGAGCCTGGTGCTCGACGGCGTCGGCATCGGCATCTTGCCCTACCGGGTCGCTCGTCACGGGGTCAGCGCCGGCCGGTTGATTCATCTGGGGGATGACCAGCCCGTCTTCGACGACCTCATCACACTGGTTCGCCGCTACGACCTGCCGATGACGGCCGGCGCGCGGGTCCTGATCGACGGCATCCGCCAACACGCGGCCGCCATGCCGGGCGTGCCCGAGATCCTGCGACCCGAAGATGGCTGAGCGCTCGCTCGACGCTCACGTCGCGCTGCGTCTCAGCGCGTTCGAGCGTCACCCCTCCTTTGTTGCCACCGACGGGGCCGCCCGCTCCGTGCGTGAACACCTCGAGACCCTCCACGGCCAAGGCGTCGTGCGCTCGCTCGAGGAGGACGGGGAGCATCTGGCGGTGCTCGCCTGGCGCGAGGCGGACCACCCGTTCTTTGGTCAGCGGATCTGCACCGTGGCCTTCGATCAGCGGGTCGAGCCGAGGCACGCCGAGCGCGTAGAGCGATGGCTCGACGCGGTGCTCGGCGAGGAGCTGCCCCAGATGCAGGTCGACCTCGACCTCTCGCTCGATCGGGCCTACGGGGGCGCCTACCGCGTCCTGAAGGCGCACGGGCTGGGCATCGACTCGGTCGTCCTGCTCGGGCGTCCCGAGGTCGCCCTCGAGCGGCTGCGCGCGAGCTCGTCGGCCGCGCTCTCACTGCCCCCGAACCTGCGGATCGAGCCGATGGTGACGTCTCACATCGACGCGGTGCTCGCCCTCCAGCGCGCGACCTTCGTCGCGGAGCCGCAGTTCTGCTTCTTCGGCGCCAACGAGGCCTACCTCGAGGGGTGCCGCGAGCGCCTCGTGACCGAGCTGACGAACGATCCGACGCACCTCCAGCGCGTGCTCTTCGACGGGCAGGACCTCGTCGGGCATGTGTCTGCAACGGTCGACCACGACCGGAGCTTTTGGGGAGCGACAGCCGGCATGAGCCTCTTGCTCTCCCCTGTGCTTCGCGGTCAGGGGCTGCTTCGGCCCCTCTATGGCTATCTGCTCGAGGGCATGGTCGAGCGCGGCGCCCGCACGTTCAAAGGCGGCACGAGCCAACCCGCCGTGCTGCGTCTCGGCAAGATCATGGGTCGGCCGCTGCACACCGCTCTGATGCGTCGCCAGCGATTCTTCGACGAGGCCCATTTCGGCGATTTTGTGCCCGGCTGAGGCGTGGCTCGTGAGCGCCATCGGTGCTAGCCCCGACGGTGGCAAAACCGACCCTGCATCACCTCGAAGAGTCCCGGTCCCAGCGCGCGCTCTGGCTGCTCGAAGAACTCGGCGTCGACTACGAATTCAAGCGCTACGCGCGGATCAAGGGGCGAGCGCCGCGGGAGCTGCGCGACGTGCACCCGCTCGGAAAGTCGCCCATCATCACGCTCGGCGACGACGTGGTCGCCGAGTCCGGCGCGCTCACGGAGTACGTGATCGACAAGTTCGGCGACGGCAAGCTCCGCCCCGCGGCCGACTCACCCGAGCACCAGACCTACCGCTTCTTCATGCACTTCGCGGAGGGCTCCATGATGGCGCCGCTCCTGGTGAAGCTGATCACCTCGCGGCTGGCCAAGGGCATCCCCCTGCTCGGCAAGATCATCGCGGGCAAGATCGACGGCAACTTCACGGACGCCGAGAACCGTCGGCACCTCTCCTTCGTCGAGTCCTCCCTGGAGGGGCGCGACTGGCTCGCGGGCGAGTTCAGCGGGGCGGACATCATGATGAGCTACCCGGTCATGGCAGCCCTCTCGCGGGCGGGCATCGAGGGTAGCTTTCCGAACACGCGTGCGTACGTGGCCCGTATCAAGGCGCGGCCCGCCTATGCGCGGGCGCTCGAGCGAGGCGGACCGATCTTCCAAGGCTGAAGGAGCCACCCCACTGGCGGAAACCGCCACCGAACGGTCGCATCGACCACGAACGCGGCCCACGATCCGCCACGTCCCCACGCGAGCGCATTGGCAAGCTTATTGCTCCTCCCTCGCGCAGGGGTAGGCGATGAGCGAATTCGTAGACATGTGGCTGGCCGTTCGACTCTTGCTTCGCAAGCGAGACGTCAAACGGTAGAGCGCGCGGATGGGCCGGCGAGCCCAACGCAGGAATTGGGCACGGGCGGCCAGCCCGCAAAGAGCTAGAGTCGGCGCCATGCTCGCCGTGCTTTCGCCCGCCAAATCGCTCGATCCCTCGCCGCCACCGACCGGGCTCGGTTCTTCGCAGCCGGTCCTGATGAAGGAGGCCACCTCGCTCATGCGTACGGCGCGTGGGCTGAGCCAGAAGAAGCTGCGCGAGCTGATGAGCATCAGCGCCGACCTCGCGAAGCTCAACTACGACCGTTACCGCAGCTTCGATCTGCCGTTCCATGACGACAACGCGCTGCCCGCCGCCATCACTTTCGACGGGGAGGTCTACCGTGGCCTCGACGCCCGCACCCTCGACCCGGACGCGCTCGGTTGGTCGCAGGAGCACGTCGCCATCCTCTCGGGCATGTTTGGCCTGCTGCGCCCGCTCGACCTGATTCAGCCGTACCGCCTCGAGATGGGCACCCGCTTGAAGACGCGCCGCGGCACGAACCTCTACCAGTACTGGGGCAAGACGATCACCGACCGCGTCAATGAGATCCTCTCGACCCAAGAGGACCGGACCCTGGTCAACCTGGCGTCCAACGAGTACTTCAAAGCGATCCGACCCAAGGCGCTCGACGGGGGCCTGATCACGTGTGTGTTCGAGGACTACAAAGACGCGGCGGAGACGCCGAACGTGATCTCGTTCATGGCCAAGCGCGCTCGCGGACGCATGGCTCGCTACATGATCGAGGAGCGCGTCAGCTCCCCCGAAGCGCTCAAGGCGTTCGACTACGATCGCTACACGTTTCGTTCGGAGCGCTCGACCGACGATCGCTTCGTCTTCGGGCGAACGTTCATCCCCGTGGGCGGTTGATCACCCGTCACTCGGTTTGCTTCGCCAGCCGGTTCATGAGATCCGTCAGACATGCCGCGTGATCGTGATTTCTTTCTCGCCGTCGTTCTCGGTGGCCTTTCACTGACGGCCTGCGGAAGTGAGGTCGTCGCAGACGCCGGCAGCGCGGCCAGCGACGCCGGCACAAACGCGGACTCTGGCATGCTCGCTGACGCCGGCGCCCTAGACGCCGGTGCCCTCGACGCCGGGAATGACGCGGGCGTGGACGCCGACGTGTCGGTCGATGACGCGGGTTCCGACGCGTTTGTCGCCATCCTCTGACCATGTCGGAGGAACCTGACGAGTCGGTCGAGCGGCTCGCACCGGATGTACGCCAGCTCCTGGGGCGCATCTGGGCTGGGCGCGCGATGTCCGAGCTCGGCGCCGGCTCCGGCTTCGCTCAGGTGATCGTGGGTCTCTACGCCTTCGGCGCGCACCCCGAGGTGCTCTCTTTGGCGACCCGGGCGGCCCACCAAGAGGTCGAACACGCGCGCATGTGCCACGCCTTGGCCGAGCTCTACCTGGGCGAGCCCGTTCCGATGCCCATCGCGAAGAAGGTCGGTATGCCCCCGCACGAGGGCGCGAGCGATCCGTTGCGGGCCACGTTGCATGTCATCGGACTTTGCTGTTTCAACGAGACGATCGCGGTCGAGTTCGTCGCCCGCTGCCGTGACGCAGCGGAGGCACCGGCGGTCGCTCGTGCCACGAGCGTTCACCTGCGAGACGAGATCGGCCATGCCCGTGTCGGGTGGGCGCACCTCGGCTCCGACCGGCTCGACGCGGCTGACCGGCGGGCGATCCGTCGGTGGATGCCCCGGTTGGTGAAGGCCAACGGCGAGATGTGGCTCGAGCGCATCTCACGGCTGCCCGAGCGAGGCGTGCCAGGGCACGGCTACCCCTCCGTTCGTGATCTCCATCGAGGCGTGCGCAAGGCACTGCAAGAGGTCGTGATCCCGGGACTCGCCGAGGCGGGCATCGACGTGTCGAGCGCGGCCCGTGAGGCGCGGGCCCTCTAGCTGGCTTCCGCCGGATGGTCCCCGGGGGGATCGCCGATCGCTGCCGCGACCGCGTCGAGCAGAAGCTCGAGCTCGAAGGGTTTGTGCAAGAGCGTCCAGTGCTGCGCCTTCGCCACGTCCGAGTGTGCGCGCGCGCCCGCGTAGCCGGTGGCCAGCACGACCCCGAGGTCGGGGCGCCGCGCGGTGAGCTGCTCAGCGAGCGTCGGCCCCAGCCCGTCCGGCAGCACGACGTCGCTGAGGAGGAGCTGGAAGGTGTCTCCCTCGGCCTCGAAGAGTTGCAACGCGTCGAACACACAGCCGACCGAGGCGACGTCATAGCCCTTGCGCCGCAGGACGCGCTGGACCGCTCGGCGTACGCCGTCGTCATCCTCGACGAGCAAGATGCGCTGCCCGGCGAGCGGCAGGAGCTGAAGGTTGACGGGGGCCGCCCGGCGCGGCGCTGCCACCGGCGGGGCGTCGGTGGCGGGGAAAAAGAGCTCGAAGAGCGTGCCGTGCCCGGGCTCACTCTCGATGCGCACGAGCCCGCCGTGCTGGCGCACGATCCCATAGACGACCGAGAGCCCGAGCCCCGTGCCGCGCCCCGGGGCCTTGGTGGTGAAGAAGGGTTCGAAGACCTGAGCGGCGACCTCGGGGTCCATGCCGCACCCAGTGTCGTAGAAGCGCAGGCAGACCAGCTCTCCGGCGAGGGGCTCGTCGTCCCCGAAGTCGAGCCGGCCCGCGTCGACGTTCTGCGTCTGAATCCGGAGCTGGCCGCCCTGCTCCATCGCGTCGCGGGCGTTGACGGAAAGATTGAGGATGACTTGCTCGAGCTGCATGCGATCGATCCGCGTCGAGCGAAGATCACCCTCGAGCATGAGCTTCACTTTGACGTCTTCTCCGAGCACCCGGTCCAGCAGCCGCCCCATCCCGAGCACGATGTCGTTGAGGTTCTGAGCTTTGCGGTCGAGCACCTGCTTGCGACCAAACGCGAGCAGCTGGCGGATGAGCGCGGCGGCGCCCGAGGTCGCGTGCGCGATGGTCTCGAGCTCCACTGACGCGGGGCCCTCCTTGGAGTCTGCGCGCAGGACCTCACAGGAGACCGAGATGCTGGTCAGCAGGTTGTTGAGATCGTGCGCGATGCCCCCCGCGAGGCGGCCCACGGCCTGCATCTTCTGCGAAGCGACGAGCTGCGCTTCGGCGTTCTCGAGGTCTGCCAAGCTCTTCTGGAGCTTCTGGACCAGCCGCACCTTGCCCAGCGTTGCGGATACTTGGTGAGCGAAGGCGCTGATCGACGCCGTGTCGCTAGAGGTCAGCTCCGATGAGGAGACAACCAAAACGCCGATGACGGCGTCCTCGACGACGAGCGGCGCCCCGATGCTGCGGCCCATCCCGAGGGTCGCCGTGATCGTCGGCGCGAGTGGCTTGATCAGGTCGGGCAGCACACGCTCGATGATCTCAGCGAAGTTGCTCGAGAACTCCGTTGTACGACTCTTGATGATCGGGCCGTGGAAGTCATTGTCTGTCGAGAGCGCGAGCGTTCGGTCGAGGCCCGTGAGCTCCTCGAGCCGGGTGATGGCGTCCGTGAAGTCCGCCATGTAGGCCAGGCGCAGAATGTCGTCCTCGGCCACGTAGTGCAGGACTGAGGTGCGCAGCCCGAGCGCGTCGAGCTGCTCGGCGATCGTGCGGTAGCAGTCCTCCGCCGTCATCGCCTCGGCCATCGCCGCCGCGGCTTGATCGAGCGCCCAGAGCAAGGACGTGCTGCGGCGATGTTCCTCGATCTCCTGCTCGAGCTCCTGAATCCGTTTCTGCGGCTCGGTGAGTCGCTTGAGCGTCGGGGCTAGTTTCGGCAGCTTCATCGTGAGCGGGGACCTGGGCGCACCACTACACCAACTCGTCCCCCGCGACGATTGTGCCACCGATGGGCGGCAGGCCATAGGGGGAGGCTTGCCCATCCATTTTTTGTGTTTACGTGGCTTAACCTGCGGCCCTTTTCGTCCGATAGCAGTGTGTGCGCCGGAGGTAGTGATGGAAGAGAACCAGCATGACACCGAGAAGATCGTGAACGAGTCGCCTCGACGCGACGTCTTCATGATGTGGGGATTCATCATCGCCGGCCTGGTGCTGACGATCGCCACGGTGATTGTGCCTGCGACCTGAGGGGGCGTCATTTGCCGCTCCAGCGCGCCCCGTTGGGGGCGGCGCCGTGATCTGGCTCAGGTGTCCAGCAGGCTGCGCGGCTCCCGCTACCGGAGCAGCCCGCTCATGTCGTAGCCGTTCGGAAGGTCGATGCCCATGGCCTGGCACACCAGGCTGTAGAGGTGCCCTTCGCGCATCACCGTCTCCGGCTCCGGATCGCCGGTGAGTGGATCAAACCCGTAGGTGAGGCAGGTGCTCGGATCGACGCCGCCGTAGACCCGGTTGCCCCGCAGCAGAGGCGAGAGGAGCAGGTTGCCGTTGTTGAGGTGGTGCCCGCTCGAGAACGTCAGTGACCCGCGCGGGCGGTTCTTGCTGCGCCCAAAGTCCGTGGCCACGTAGATCAAGCTCCGGTCCCACATGCTCCCGTCCCCATGAGGGGCTTCTTTGAGCAGGGTGACCAAGCCGTCGATCATCATCGAGAGCCGACTCCACATGACGTTCTGCGAGCTCACGTGGTCGTTGTGGCTGAAGTCGAAGGCGATCGGCGTGTCCGGGATGGTGCCGTCGTCGAGGAAGTTCGGCGCGAAGCTCGGGCCCATCGTCACCGCTGAGGTCGTGCCGTTTCGGGCGAGGAGGAAGCCGAGCGCCGCCTGCGCCTGGAGGCTGTCCTCACCCAAGCGAGGGAAGATCTCGAGCAGCCGGGTCAGCTCGGCGTTCTGAGCCGCCGTCAGCCCGAGGCCGTAGTCCTCGAGCGGCAAGCCCTCTGAGCTCTGGATCAGCAGCAGGCGGTGGATCAAATCCTCCGACTCGAGGCGCGGCATCACGTCGCGGCGCAGGGAGAGGAAGCGCCGCCGCAGCGCGCTCCCTGCGTGCCGCTGCGCGAAGGCGGATCGTTCGTCGAGCTGCTCACGAACGCCCCGCGCCTGTGCCACCGCTGCAGCGCCCGGCGCCCGCGGCAGCCCCGCGAAGCCGTGGGTTGCGACCGCGTAGAGCGCCGGGTCGGCGATCACCTCGGAGCGTGCCGCCGCCGGTACGTCGGGGCGTGAGCCAGGCTCGGCGTAGCCGCCGCTGCCCATGTTGCAGTTCGGCAGCAAGAGGCCCTCGCCCTGGTGCATGGCCATGGCCTCCATGAGGGTTCGTCCGCCGTCGATGCCGGCCCCCGTGATCGCTCTTTTCTGCGCCACGACGTGGTTTACGCTCGTTCCTTCGACGGTCACCACACACATGTCTCGGTGGTGCTTTCGCACGAGCTCCGTCGTGTCGTAGTCACTCTGAAAGAGACCCGGCGCGCGCAGGTTTCGCAGCACTCGGATCTCGGATCCGGCGGGCTGCTCGATCGCCGCGTCCGGGTAGACGACCAAGCTCTGAGCCCGCTCTCGGTCAGGGCTCGTGCTCTGGGCGACCGGCAAGAAGCTGTCGATGATGCTCCCGCCCCCGGTCGCGGTGATGACAAAGAGGAACTTCTGGTCCGCCCGCGGCTGCGCTTTCGCCCGCCGCAGCGTGAACGAGAGGGGAAGCGCCGCGGCAGCCGCCGCAGCGGCACCCCAACGCATGAAACTTCGGCGCGACGACTTCTTCGTGGACATGGGTTCTCCTAGGGCTCGTACAGATTTCAAAGGACGCGCCCTCAGAAGAGGACCATCTCGCTCGTCGTCCCGATCGCGAAGCAGGCCAGCACGTCCAGCTCTCGAGCCGTTCGTGGTGCTCCGCTCGCATCGAGGGCGAGCTCCCGGACCAGGTCGATCTCGACGGCCTCGGCGTCCCGCATGAGCAGCCGGCGGTAGAGCGCCGCGATCTGTCCCTCGATCGCGTTGGCGGTCGAGGCGTCCGTGATGTCGAGCGCTGCATCGTCCGGCGGAAGATCCGTGAAGACCCTCGGCGGACCGGAAGCGTCGCGCGCGACCGCGTTCTCACAGGCTGAAAGCACCAGCCGATCGACGGCGCTCGGGGTGGTCGCGAGCGGGCTCGCCACCGGCTCGTACCGCGCCGCACCAAACGCATCGTTGCTGCCTAGGGCGGTGCGGTGAACCTCGGCGCAGGGGATGAGATTCAGCTCGTTGCAGAGCTCGTTCGATCCGAGCTCGAGCGCGCCCTCGAGATCGCTGGTCAACGCGCTCAGGCGCTTCCACTGCAGCGATTCGGACTCCGGCGGCGCGGCCCGCTCATCGCAGACGAAGGGCTCGACGCTCTCAGGCGTCGGGCGGAGCGGCGCGATGCGCTCGTCACAGGCGCCCAGCAAAAGAGAGACCGAGACACACCAAAGCAACGTCCTCATCGCGCACCTCCAAAGGCCGCCAGGTCCACCAAGCGGTGAATCAGTCGGTTCGCCGAGTAGCTGTCCTCCGGCATGGCCCTCCACGCCGCGTCCACCTCGGATTGTTCGGTCGGGGTCGGCTCCCGCTCGAAGCCGTGCCGAAAGAACATCATCGCGAGGTTTCTCGAGAAGAGGTCCGAGGCGACTGCCTGCTCTGCCCAATCTCTCAGGTTGTCTACCGGGGATCCGAGCAAGTAACCTTGGTTGTCGGTCCAGCCCTCGATGACCCGCGCCGGTCGGCTCGCGTCGTAGGTGCCGGTCTGAGCTCCGCGGATCCCCTCATACGCAGCGAACGCGTAGCTCAGCGGGTCCAGCGTGGAGTGGCAGTTGGCGCAGACCGCGTCGCGCACACCCTTGCTGTCCACGTCGGCCGGCTCGCCGGCGATGGGGAAGATGCCTTGCTGCCGAGCGATGTCCGCTCCGAGGTAGGCGCGGTACGCCTGAGCCGCCGTGGTTCTCGGCATCGGGCTGAACATGGTGTTGACGGAGAGGAACCACTGCGTCGTGATCATGCCCGCCCGCCTCGTGGGCTCCAGCGGCTGCCCGCCGGCGCCGCTCCCGCGAGAGGCGCCGAACGTGCCGCTCACCTGCGCCAGCGAGCCGTCGGGGCGCCGCTCGACGTGGTAGTCCGCGAGCAGCAACTCGCGTGCATCGCGGTCCTCGGTCAGCGCCCAGGAGAAGAGGGCGTAGTCCCAGGTGTAGTCGCCGATGATGATGTCCACCGGCGAGTCGATCCCGACGGCGCTGATCGGTCGGATGCGACGGTCGGCGAGGCGCGCGAGGCCCTCATCACGCCAGTGCGGTGACGCGAGACACGCGTCCAAGTGGGCGTGCAGCCGCAAATGAAGCTCCGGTGCCGGAGAACCCCCCGCATCAAACGCTGCACGCTCCTCGTAGGTTGGGGAGCGTCCGCAGTAGAGCACCATCACGCGCACGAAGGCGTGCTCGAAATCGTAGCTCTCGTTCACCTCTTCGGGGGACGGGGCGCAGTAGGGCCAGGCGTCGCTGGCGTCACCGGGCGAGGTGCCGATCATCAGCTCATCGAGGTTGCTGATCCCGTCGCCGTCGGCGTCGAGGGGAGCCACGAAGTTCAGGGTCGTGTCGAGGTCGTCGATCAACGGGCCTTGCAGTGATTCATAGATCTGGACCCCAAACTCATTCCAGGCGGGCGGCCAGGTGGAGGTGTGGCACGTCGAGCAGTGCGCTAGCCGACCCTGGCAGACGGCGGCGTCCGGGTACGTCGCGCAGAGGATCGAGGGCGCCTGAGGCAGCGCCCACGCGCCCGTCGGAACGGAGAACACGGCGAGGACCGTGCCCAGTTGAATGAAGGTGCGTCGCATCACGCGATGCCTCCGCGAAGCCCGTGCCAACGCCGGTTGCGGCGCTCGCTAGAGGTGGAGATGAGCGATGGTGGCGGCTCCTCCAGTCAACTGTATGGCCGACCAGACAGTCTCCGGGCGGGCCTACTCCACGATCCACCGCGCCGGAGAGATCCGCGTGTGCCGCTCGTTCAGGACCATGCTCGTCGGGCCCAGCCGCTCACCGTCGGGGGTCTGAAGTTCGAGTCGATGTGTGCCTTGCGGCAGCTCCAGCCGCCGCGGCGCGTACCCCACGATCGTTCCGTCGACCAAGATGGCCGCTCGCAGCGCGCCCGCTCCGCCGACCAAGAGGAACGCGCGACCCGTGCCGCTTCCTGGATTCCTCGGCGCTGCCTCCGTGCGAGGCGCCCGTGCGACGGGGGCGCTCGTCTCGACCGCGCGCCGGGTTCGGCGTGGTCGCGGGGCTTGCGGAGCCTCTGCCGCTCGTGGCTCGGGGGGCGTTGCCCCTTCGAGCGGTGGGGTGGGATCGGCTTCGGCCGGGGCCTCCGAGGCGTCCTCCGTGTCGGCAACCTCAGGCGTCGGTGGGGCCGCCAGGGCAGCGGAAGCATCCGATGGCGGTGCATGCGTCTCGGGAGGCGCCGCGAGCCCGCCGCCCCAGACCCAGAGCCCGGCCGCGCCGAGCCCCAGGAGCGCCACCATGAGCATCACGAGCGGCCCCGTTGAGCGGCGCCGCCTCGCCTCGGATGAGACCGGCGAGGGGGAGTCGGGCGACGCCCGATCCGTCGGGTCCACCGCTTCGGCCTCTGTCTGCGCGGCCTCTGTCTGCGCGGCCTCTGTCTGCGCGGCCTCTGTCTGCGCGGCCTCTGTCTGCGCGGCCTCTCTCTGCGCGGCCTCTGTCTGCGCGGCCTCTGTCCGCGCGGCCTCT
>Ga0114933_10003550_pt1 | contig 15138 bp, 10 predicted proteins | sample 4SBtaG_FD_89691 | JGI IMG/M metagenome (GOLD analysis project Ga0114933, IMG submission 89691) | Deep subsurface microbial communities from Kolumbo volcano to uncover new lineages of life (NeLLi) - 4SBTROV12_W25 metaG | ecosystem: Environmental > Aquatic > Marine > Volcanic | place: Kolumbo... | reverse complement strand
CTCTCCAAATGGCATAGCGTCCACGGATTCCACGTAGGTCTGCACCATCTAGGCGACATCTTTGGAAGTTTGACAAGTTCATTCGCGCTTTCACAAAACTCGCGCCTCGCATATCGGCATCATCGAATGCCGCTTTCATTAGATTAGCTCGCTTGAAGGAGGCCTTTCGAAGATCCGCACCAGACAAATCTGCTCCTTCTAAGTCAGCCCCATCGAAAACCGCACGGCGTAGATTTGCTCCTGAAAGATCGATTCCACGCAGGTCTGCACCGACGTGAGAAGTGAAAGACCAGTCCTTAGGTCCCTCTGAATCATCCTCAGATTCGGCCTCTGTTCCGGCCGTTGCACCTTCGTCACTCACGAGGATAGCCTCTCGAGATGGTCGCGACCTGCGTCGGTGACAACAACGTAGCGATTCTTCTCCTTGCCCGCGGGGTATGCAAGTAATGCTGGGCGACCCCGCGATGAGGAATCATCGAGCATTCGGTTGATGTAGAGCGAGAGATTCCACTTTTCGAGTTCAGCATCGGTCCATCGACCAGAATCTCCGATTAGTCTCTTGACGGCTCGAGGAGGTGTATCGTCCTCCTTTTCGACTGAGCGCAGATAGTGAATAGCAGCGAGAATCACGTCTCCTGTTCGGTAGACGTTGCAATTCTCGAGCAAACGCCTGAATGCCGAGCCGCGCTCTGGAATTCCCGTTTCACTAATCGATTGCCGAGCCGCTTCTATCGCATCTTGGCGCGCGGTTCGAATCTTTGAGAGAGCAGAAGCCCAAGTGTCCTGTTCCTTCAATTTCAGCCAAGAATCGTTGACTTCGCGGGCTGATCCTGTCAAATCGACCTCGGTTGAACCTACACGAATCCAAATTCTTCCGATGTTTCCGTTATCCTCTTCAGACATGCTAACGAGACGAGGACAAGCCACCTTCTGATAAAATCGACTCGTGATTTGTATCATTACATTAGGCGCGCGAGGTAAAGCCACTATGAATCTCGGGTGACCGTTTGATTCAAGACACAGCGGTGACGACCAGCATTCAATGGTCGAACACGGCAGCTCAGGTTACCCTCTGGTCCTGCACTCCGCAGCGGACCCCACTAGGCTCGGTGGTACCGCCATTTGTGGATTCTCTACAGTCGGTTCTGTAGGGGTAATTGCGATGTCGCATATCATCCAAACGATGGGTCTTCACCCGATGGGAACGGTGCTCCATCCAGAGTTTCCTGCTATCGCACTCATCCACGATTCAGTCCCTAAGCACCCCGTTCGCGTCTACCAAGGCGAAGGAATGGGCGTTTTCATCGCCGAAATTCAATTTCCGCCACAGAATGATGTGCACTTTGGAGAGACGGTTCTAGAATGGTTCACCAAAGGAGGGTTCGACCGTTTGATTGTCATCGACGGCGTCGTTAGCAATGATTTGGGAATCAAGGAGGAGAGCGACCTCTGGGGAGTCTCTTCGACTGCGATCGGTCGTGATGCGCTTGACGATTCTGGGATTCGGCGGATTCAGCAAGGAATTGTCTCAGGAATTTCTGGTTATCTGATTGCAGAAGGTGAGCGGCGCGGGCTCGATGTCACCGCTCTTCTTGCTGAGTGTAATCCAATGTATCCAGATGCGCGTGCCGCTCTTCTCGCAATCGAAGGCGTTGCCGACTTACTCGACATGGAGATTCCAGTTCAAGGTCTGCTAGAGGATGCTCGGGCCATCGAGGAACGTGTGCGCGAAGCTTTCGAGCGGGCTCAGGCGAATGCTCTACCAGCACCCGATGATGATCGCGACGACGATGAAGTCAGAATGGTATACTGAGCCGTTGAATCGGCTGGATATAGCCGCCTCAGTAGAACGGATTTGTTCCGGCGGCGTGGTCGGTAGAATCGATGACCTCTGAGATTTCAGGTACCTTCTCCTTGATCATCACTTCAACGCCTTGCTTGAGGGTGACATCGGCCATGCCGCAACCTTGACAGCCGCCTCCAAAGGCAATAATCGCCTTGTTTTCGTCGACGCCGACAAGTTCGACAACGCCGCCGTGGCTTGCTACTGCAGGATTGACTTCATTGTTGATGATCTCAGCGACTTTCTTTGAGAGTTCGTCGACCCAGAGCGGATTTGGATTGTCAAAGGCGAAACCGCCGCCCATCAGCGTCTCCTTGAAATCGAGAGTTGAACCATCGAGATATTGTGCGCTGCGTGCAGCAACACGGACCTTCATGCCCTCGACTTCGACGACGAGGTCATCGGTCGAACCTCCATCGGCCGTGACAAATTGTAAGTCGTATTGGAATCCCTTTGGCCCTCTGCCAATGATTTCTACACGCAGCGAAAGTTCCCCTCCATCCGCCTGTTCAGCGAAAGAATCGAGCATTTCGCGCGCCTTCGGGGTAATCGATAGCATGGCCATCACCCCCCTTCACAAGCCCCTCTCACTTCAATCTGTTCTCGCTCGGACCCCCCGGGACTATCGTAGTCTTGGTCTTCGGTAAACCCATTACCAATAGCAGACTAGACTCGGCAATGGCGCCCGAGGAAGTCACCGACCGCCTTGGAAGACCTCTGCGTGATTTACGAATTTCAGTCACCGACCGCTGTAACTTCCGTTGCCCTTACTGCATGCCGCGCGAGCGCTTTGGGGAGGATCACACATTCCTCCCGCGCCGCGCCTTCCTGACCTTTGATGAAATCGAAAAAGTCGTTCAGGCAAGCCTCCCTCTTGGTCTTGAAAAGGTCCGCTTAACAGGTGGCGAACCTCTTCTTCGCCCCGACCTCGCCGATCTCGTTTCTCGTCTTTCGAACCTCGGTGTCGACCTAGCACTCACAACCAACGGCTCCCTACTCCGCCGCAACGCACCTGCACTCGCAGCAGCTGGTCTCTCGAGGGTCACTGTAAGTCTGGATGCCCTCGACGAAAACGTCCACCGAGTGATGTGTGATGCCGATGTGGGCGTCGCAGATGTCCTCGATGGAATAGACGCGGCACTGGAGGCAGGGTTGTCACCAGTGAAGGTGAATTGTGTCATCAGGAGAGGGGTCAATGAAGAGCAGGCAGCCAAACTAGTCCACCACTTCCGCGGCACTGACGTCACCGTCCGATTCATTGAATTCATGGATGTGGGGCGGACAAATGGCTGGACTTTAGGAGAGGTTGTGCCGAGCAGGGATCTTCTCAAACATCTACAGAAAGAATTCGATTTGATTCCGCTTGAGGCCGAGAACGCCTCCGATGTTGCTGTGCGATGGGGTCATTCGGATGGGTCTGGCGAAATCGGCCTGATTTCTTCTGTAAGCGCGCCTTTCTGTGGAGATTGCGTGCGCGCGAGGATTTCTGCTGATGGAAGGCTATTCACTTGCTTATTCGCTTCTGGTGGCCACGACCTTCGAGCTTTGATTCACAACGGTGCAAACGGAGGAAATCTAACTGCGGCCATCGCTGCAATCTGGACGCGTCGCGCTGATCGCTACTCTGAATTGCGTTCTGAGGAAACTTCTGCACTTCCACGAATCGAGATGTCATACATCGGCGGTTGAGATCGTATCGATCGCTGCAAGCACCGCCGACCAAGGTGCATCAGTTCTAAACGAAGGCTCAGTATAATGCGAAACTGATGCACTGTGACCCTGTTCTTTGAGGTAAGCAACCATCTTTGCAGGGCTCGGCGGCGAGCCTCGCTCAAGCCAACTTGCGAGTTCATCGACTGCAATTAGATGCGCTGCAGAGATTGATTCCGCTTCCTCTGCAAGATTGCGAACCGACCGCACAACTCGTCTTCGCTCTGCCTCGAAATCTGCTCCACTCCATCCGGCCGGGTCTTCGCCCGCAGCCTCTGGCCCACACATTTCGAGGGCGCGTTCAGTAGTCATGGACGACATTGCATCTGCATTAGCAATCGGGCCAATCCACATAGGCCCTGAAACGCGTTTATCTTCACGAGCAACAGGGTGAGAAAGCGGAAGGAAACAACGTATTGGCAGGTCGCTACCGTCGTCAGCAGGGAGCAAACCTGCTGCAACCGAAGCATCGACTTCGGCTTGATTTGGAGTGTAAACTCTCCAGCCCAGTGATTCCTCGACATCATTCGCACCAGTCATCACACGCCTCACGCTTACGGATACACGCAGATGGTGCGAATCCCAAATGGATAGCAAAGGCTCGATGCTTCGGTCATGGCGCGCTGCCGCGCGCGCGACTGTTGCCATCAGCACACGTAGTCCAGAATCGTGCTTCATTTTGTCCAGCCGAACTCTCGCCCCATAGCGCCGCATCAGTGGATTCTTCGATGATCCAGAGAGTGCGGCAGAATCGGTGGCGCTGACCTCCAATACACCGCGTCTGGCCAGCGCCTGAATCGCCGTATCGAGAAATGGTACGGGCGAGCCGAAAGGATCGATGTCAATCCAGTGCCATCCCTGAGAGAGTATGCTCGACCGTAAATCACCGAGGAGAGAATTGAATTCACCTCGACCGGCCGGAAACTCAGATTCGGTCGCCATTGCCCAATCAAGAGCATTCTGATTCATATCACCTGCAGTTGCAATCAAACGTTCTCCAATCCCCTCTGGTAATTCATGCAACCAACGCCTCGCGCGCAAGCCAGATGCGCTGAGCCCATCGATCGCTCGAATTGGCCCATCGCCCAAAATTCCGGACTCGATAACATGCGCCATCAGTAGCACGCTACGTGTGCGCGAGCCGGCCATTGCTGGATTATGAAAGACCGCATCGGAGCTCTTTGCAGCAGGGCCTCTTGTTGTCGAATCGGGAGCGCTAGTAACTCGGGTTAGCGTGCGCCCTTCCCTGTGGATGAGGCCAGGCCAGCCTGGAAGAGTCGGAGTTCCCACGACGCGACGGGCGAGCCCTCACACATTGGCTTGACTGCTCGCAAGAGTTAGGCAAATCGATGCGATGACGGCTCAATAATGCTCGAATAGAACACGCGAATCGGCATGCGTCACTCGGTGCCCATCATCGGTTACAACACCAACTTTTCGACAGCCGGGCAACCTCTCAGTAAGCCATTTTTCCACTGATTCAGCAACTTCTGTGGAGACCGCGAGACACATACCCATACCCATGTTGAAAACACGGTGCATCTCGAGTGTTTCGACAGGTCCGACCTCGGCCATCCAAGTAAACTCGGGTGGAATTGGCAGCGGGTCTGAGATGTGCCAACCGAGGCTCTCGTGGAGTCTCAGAAGATTCGACAATCCACCTCCGGTAATGTGCGCGATGGCCTTCAGATCTTTACTAGCACACGGGCCCGATTCATCTCTACAAGCATCGATCAAATCGATAATCGGATTTACATAGATTCGAGTAGGATTCAGTAAGACTTCACCCAAGGTAGCTCCGGATTCATCCGCACCCTCAATTTCACGTCCGGGGTGAGTCGCATCGAACGGCGCGGGATCCGTCAATTCCAAACCCGATTTCTCAACAACAGCACGAAGCAGCGTGTAACCATTGGAATGGACTCCACTACTTGGCAAGCCGATGATTACGTCTCCCGCCGCTAATCCCTCTCCGGTAATTGCTGAGCCAGCAGGAAACCATCCAAGGGCAGTACCCGACAAGTCGAGTTCGGTGACAATTCCAGGAAGTGTCGCTGTTTCGCCACCGGCCAGTGTGATTCGAGCACGACGGCAGGCTTCGGCAAGAGATGCTCCGATGACTGCGTGAACCTCAGGGTTCGTTTCAGGAACTGCGATGTAATCGACGAAGGCGAGTGGTTCTGCACCGACGCACAAGAGGTCATTGACATTCATTGCCACACAATCGATACCGACCCCCTCGTAGCGACTGAGTTGGTTAGCCAATTGTAACTTCGAACCTACTCCATCGGTCGCTAGAGCCAAGCGTGAATCTCCGAATTCAATAATTCCACCGAAGCCACCGGGTAGAGGAACAGGAGCACCTCGAGTTCCGGCTTGTCTTACTGAACCACTGAGTGAACCAATTAGGCTGGCAATAGCAGCACCTTCGGCATCGATGTCGACACCGCTGCTGGCATAGTCCATCGGGGTGTCTACCACGACTGAAACGCAAGGGCGGGACTTCATGATTCAATCGGCGGGAGGAGGTCGGATTTAGAACGAGATTTGTTTTCTTTCAAATGCTGAAAATCAATCGAATATTTAGATTACGTTCGATGTGGTAAACTCAATATTTTTTGGTAGTTTCAGTTTAACCGAATTACAACTAAATAATTCCGAAATTCGGAGTTGTTGTTTTTAGAAATCCGCTTAATGTGTAATAAATACCCGCAGTACCCCATTTTTGGGCATCGAAGACTTCCTGTTCCCAAACCCCTGAAAACGGTGTGTTTAGAATCAAAATAGCGAACTTCTATAACAAATACGGAATGTGGTAGGCTGCACTAATGAGCGTGAGATACACCATGTTAGACAAGAAAATGATTGCAATGCTGATGACTCTCAGTATGCTTGCGGCTGCGTTCGCAGGTTGTCTGGGTGGGGAAGATGAGGACGATGACTGGACTCTGATGCCAGCTGACGATGTGTCGGCTGACTTCGTGACTTCAGACTGGGACCCAATCATCCCCAATTTGAATGACGGCGAGATGTGCGATGCCATTATCTCGGCGATGACGAAGACGGAGGAGCGCGACCAAGTCGTCGACTTCACTCGTGGTTACTACACAAGTAGCCAGGGTGTAATCGGTGCGGCTGGATCCGCAGCTATCTCGGACGTCTCGGACCTGAATGCGGCTGGTACAACCGTCGCTGTTCAATCCGGAACGACCTCTGACCTCTATGCCCAAGACAATCTTGCGGCCGCGACAATTGTTGCGTACGGAGATTTCCCCTCGGTCATAGCGGCAGTCGGAAACGGTGAGGCGGACTACGCCATGGGTGATTCACCTGTGCTCGCGCTGTCTGGCGACCTGATGACGACTTTCTCAGATGAGACCTTCGGACTCGCAGTCCGTGAGGACTCGGGCGAATTGCTCGATGCCCTCAATGTCGCAATCACTGCGATTGTTGACTCTGGCGAGTACGATGCCATCTTTGGCGCTTGGTTCGACGGAGCTGTCGTCCTCACGGATGACCGCAATGACGACACCGCGACCTCGTACCCAACCCCAAGTGAGGGTTCAACCCTCTCTGCGGTTCTCGAGTCCGGTTCGCTCATGTTGTGCTCTGACACTGCTTACCCGCCGTTCGAGAGCCTCGATGAGGACGGTAACGCTGTTGGATTCGACGTTGACGTCGCAAACGCGCTTGTCGATGAGATCGCTGCTCACTACATGGGTAACGATAACCCAGTATTCGTAGCTCCAGTATCAGAATCAATGAAGATTGGTATGCTAAACCCAATGACTGGTCCAATCGCAGTCTATGCACCTCCGTTCACGGTGTCTGCACAGATGGCAATTGACGACCTCAATGCAATGGGCGGAAACTTCGAGCTTGTAGAGGCTGACTCGGGCTGTGACGGTACTGTCGCAGCAACAGCAGCACAGGCTCTTGTCGACGCTGGTGTTGTAGGTGTCGCTGGTGCAGCATGTTCCGGTGCTTCAATGGGTGCTAACGCAGTACTCAGTGCAGCAGGAGTTGTACAGGTGTCATACGCAAGTACTAACCCTGGTCTTTCTGACTCTGCTGCTTACCCACACTTCTACCGTGTGGTTCCAAGCGATGCAATTCAGGGACCCGCCATGTCTGACATGGTGGGCGCTACTGGCGCGGCCAACCCGGCTCTGCTGCACATGACCAACGACTACGGTTCTGGTCTAGCAGACGCCTTCGCGGACGCTTGGGGTGGGGAGGAATTCCTTTGCACCAAGATCGGATACGCGGATGACCAAACAGACTTCGCAGCAGAAGTACAGGCCATCGCCGACGCTGGTTGCGACTCGGTGGTCATGGTGACTTACTCTGCAGATGGTGCTGCTATCCTTGAGACAATGGCCTACCTCGGCCTAGCTCTGCCAACTTTCGGCGCTGACGGAATTGCAGACGGAGCCTTCTTGGAAGACTTTTCAGCCCCTGCTGCTGCTAACGGTGTCCAAGCTACTAAGCCTCGAGCAGGCTCTAGTGCTGGAGACTTCGTAGAGCGCTGTGCTGCAGATGCAGACTGTGCTGGTGGTATCTACACTGCTGAGACATACGACGCAGTAATGATGATTGGAAAGGCCGCTATGATGGAAGACGGCGCTAACATGCCCACACACATGGGAATGGTCGGCACTGACTACCAAGGAGCATCAGGAGTACACACTTTCGATGCTGCAGGCGACGTCGCAGGTGCAGGTTACGATATTTGCAGCTTCGATGCGCTATCAAGCACAGATGTCTTCTTCAGCTGCCGAGCTTACTGGACCCGTGACGGCGGAGTCGCTGCAAGCGAGTTCACTGGCGCGACTGTCAAGGTTGGTTTCCTTAACCCAATGACAGGTCCAATTGCTGTCTACGCACCGGGCTTCGGAGTTGCGGCAAACGTCGCTCTTGGAATGATGAACATCGCAGGCTGGGGATCCGGCCTACAGTTCGAAATGGTCATGGCCGATTCAGGCTGTGATGGAACTGCAGCAGCTGCTGCAGCCCAGACTCTAGTAGATGCTGGAGTTATTGGTGTAGTTGGAGCAGCATGTTCTGGTGCTACAATGGCCGCTAACGCTGTTCTCAGCGCAGCCGGAATCCCAATGATCTCGTACGCAAGTACTAACCCAGGTCTAAGTGATGCAACAGCATATCCACACTTCTTCCGTGTGGTTCCAAGCGATGCGATTCAGGGCCCTGCTCTAGCTGATGTAGTCACTGCAGGTGGCTCCAGCAACATCGCACTTCTGCACATGACCAACGACTACGGTTCAGGTCTTGCAGATTCGTTCGACGCTGCTTGGACGGATGCAGGTAACACACTCTGCACCAAGATAGGCTATGCTGACACCGATACCGACTTTACCTCTCAGGTTCAGTCAGTTGTCGATGGTGGCTGTGACAGTGTAATGTTGATTTCGTACGCTGCAGATGGTGCTGCAATCGTTGAGGAGTTATCTGCTCAAGGATTCGCTGGTGCAATCTACGGTGGAGATGGAGTTGCTGAAGAGGGACTTTGTGCCTCTATGGCAGACAACTCAATCTGTGACGGAATAGTTGCTACCAAGCCAGCATCTGCTACACCTAACGAGCGCTCGATGGCTTTCGCCGCAATTTGTGGCGATATTCCAGACTGTGCTGGTGGTATCTACACCGCTGAGGCATTCGATGCTATGATCATCATGGGATACGCGTACTTCGCAGGCGCATCTGCACCTGCTGGTACCTCAATGACCCAGTTGATTGCAGCAACAGGCCAAGGCTTCGTTGGTGCTAGTGGTGTCCACAGCTTCGATGCTGCTGGAGATGTAGCCGGTAACGGATACTGCGTCGGTACGTTCAACGTCGACGCGGGCGCTGTGTCGTTCGACTGCGACCGATTCTGGTCGCGCGACGCCGGCGTGCAAAACGCGTGAACTCGTAGAGAACACGCACTGGGAACGTAAAGCTCCCCAGCGGGAAATACCCGCTGGGGGGCCCCCCTAACCCCCTTTTTGAAACTGCAGAGTTGAAACTGAATTCTAATTCCCAACGGTGTGCCAGATGATGGAATCTGCCAGATCCGCTTGGAATTCCCTCCCTCGTGGCCAGCGACGCCTGATCATCTCACTGGCAATAATGGTCGATGCCTGGGTCGGTCTTCGCTACGGTTTCGGCTCGCTTAATCTCCTTGACAAGATTCTGAGTGGCGGTATTCCGAATGACATGGTTTGGCTCCTTCAGATTGTCATCGCAATTTCGGGCGGATTTATGCTCATCAAGATCCTCTTCGACGATGTCCCCGAACATCCCATCCGCTCGATAGGAATCGCTTGTTCACCTCTCTTTCTTCTCTTCATAGTCTACTTGACTCTAGATATCCTGTTCAAAGGAATGTCTGATGATGCAATCATCACTCTCGATTTGATTTCTATCAGTGTCGGCACACTGACATGGTCAACGACTTATCTGGCGATAGCAGTCGGCCTGACGTTGACATACAAGGTCCAGCGATACGGAAATTTCGCACAATCTGAATTCTTCATGATTGGGATGTATCTGTCCATGGTTATGGTCTGGGTTGACCAATTCTACCCATTAGCCTCAGCACCACGTGATGGCGTTCTGGTCTGGTCATTGCTGCTATGGACTATCATCGGTGCCTTCGTTCTCACAGGAATCGCTGGAATCGTCATCGACCGTTTGGTCTACCGTGGTTTCCGCCAGAAAAACGCCTCACCTCAAGTGATGATGATTGCCTCACTCGGTATCGCTCTAATCCTTCGCGCCTTGGTCTACTTACGATTCGGCGCGGGAAAGAAAATGTTCGAACCAGACGCTGATTGGCGAGTCCCGTCCCTTCGTTGGGACATTCCCACTACCAAGTTGCGATTTTACCTTGGAGATCGCAGCATCGATGAGGGTTCTACGTACACTCTGAATTCCTGCGATGCTGAGGGCGGAGAACGAATAGTCGTCGAAGGTAGCAAACCGCTCTTTGAGACATATGATTTGGCGACCAATTGTGTCGATCAAGCGACGACCGGCTATGCTTACTACAAGGGAGCAATGCCGGCCGTGATTTTCATCTCGGTGATTCTACTTCTGATTCTCCTGAACAAGACAAGGCTCGGTCGCCGCATGCGTGCTGTGGCCGACAACCCCGACCTAGCCGCCTCTAGCGGCATTAACGTCGAGAACGTGCAGATGACTAGCGCTTTCCTTTCGGCTGGCCTCTCGGGTATGGGTGGAGCTATCTTTGCGATGACGCTGCGCTTCACACCAGAGACCGCTTTCAGTCTACTTCTCCCCTCATTCGCCGTCATTGTCCTCGGTACGATAGGATCGATTCCTGGTGCTATCATTGGCTCGCTCATCGTCGGTTTCGTCCGAGCCCTCTCATCTCCTGTCCTAATTGGAATAGGACAACCCCTTGGGCGTTCAAATTACACAGCTCTCGACGGTGTCATGCCCTACATCTTCCTCATCGCCATTCTGATGATTATGCCCGAGGGAATTGGCGATGCCTATGAGAAATGGAAGGTCAACCGACTTCGCAAACGCGCGGAACAGGTTTCGGCGCCTAACAAGAAGACCGGCGCGGTCTTGGCCTTCCTTCCAACTGGAATGTTCGGATTGCATAATATGCAGCAGCGCAAGGAGTCTCGCGGGCAATCGATGATGATTGCAAGCGTAGGGGCCTATGTCTTCCATCGAATCTCAAATTTCATTGGGGCTAATTCCTTCTCTGAAGGTGCTTGCTCTCAAACCTGCCAGGATAACGAAGGTGTCTCCTCTAACCTCGAATTAGTCACAGGTAGAACTGATGGAACTCTTGTTATCGCCGACTCCCCATTTACAGAGGCTAATATTGACTCACCACCGAGCGATGTTGCTCCTTATCTGCATGAGAGTTGGGCTGCAGAGCATCTCCAATCCATGAATGAGAAATGGTATGATCTGATGTCCGGAGAACTGATACTTCTCGATATCATTTCAACGCTCGGCGATATCATTTGGCCAGCTCTGCCTCTACTCGTATGGCTTGTCGCAATTGTCGAAGGCGTTTACTTGCTACAAGGCCGCGATGACGACCCTCTCCGCCCAATCATCTCGAAGTTCGAAGACGCTACTTCATCCACAGGCACCGGCTTCTCGGGACTCACGATTTCAATGAAGCAATTAGGGACTCACCTTGATTCAATTCCGAAGAAAGTTGGCCCCATAATCGACTCCCTGACTGATAATTTACGTCGCCCCTTCTCGCGTGGAGAAGTCGATAGAAGTGGAGGAGATCACTTGGCTATTTATGGGCGCGAGAGTCCGAAGGGTTCGTGGATAATGTTCGGTGTTTTTATGTTCATTCTTCTCCTATTCTTAGCTTGGCTTCCGGTTGCTGAGCAAGATGGAATGCGTTTCATCAAGGTGCTTCAGGTATCGAATGTACTTGTCACACTCTCAATATTTGCCTTGATGGCTTTCTCTCTTAACTTACACACGGGTGTGACAGGGATGGTCAATTTCGGTGTGATTTTCTTTGTAGGAATTGGGTCGATTGTCGTCGGTATCCTCAGTGCTCCATCGGAACTCCATGGATACGACTGGCCGGTTATTCCCGCGACGATTGTAGCGATTTTGGTAGCGGCGCTGGCGGGATGGATGCTAGCTTATCCGACAGCCCGTCTTCGAATGGATTACTTCGCAATCGTTACGATTTCGCTTGGCGAGATTGTCAGGGTTCTGCTAGCCGGAGAACCCCTACTTCGGGCTGGATCGTGGGGTTCCTCAATCGGAATCTCACGCTACACTCTACCTGGTGAATCATGGTGGTTCTGCGGCTCGGATGTGCCGAATAAGGCACCTCTTGCTGGCCTTGATGCGACACTTGGCACTGCTGATGATATTATTCAGAGGATGGAACCGTCAGATTGCCGCGAAGCGGTCGATTTGTCGAGTCCCGCGGTATCTATTGGTGACTTGATGAATCTCGGTGAGCCGGCGCCTTACATGCTGCTACTTGCAGTCATTGGCATCCTCAGTACCATCTTCGTCTGGTGGTTGCTTGACACTATACTTGCCTCTCCATGGGGTCGCATTCTGCGCGCTATCCGTGAGGATGAAGAGGTCGCGCAGCACCATGGTCACGACGTTCTCACGCACAAGGCGGCGAGCCTAGCGCTTGGCGCGGCAATTGCTGGCTTTGCCGGTGCGCTTTGGGCTTGGAAGCTGACAGGATTCCAGCCCAATCACATGATGCCAGCCAGGTCGACATTCCTCGTCTGGGCAGCATTCATCGTTGGTGGCGCTGCCAATAATCGAGGCATGGTTGTCGGTGCTTTCATCATCGTCTTGATGGAATTCGTCTTCAACGTCCTCGTCGCTGGCCAAGGATCTTCAGACCTGCCATTGCACACTACGGCGGGACATATCGATAGTCTGTTTGAATGGCTAGTAGTTGACTCATGGGAGGTAGTCAACATCTTCCTCGTGCTCGCTCTGCTAGGTTGGCTCACGAATAGAGCCGGACTACGCGAAGTCGGTTTTGCCGGCGCAGTCACATTTACTTTCACTGGCTTGATGATGGGTCAGCGATCCATCGATGAAACATTCTCCGGCGGATTACAAGCCGATATGGCCTATGTCAAGGTCCTTCTCATTGGCTTCCTAATCCTCTTCTCTCTCAAGTTCAACCCGAAGGGTCTGTTGCCAGAGGTCCCGAGCCGCCCGGATCGCCCACAAGCGGCAGAAGCGGGCGGCGAAGGAGGTGATTCAAGTGAGTGAACCAGTGCTCAAAGTCGAGAATCTAAGAAAGGAATTCGGCGGACTCGTCGCTGTCAAGGATGTCTCGTTTGAGGTCGGACCGGGTGAGTTCGTTGGATTGATTGGGCCAAATGGATGTGGTAAATCGACGACATTCAATTGCATCAGTGGGCTGCTTCAGCAGACTTCTGGCAAGGTTGCTGTCTTCGGCGAGGACGCCTCGGAGATGCGCCCTGACGAAATCCAGAACTTGGGCTTCACTCGCACGTTCCAACATACACGTTTGTGGCGGCAAATGACAGTGATTGAGAATCTGTTAGTGCCACCACGTCAGCAATTCCAACCGCAACCTCTCAAAGCGATTCTTTGGCCATTCACGCGACCCGCTGAGGAGGCTCGTTTGGCTCGTGCCTACGAGGTTCTCGACCAGCTTGAGGTTCCTCATATGGCTCATAACCTCGCGAGCGAGCTTTCTGGCGGCCAGTCGAAACTCGTTGATATCGGCCGCTCGATGATGGGCGACCCGCAGCTCTTACTGCTTGACGAACCGGTTGCTGGGGTCGCCGGCCCTCTCGCTCTCAAGATTTTCAATAATCTGCGAAAGATTGTCGATGAGACTGGAATTTCAGTCCTGATTATCGAACACAATATGGATTTCATCCTACGTCAAGGAGTCGACCGAATCGTCGTCATGAAAGAGGGGGAAATTCTCATGGTCGGCACTCCGGACGAGGTTCGAAGCAATCGTGCGGTTATCGAAGCGTATCTCGGAGCGGTAGGCGATGAATCGGAAGAAGGAGGTGAAGAAGAATGAGCGAACGCATTCTCGAGGTCAAGGGCCTCAACGGTGGATACGGCTCTGTGCAGATTCTCTACGATATCGACCTCTACGTCGACAAGGGTGAATTCGTAACTATCATCGGTCCCAACGGCTGTGGTAAATCGACTCTCATCAAGACGATTTTCGGCATCGCAACGCATTACTCAGGCTCTGTGGTCCACAACGGCGACGAGGTTTCTGGATGGCGAACTGACCAATTGGTCAATCGCGGAATTGCCTACGTCCCTCAAGTCAACAACGTCTTCCCTTCACTGACTGTGCACGAAAATTTGCAGATGGGTGGCAATAAATTGCCTACCAAGTTGCTGAATGAAAGAATCGAGCGCGCACTGAATATGTTCCCTGATCTGCGCGATCGTACTCACGATCTTGCAGCTTCTCTTTCGGGTGGTGAGCGCCAGATGTTAGCTATTTCTCGGGCGCTCATATCCAACCCGACCTTCTTGTTACTGGATGAGCCTACTGCTGCTCTTTCTCCGCTTTATCAGCAGCAGATTATCGAGCGCATCGATTCGCTGCGCTCGGAGGGAATTACTGTGCTGATAGTGGAGCAGAACGCACGGTTGAGTTTGGCTCGCTCAGATCGAGGTTACATCTTGGCGAGCGGAAAGGTAGTCCACACCAGCGATGCTCAGCACATTCTGACCGACCCTGAAATCGGCGAGTATTTCCTCGGATCTCATTGATTGCTTAGAGAGCCAGAACTCTCTGCACTGCTAGAGGGATGAAATGCATAGATTCTGCTAACCTATGTCCATCTTCGACTTCAATTAGTTCGACGGTCGGATTCGAGTCCGAGACTTTTCGTGAAGATTCGATAGGCACGATATCGTCTTGTGTGCCATGAATGATTACTGCAGGGTGATGCAGGTTCGGCCACGACATTTCATCGGCGCTGGTGATGAAATCCCAGCCGAACTTGACCTCGTGGCCGAAGCCATGGTGGAAGTAAGCGTGTGAATCACTCTCTTCCCATTCGCGCAGGCCGGCCTCG